>Ga0302324_100001929_pt1 | contig 49044 bp, 37 predicted proteins | sample Palsa_T0_1_FD_201949 | JGI IMG/M metagenome (GOLD analysis project Ga0302324, IMG submission 201949) | Peat permafrost microbial communities from Stordalen Mire near Abisko, Sweden - Palsa_T0_1 | ecosystem: Environmental > Terrestrial > Soil > Palsa > Peat permafrost | place: Sweden: Abisko...
TCGGTGGCCGTTGGGAAGCGGCAGCCCAGCACGGTCGTGAAGTCGCGGATTCGGCGGCGCAACCTGGGAGTCAGCCAGGGTGTGTCCGTGTGGCACCAGTAGGCGAGCCAGTGCGGCTCGGCCCATTCATCGGCGGTCGAGGGAAAGACAATGCAGCCGCCGTCGACGGCGCGAAGTTCGCCAATGGCGCGTTCGACCTGGGGAATCTGGCGGCCGGGGCCAGCGGGAAGCGGCGCGTACACATACAGCATGATCTCGGTGCCAGGATGCACGCGCTTGATATGCCGAATGAAATCGAAGGTCTTTTCGGTTTCGCCCTCGGGATCCTGGGGCGGCGCCAACATGAAGGACAGCTCCGGAATGACGACGTTGCTGCGGCACTTTTCCACCGCCGCCAGGGTTTGATCGGTGCTGGTTCCCTTGCGAATGTCGTGCAGCAACCAATCGCTGGGGGATTCGGCGCCAATGTACGCCATGCGAAGCCGACTGCTGCGCACCAGTGACCAGGAGCGGTCCGAGAGATTCAGCAGCGCATCCGATCGCGCAAAACACCACCATGGCAGCTGGAACTTCGCCAGTACTTCGAGCAACGGTGCGGTGTCCTGCTCGCGGTCGAAGAAGTTATGATCGAAGAACTGAATGGCGTCGGCACCGAAGTGTTTGCTTAGGAACAGAAGATCGTGCTCCAGCTGCTGCGCGGCCGGCAGCGCGGTCTTGCCGCGAAACATCGCTGCCACGCCACAGAAGGTGCAGCGGAATCGGCAGCCCAACGCTGCCTGATAGCCGGTGGTGCGTCGACCGAGAAATGTTCTGCTTAGATATTGCTGTGGGTTTCCCAGGCGCTCGTACGGCAGGGTTCTGGACACACCAGCCGCTGAGAAAGCTCGATTCCTGTTGTGTACGATCACACCGTGCGCGCGCCACGACAGGCCGTCGATGTCGGCGAGGTCCTTGCCGCCGGTGTCAAAGAGTGCATCGAGCAGTTCGCACAGCGTCTGCTCGCCCTGACCCCTGATGGCATAGTCGACATACGGCGTCTGCAGACTCGGCTGCGCGCAAATGGTGGGGAAATGACCGCCCCAAATGATCGGTGTGCTCGGAAACTGCGCGCGAATGGCCCGCGACACGGCGATCGCGCTGGGTAGCTGGGGGCCGCCCATGACGCTCACGCCCACCGCATCGATGCGTTCGCGCGCGAGTGTGCGTACGGCCGTGGCGACGAAGTCCCGATCCACGTTGCCGTCGATGATGCTGGAGACATACTTGCCGTCCAGCGCGGCGGACAGATTGAGAACCGCCAGAGGGAAGCGCGCACTGCGCCTGGAGGTGATCGTCGGGTTGATCAGCAAGACATGTCTTTGAGCGCTCACGACAGGGCCTGCGTGGAAACCAGCCAGCGCGTGAAGAGCATTTCAACGGGCCAGCGGTAGTTATCCTTTTGGCAGCGATAGCGCGCGAGTCGCTGCAGCATGCGTCGGCCGCGCGAGGCATGCTTCCAGGCCAATTCGTGGAAAAACTTGAATCGTTCAATCAGTTGGTACTTCTCGGGCGAGACCCAGGGACCAGGCTCTCCGGCCACGTAGTCGAATTTGGCCCACGCTTGCAGTGTCGAGGGCAGGCGGAAGCCATTTGCAACCGCTTCGGTGACCAGCGCGCTTCCCGGGTAGGGTTTGAAATAGAAGATCGGCGTCAGAAAATCCGGGCTCATGGAGCGCAGGCGCTTGGCACAATCCAGCGTCGCCCGGATATGGGCATCGGTCTCGTCCGGGAAGCCGACGATGAACGGAAAGTGACCCGCAATGCCGAACTTGAGCATTTGCTCTGCAGTCTGGTACACCTGCTCGATCCTGATGTCCTTGCGGATTCGCTTCAGCACCTCGTTGGATCCAGACTCAACACCCACCAGCAGTCGCCGCAGCCCCGATTGCTTGCAGCGCGCCCACACCTCCTCGGGAAGCCGCACGCCCTGGTCGGCGCGCATCGTCGCCGCCCAGGTGATCCTCATCCTCGACTCCACAATCCGATCGGCCAGCGAGCGCACGCGATCGGCCTTGGTGAAGAAGGTCTCGTCCTGAAAATTCACGTCGTCGAAGTGGTAGCGGTCCCAGAGCTGCTCGAGCCGCAGCGCCATGCGAACCGGCTCGAGTCCCACCCACTTGCGTCCATAGACGAATGGATCCGAGCAGAACGCACAGCGAAAATTGCAGCCTTGCGATGATATGAAGTCCAGTTGCCGCTTGCCCTTGAGCTCGAAGTAGCGCTCGACCGCAATGAGGCCATAGTCGTGGGCGCGGAATGCGTCCAGCTGCGCCAGCGGCCGTGCGGGGTTCTCGTGAATGCTGCCGTCGGCAAGTCGGACCGTGCAGCCCGCGCAACCCTCCAGCGATCGGCCCGCGGCGAGCCGGCTCAGGATCTCCGCGAAGGTCTGTTCGCCCTGGCCGCGAACCGTGACGTCGACCGAGGGTTCCAGCAAGCATTCGCTCGCGAACATGGACGGGTGCCAGCCGCCCCAGATGACCGGTATGCTCGGGCGCGCCCGTTTCGCCGCCCGCGAAATGCGCAGCGCATCGGAAATCGGTGCGCCCGTGAGCACGGTGATACCCAGGCACAAGGCATCGTGCATGTGCGATAAGACCGTGCGCTCGGCGTCCGGATCGATTCGGGCGTCGACAGTCACCACCTGGTATACGTCCGGATCGAGTTCGGAGCCGATGGCGAGCAAGGCCAGCGGCATGGTGAAGAACACCGCGCGCGGATTGTAAAGGACCACCTTGAGTCGCCGGTCTTGGCTCATGCCGCGCTCCGGCTCATGGTCGGCAACTCGAGCCCGACTTCCTGTGCGTCGGATCTGGCAAGCAGCGCGGCAATGTGGCGATCCAGTATCTTTGCTCTGCCATCGACCCGAACCTCTGCCCAGCGCGAGGCCGGCGCAACGCGCTGGGCACAATCCCTGTCCCCATAGCGCACGACTCCATCGATCAGCACGAGCCGCACATCCGCGCGCCTCGCCTCTGCCAGGCCGGTCCGGGCGGGAAGAATCAGGATGTCGGCGCGAGCATCGGCCCGCAGCTCGCCGCGATCGGGCAATCGTAGAAGCCGCGCGCTGTCGTGCGTGACCAGCCTCTCCAGGGATCGCCCGTCGAGTCCGCCGATTTCGCCAGCGATGCTGATCTCGTCCAACAGGTCGCGCGCTCCGCTCAAGCGCGAATCGGTGCCCAGCGCGACGCGCCCTCGCGCCAGCAGGTCGGCCACATCCGCCGTCCTGCCGAACAGGTTACGATTCGATGTCGGACACCAGATGAGGCCTGCAGCGGATTGCTCCAGTCGCGCGCGCTGCGCGCGATCGAGTGCGACCCCGTGTACCAACAGCGTGTTCGGTCCGAGACAGCCGAGCGCATCGAGGCGCCCGAATTCATTGCCTGCCGCATCGTCCAGCCCCTCGGCGGCGTGGATCATCCATGGCCATTCGAGCGGTGTCTGCCGATATGAATGGCGCACCTGCTGCTCGCCGCTGATATCCAGGGAATGCGACCATCCATAGTGCTGGACGACCCGCGTCGGAAACTCGGGGCTCGACAGATATCGATACAGCGGATCGTGATGCGCGACGGTGGTAACGCCGCTCAAGAGGTTTTTCACGCCTCCGATCAACAGCCGCTGGTCTCTGGCGATGGCGACGCCGGCTTGAAATGCCGGATCGGAATTCTGGCGCTCACCGATCTCGCGGATCCATTCGCGTACGTGCCGATAGCGCTTGCCGAGCTCCGGCTGCGGCAGACTGTTGAGCTGCAGATGATCGTGCGCGTTGATCAGACCGGGCAGCACGCGATCGCCGGCGAGATCGACTATTGCATCGTCGCGCCGAGGCTTCGCGCCCACCCCGGCGATGCGCGAACCCACGACGCGCACGCTGGTGATATTCCCGCCACCCAGGCGCGCATTGACCAGTGTGATACCGGGACCAGCCACGGGATGCGGTGGCCTCACTTTCTCGCCCTGACCACCAGCACGATGGGCAACCCGTGCCATCGGCGATAGAACGCCTCCGAGTTCGCGAACGGCTCACGCAGTTCGACGCCCACACGAACTTCGTGAACGAGCTCGATGGTCAGGTTTGTGCGCGTTGCCGCGTCCTGTTGCGAGTTCAGGTCGTGGCGCTGATGCGGGACCGTCCAGGTGCGCTCATTGCGATCCCTGAAGGAGCGCGGCAGCCCGGTGAGCGCGGCATCCGGATGAAAGTCGGAATACAACAAGGTGCCGCCCGGCCTGAGCACCCGGGAAATCTCCGCCATCCAGGCGTGAACTGCCGAGCCGTGGCCCAGAGCAAGTCCGCAGACCACGACGTCGAACGAGTCGTGCGCGAAAGGAAGCAGCGTCATATCGGCACACACCCGGGCCGCGGCGTCGACCTGCTGCAGCATCGGCATGCAGAAATCCACCGCCACGACCTGGGCAGCACCCCCATCCGCGAGCAACCGCGAGTAGCGTCCGGTGCCGCAGGCGAGATCCAGTGCCCGCGAGCCGCTGACCTGCGGCCAGCGCCGGGCCATCGCCCGTTGTTCGGCCCGCATCAGAGGGTTGTGAGCGGTCGGCGGATACAGCGGCGCCCAACGCTCGTAGGCCGCACGGGTTTGCGCGGCGAGATTCATCGTCATGGCGCCGCTGGATCCCGCCACAGCGAACAGACGCAGGTCTTGCATTCGCGACGTGCACCGCTACGAATTGCGCTGCGCAGTGATGCCAGGGCCTCGCCGTTCAGCACCATTGCGAGTTCATCGCCGATCCGGCCTGCGGCGCTCGCTACGCGCGCATCGGCGGGCCCGGGGATAAAGAAACACGGCTGTACGCGCCCGCTCGCGCCGATGACTGCCGAGAACTCCGGCGCGTTACATCGAACCGAAGGGTAGTCCGCGTGTCCCTGGATCGCCTCGAAGTATTGCAGCAGACGGCGCAGCCTCTGCGGGGTTTCGAGAATAAAGCCGGAACGGAAGTCCTCCCGGCAATCGATCTCGACGGCACTGAGGACTTGCTCGAATTCCGCCAGATCCTGCGGCCGCAGCGCGAGGTCCGAGGCAAAGTCATCGCTTCGCCCGAAGGCGTGCGGATTGGCCACATCAACCGCAAGAAATGACAGCGAACGGGCGCCCAGGTTCTTTGCCAGATCGACGAATGCCGGCAGCTGCCGGAAGTTGGCGCGCTGCAGGGTGACCCGAATCCCGGCAGGTACGCCGTGGCGCGCCGCGGCGCGAATGCCTTCGCAAACCTTGTCAAATGCATCCAAGCCCCGAATCGCCGCATAGGTGGGCGCATCGGCACCGTCGAGGGACACCGTGATGTGGCTGAAAAGGCCGGCAGCACGGCGCGCATGCTTGGCCAGCGACAGCCCCGAGGTCAGCAACCAGAGCTGCCGCCCGTTGCTCAGCAGCGTTTGCGCGATTGACGCCCACTCGGGGTTGAGCAGCGGTTCGCCGCCCGATAGAACGACTATCTGCGTCCGCAATTGCGCCAGACTGGGCAACAATCGCCTGACCGATTCGAGGCTCATGTCGTCTCGACCGTGCCGCCAGTAATCGCAGGTGACGCATCGGGAGTTACAGCGATCGGTCAAATACAGCGTAACCAGCGGTAACCGGCGAAGAGGCGCATGATCGGTAAGCGCTTGGGCGGACAAATGACGACTCTATAAGAAGATGGCCCGTGGCGGCCTTTCGGCAGCCGCTCGCGGAAGGATTCATATGCCCCCGTGAGTGCCCGGCGGCGCGGAAAAGGTTGAGTTCATCGGCGCGGGGATCCGATGCTGAATTCAAAAATCCGCACCCCGTAGCCCTCGATGGAATCGGCGAAGCTATTGCTGTTCGAGCCGATGCGATTTCTCGCTCCGCCGGCGTCAATCGAATGCAGATCGAGCGGCGGGACTGGCAGCGTAAAATGCACGTTTAGAGGCATATCATCGATATTGCTGACCAGCAGCGTATAGACGCCCTCATTGCCCATTTTCAAAAGCGTGCGAATCGGGGTGGCCGAAATCGCACGGCCCTGGATCGCAACCCGATAGGGAAGGGTAGCGGTCGGGCTTAGAATGACGCTTTGCAGGCGTTGCAGTTCGGCGTTCAGGCTGACGGTTGCATTCCAGAGGGTCTCACTCGAAGCGATGTCGCTGGCTGTAGCGACGGCATCTCCCGGATGTTGATTTGGATAACTGGCAAGCGGCGTTGCAGTTATGCCGATGACCTGGGCATTTCGACTGGCCCAATTGTCCAGCGCGAAGTAGACGATGCCGGTGGCGCCATGCACGAGGGCCGCGAAGACCTCGGCGCGCAATTGCCCGGGTGTCGGCAATTTCCAGGCCAGGCCATTTTGAGCGGGCAGCCCAAAGGCTTGCAGGGTGAGCCAGACCGGTTTTTGCTGATGATTGAGCGCGACCAGGCGACTGAATTCCGTGACACTGGCTTCAAGGGTGCGCTCGTTTCCGGTATGAAACGGATAGTTGTCGTTTGCGGCGACGTCGCCAGCGCTGTTCAACCGGCTCCACTGCGGCAGTGCACTCGCCCTCGGAAGACCGATGTCCTGGTCGACGACTGGATGCGTGGAATCGACCGCCTTGATCGCCGCCTTGAAGTTTTCGAAGTTCGCTATGCGTTCGGGACAGTTGGACGGCGGCAGGATGCAGGCCGTGGGCTCGTCCTCGATATACCAGGCGAGCAGGTTGGGATCGTTCTCTGCGGTGGCAATCTGGCTCGTAAGGGAGACGATTTGCGCCGAGGCGTTGGAGTTCGGGTCACAGCCTGGGTTGGCGCTGAAATTGCACGCAGCTACAAAGATCTCCTTGATCAACTGCATGCCCGTCCCGTGGGCTTCAGCCAGCACCGAGGCGAGCGAGAGCCCGTTCCAGGGTTTGAAGCAATTGAATCCGGCGTGCTGCAGACTGGCCAGCATGCCTGGAAGTGTCTCGTAGGCGCATCTCGGAAAGAAGGAACTGGAGGTCAATCCAAATTGAATCCTTCCGTTTCGATCGGTTTGAGGAACGCCGTTCTGATAAATGAGCTGCGGCGCACCGGGCAGATCATTAAAGGTCGCGCTGGAGGCCTGATCGCCGCTCATCAGTGCTGCCAGGCTCAACGCAAAGGGGATTACCCGCATAAGGGATTTGCGTGTCTTCATGCGTGATGCGTCGCTTCGGCGCATGGCTACCGCCGTCGCTGCAGCCGCCCATGGTCGGAAGACGAGGCTACACCGGGCAGATCACTTCAGGAAGGGGCGCAACGGCTCGACTCGCGGGCGTTCAGCTTGATGTCGTGAGATCGAGCGCCATGGCGGGGTCGCTGATGCCATCACTGCCGGTCTCGAGACGCCCGGCGAAGCGGCGCGTGAAATTGGCGGACGTGACGGTGAAATCGTACCAATAGGCGCTGAGCTGCAGGTTCCAATTCTGCACACCGGTCGCTCCGGCCGGCACCTGCATCGCCCAGGGTCCATCGGTGCGGTAGGCGTTTGATTGCACCGCCACCGTGCCTGCATCGGCGCCGGTATTGTGCACTTTCAGGTAGAGATTGCCGCTGGCCGGCTGATAGCAAACCTGCACTTCCGGCTGGAATGCCGCCGACTTCTGAGTCACGGCATTGCCTTCGAAGGTGCGCACATAGCCGTTGGTGCTGTAGACCCACAGCTCGTACTGACCGCCGTCGCTGGCTCCGGTGTTCCAGGCATCGGTCAATATCTTGCCGGCCTCGACGGTGTAGCGACGCGGGATGCGGTCCAGATGCAGCTTGTCGTAGACGTGGAAGACCGCGCCCTGCTGGCCGGTATTGCTGAAGAGCAGCGACAACATTGCGCCGGGCTCAACGCGCGCGCTGGTGTGCAGCTCGTAGGGCAGGGCGCGCGAAAAGCGCGTGCCGGGCTCCTGGAACAGAGGCTGTGGGATAGCAGGCGGCACCGGTGAGGGCAGCATCTTTTGCTGCGCTTCCACCGCGGCGAAATTCGTGACGTCGGGCAGAATGGGCCAGGTCGGGTCGTTGGGTGTTACAAAGTTGAAGGCCGAGGTCAGATCGCCGCAGACCGCCCGATGCCAGGGGCTGATGCTCTCGACGGTGATGCCAAAGCGCTTCTCCAGGAACATGCCCATGGAGGTGTGGTCAAACACCTGCGAGTTGACCCAGCCGCCCTTGCTCCAGGGCGAGATGACGTACATGGGTACGCGCGCGCCAAGGCCCCAGGGGCGCACCGTGCCGCTGATCGTGTCCTCGGGACTGAGATACGCCCGCGCGGAATCCGAAAAATATTCGCCTGCAAGCGACACGGTCGAATTGCCGGCCAGTGTGCCGTCAGCGTTATAGGAAGGCGGGGCCGGCGGCGGCACGTGATCAAAGAAGCCGTCGTTCTCGTCGAAGGTCAGAAAGAACACTGTCTGGCTCCACGAGTCGGTGTTGGCGGTCACGGCATCCAACACCTGTGAGATGAAGTCCGCAGCCCGGTCGGGGCTGGACCCCGCGGCGGGGTGCTCAGACTGCAGCATGCTGGGCAGCACCCAGGACACCGCAGGCAGCGTGCCGTTCATGACGTCGGTGCGCAGATCCTCGAGCGACCAAGAGCTCATGCCGTTTTCATACAGCGGTGAGCCGGACGCGGCAGTGGCATTGCGGAAGCCCGCAAACGCCAGTCCGCCGTGCATGAGGCCGTTCCAGTTGTCGTTCGGGTCCTGATAGATGCGCCAACTGATGCCGGCCTGCTGCAGCAACTCCGGAAGCGTGGGCCATTGGAAGGTTGAACCCTCATAAACATATCCCGGAGTGGGCAGAGTTCCGCTGACATAACAGCGCAGGTTGTCCGGCTCCGAATCGGCGGCCGTGCAGTTGATGCCACTGCGGCCAAGTGCGGGATCAAAGTTCGATCCCGACCAGAATACGATGCGGTTGGGGTCCGTGCCGGTGGTGATGGAACAGTGGTAGCTGTCGCAGATCGTAAAGGCTTCGGCCAGCGCGAATTGGAATGGAATGTCTTCGCGCTGGTAATGGCCCATTGAGAAATCGGTCTTGTAGAGCGGCCACAGCCCGTATTTGCCTTGGTTCCAGGCCGCCTGTGAATCCGAAAAAGTGTGCGGCGTGCCGGGTACCAGCAGCGCGTTCATGGTTGCGGAATCGAGTCGGTACGGCGGAATGATGTTGGTGCCATCGGATTCGAACCAGACCGGTTGGCCGCTGGCGAGCGGAATCGGGAAGCGATCGCCGAAGCCGCGCACGCCGCGCAGCGTGCCGAAGTAGTGGTTGAAGGATCGGTTTTCCTGCATCAGGATGACCACGTGTTTGACATCCTGAATCGTTCCGGTTTCCACCAGAGCCTCGACCGCCAAAGCGCGCCGGATGGCCGGCGGCAGCAATGCGAAGGCGCTCGCCGCGCCCAGGGCGCCGACGGATTTGCGCAGGAAATCACGTCGCTGAGGATTCTTCACGCAGCGCTCGGGCGGTGCTCAGGGTGCGCAGCGCATCGTCGGGGCGCACTGCAGCGCGGTGGGAGTCAGGGCCGCAGGTGTGGTCTGTTCGCACTCCTCCTGGAGCAAGGCGCGCTCGCCGGTGCTCTCTACCGCGATCACGCCGCATGCGTTCAGACTCAGGAGCAGGACAAAGGTGAACAGAACGCGCAGCGCATAAGCCGCACGGGCACCCCCCGCGCCCTGCACCTTTCTTAGAATCAAAGTTGAATTCCAACGTTCCCGGACAGGCCAGAATACGGTCCGGATCGGACATATTGTCGGGCGGCGCGCGCAATTTCCGGAAGGGTAATGTCGAGCGCATCACAGAATTGAGCCGCGGTGACCGGGCCTACCCGGTAATCAGAATGGCCCTGAAGTCATTCACATTCGTGAAGGTCGGGCCGGTCACTATCGAATCCCCGAGCGCGCCGAAGAATCCGTGGCCGTCGTTGCGCGCCAGACTCGCGCGCGCGCTGATATCCTGCGAACGGGCGCGCGCCAGGCTGTCGGGCGCAAGGTACGCGCCTGCAATCTCCGCCGATCCGTCGACCCCATCGGTATCCCCGGCCATGGCGTGGATCTGCGGATGACCGTTCAGTGCAATCCCGAGCGAGAGCAGGAACTCGACATTGCGGCCGCCGCGGCCGTCTCCGTGCACGGTCACCGTCGTCTCGCCACCCGACAGCAACACGCAGGGTGCGGGCAGCGGTTGGCCGCGGGCCGCGACCTGCAAGGCGATGGCAGCGAGTACCTTGCCCACGTCGCGCGCTTCGCCCTCGAGCCGATCGCTCAGGATCAGCGGCTGCACGCCATGGGCGTGCGCGAGTGCGGCGGCGGCTTCCAGGGCCATCTGCGGCGTCGCAATCAGATGTGTTTTGATGCCGCGCAATCGCGGATCGGTCGGCTTCACCGATTCGCCGCGACCGCTGGTGAGGATCTCGCGCACGTTCGGCCCGAGCTCGATCCGGTACCGGTCCAGGATGCTCAGCGCATCCGCGCACGTGGTTGGATCAGCGACCGTGGGTCCCGAGGCGATGTCGGTGGGGTCATCGCCCGGCACGTCGGAGATCAGCAGCGTCACGACCTTGGCCGGGAAGCAGGCCGCCGCGAGTCTTCCCCCTTTGATGGCCGACAGGTGGCGGCGCAGGCAATTCATTTCGCCGATCGAGGCACCGGAATTCAGGAGTGCCCGGTTCAGTGCCTGCTTATCGGCCAGCGCCAATCCATCCAGCGGCATCGTGAGCAGAGCGGAGCCGCCCCCGGACATGAGGCACAGGACCAGATCTTCCGCGCCGAGCCCCTGAACGCTGTCGCGGATGCGCACGGCTGCCCGCAGGCTCGAGGCGTCGGGGACCGGATGTGACCCTTCGATGATCTCGATGCGCTGACAATCCACGGCGTAGCCGGAGCGGGTAACCACCAGGCCGGACAGCGGACCGGGCCAATGATCCTCGACGGCCCGGGCCATCGCGGCCGAGGCCTTGCCGGCCCCGATCACAATCAGTCGGCCGCGTGGCGCACTTGGCAGGAAGGCTTGAATGTGATGCGCCGGTTGCGCAGAGTCGATAGCCGCATCGAACAGACGCCGCAGCAGCGCGCGCGGCTCAAGGATTGCGTTCACGCCGGTGCCGCGGCGCGACCCGCAGGCCCCAGCGTATTCGCCAGGGAGCCAATGCCGTCAATCGTTACCTCAACACTTGCGCCATCGGCCATCGAGCCCACGCCGAGCGAGGTGCCGCAGGCGATGACATCGCCGGGCAGCAATGACATGTCATGAGAGATATGGCTCACGAGTTCTTCGGGCGAAAAGATCATGTCCGACAGCGGGTAGCGCTGACGCTCCACGCCATCCAACCGCGTCACCACGCTTGCGGCCCGCCAATCGAGTTGCGTGACGATCGCCGGACCGAGGCATCCGAAGGTATCGTAGCCCTTGGCACGGCACCACTGCGTAAAGTCCGGATTCTCGTTCAAGACGCCCATGGCCGTGACGTCATTGACGCAGGTATAGCCGAAGATGTAGTCACGGCTCTGATCGGCCGCTACATTCCGGCAGAGGCGGCCGATGACGATCCCGAGCTCTCCTTCGAAGGCGATCTTGCCCGCATAGTTGACCGGGCGCTCGATCTGCTGCTGCGTGCCAATGAGCGAGGTGCTTGGCTTGAGCAGGTACATCGGATGAGTTGGCGCCGCCTTGCCGATTTTTGCCGCCAGTGCGTGAAAGTTGTTCCACAGCGCGATGATCTTGGAGGGTGCGCAGGGTGCCAGCAGGGTAAATGTGTCTGCGGGCAGCGTGGCTCCGGTCGGCCGCGCAGTGCCGAACATGTCGCCCGAGTATGCGAGCAAGCCATTGCCCTGAGGCGTACCGAATCCGGTGCTGCCCCCAGCGGCGCGGAATCGTACCCAGCTGGTCATCGTGGCGGCTCCCGGTGCCCTCGTCAGTGGGAGGTCACCAGGTTTCGTGGCTTGCCGGCAGCCCAGGCATCGATGTTGTCGATGAGCTGATCGGCCAGGATCTGCATGGCTCCCGCCGACGCCCACGCCACATGGGGAGTCAGAATGAAGTTCGGCCGGCGCACCTCGAGCAACGGATGGCCGTGGGTCGGGGGCTCCACGGTCAGTACGTCAAAGCCGGCACCGGCGATCCAGTTCTCCTCGAGCGCGCGAATCAGCGCCTGTTCGTCGACCAGGCCGCCGCGGGCAGTATTGATCAGCAGCGACGTGGGTTTCATCGAGCGCAGCTGCGCGGCGCCAATCACATTGCGCGTAGCAGGCGTCAGCGGGCAGTGCAGCGTGACCACGTCGGCCGTGGCCAATAACTGCGGCAGCGCCACGAACTCCCCGGGTACATCGAGCTGATCCGGGTGGGCGGCGTAGATCGCTCGCATGCCGAAGGCCTGGCCCAGCGCGGCCATCGATTGACCGATGGCTCCCTCACCGAGAATGCCAAGTGTCGCACCGTGCAGATCGAGAATGTCATGGCCAAAGAAGCAGAATTGTTCCGACCGTTGCCAGGCGCCATTGAGCACGTCCGCGCGGTACGCAATCATATTACGCCGCAGCGCCAATATCATCGCAAACGCGTGCTCCGGTACCGAATGAATGGCGTAGTTGCGGATGTTGCTCACGGCGATGCCGTGGGCATCACAGTAGGCGATATCAATGACGTCGTACCCGGTCGCGGCCACGGCGATCAGCCGCAGATCCGGCAGCTGCCGCAGGGTTTCCGCGCGTAGCGGCACCTTGTTGGTAATGGCAACGGCGGCGCCCTGCAGGCGCGCGATCACCTCTGCGGCGGTAGTGGCCGCGTGTTCCACATAGCTGACCGCGCCGCGCGGCTGGCGCACGGTGGCGGCGAGCGATGCCCGATCCAGAAATACGATGCGCTGGCTCATTTACTACTCGTTGCGCCTGGCGGTGCGTGCCGATGCCAGTAATCGGCGGCTGCGGCGACGCCGCTGCCGGGCACGACCTTCATGCCGCAGTCGACCATGGCCATCTCGGAGCCGGCCAGCGCCGCCATCAGCATGAGCTCGTTGCAGTCCCCCAGATGGCCGATTCGGAACAGCCGCCCGGCCACTCGCGCCAGACCCGCGCCCAGAGCCAGGTTATAGCGCGTGAACGCTCGCGCAATGATCGCCGCGGCGTTGATGCCCTGCGGAACCATGATTGCCGAGACCGTATCGGAAAACCATTTGGGCTCGACGGCGCAGAGTTTGAGCTGCCAACCGTTCAGGACTGCCGCGCGCACGCCGCCGGCGAGATACGCGTGCCGATCCAAAACGTTCTGCAGGCCTTCCTCCGCCAGCATCTTCAGCGATTCGCGCAGCCCGTACAGCATCGGTATCGACGGAGTGTAGGGAAAATAGCCGTTGGCGTTGGCACTGACCATGTCACCGTAGTCGAAGTAGCAGCGGCGCGCCTTGGCTTTCTTCGCCGCCGCCAGCGCCTTCTGGCTCACACAGGTGATGCCGAGCCCGGCGGGCAGCATGAGGCCTTTTTGCGAGCCACTCACGCACACGTCCACCTGCCAGTCATCCATGCGGAAATCAATACTGGCCAGCGCGCTGACCGCATCAACGAACAACAGGGCGGGGTGGCGCGCGGCATCGAGTGCGCGACGGATCGCGGCCACATCACTGGTCACACCGGTGGCGGTTTCGTTCTGGCACACCAGCACCGCCTTGATCGCATGCGACTTGTCGGCTTCGAGCGTCGCCAGATAACGCTCCACCGGCGCACCCTCGCCCCATTCGACCTCAAGCACGTCGACATCGAAACCAAGCCGCTTGCACATGTCGATCCACAGATAACTGAACTGGCCGAAGTTCGCGGCCAGTACGCGGTCGCCGGTATCCAGGCAGTTGGTGAGCGCGGCTTCCCAGCATCCGGTTCCGGACGACGGAAAAATGAACGGTACGGCCTGCTCGGTTTTGAACACGGGCTTGAGACCGGACAGGCACTCGCGCGCGAGGGCCGGAAAAGCGCTGGAGCGATGGTCCTCCATCGGTACCGCCATTGCGCGCAGAACGCGGTCCGGCACGTTGGTTGGCCCGGGGACGAACAGGAAATTGCGACCTGCCATGTAAATGTTCCTAGGTTTTGATTGAGCAACTGCCGCAGTGTCGCGGCTCATGATGGCGCGGTAGTTGTACCACGCGGTTCGCGATCTATCTATGTCAGTGCATGCGCTCGCATCTCCGCCGCCGTCATTCCAGGAAGTCGCAGTAGCGATCCACGTGCGCGGCGAGGTCGAGCGTGTGTTGGCGCGAGAGCCGCTCGGCCAGTTCCGTGTCGCGGCGCTCGAGCGCCTCGACGATCCTGAGATGATCGATGATTGAGCGTGCGGCCCGGTCGCTTTGGGTGATCGTGGCGCGACGGATCGCGCGCACGTGCAGGAACAGATTGCGCGTCGCATCCTCGATCAGCTGCGAGCCACCCAGGCGGATCACCGCCTGATGAAAGGCGATGTTCACGTCCGAGTATTCACTGATGTGCTCCGAGGGCGGGGAGCTTTGGAATTCGTCGAACAGATGTCGCAGCTTCGCGATCTCCGAGTCGGGCGCGTGCAGGGTCGCCAGACGCGCGGCCATGCTCTCCAGCGCCGCCCATACCTGTACCATTTCCACGATCTGTCGCTTGGTCTTGCGGACGATGAAGATGCCGCGTCGCGGCACCGTGCGCAGAAACCCTTCCTGCTCGAGTATCGAGAGCGCTTCACGCACCGGCGTGCGGCTCACCCCGAGGGCTTTCATGAGCTGGCGCTCGTCCAGGCGCAGCTCGTGAGCCGGGTCGTAGATGTCAGCATCGGTGATGGCGGTCTTCAGGAGCGTATAGGCCTGGTCGCGCAGACTGGTCGAATTCAGCGGCGCCAGCGCCAGGCGCATCGGCCGCTCGTTCCGCGGCGCAACCGCAACCACAGCCGGGGCCGGGGTATCGAGGGCCCGGCGCTCAGCGCGCTCAGCCAGCGCGTCCACCAGATTTGCTTCCGTCACGGCTCGCTCCGTGCGATGTCCCTAAGTCCCTAAGAAGAATGCATGCCGCGCCGCGGAGCACTGGCGCACCCCGGGCACCCCCTGAGGCTGGCGATTTGAGCGGAAGTCTATCGGCAGCCCTGTAAAGAAGGCAAGATATATCAGATTTGAAAAACCGGCGCACGGCGCCCCGGCTTATGCCGATTGCCCGCAAATGGAGCCTTGAGGGGAGTAGTATGCGACATAAGCGCGCGCCTTGGCCGGCGCTCCAGCTTCCAGGCGGTTCGTTGACTTCTGGTGATATATCACATATGGTCGAAATAGGAGTTCGACTTCCGATCTAAGTCAAAGAGCGGTCAATAATAATTGCGGTTCGTGGTTCGACTATGAGGGGGCTGCAGCATGAATTCGAGTGAGCGAGCGACCGCGTCGCCGTTCGCCAACCCGTGGGTACAGCTCGCGATTGGCGTGATCTGCATGGCCTGCGTTGCGAACCTGCAATACGGCTGGACATTGTTCGTCAACCCGATCGATGCGAAGTACCACTGGGGACGCGCATCGATCCAGGTGGCGTTCACCATCTTCGTCCTGATCGAGACCTGGCTTATTCCAATAGAGGGCTACCTGGTTGACCGCTTTGGGCCCCGCTGGGTGGTCATCGCGGGCGGCATTCTGGTGGCTGTGGCATGGGCCGTCAATTCCTCCGCCAGTTCGCTCGTGGTGCTGTACGTGGCCGCGGCCATTGGAGGCATCGGCACCGGATGCGTGTACGGCACCTGCGTCGGCAATGCGCTCAAATGGTTTCCGGGACGCCGTGGCCTGGCGGCCGGCATCACGGCCGCTGGCTTCGGTGCGGGCGCGGCGATCACGATCGGGCCCATCTCCACGATGATCAACAGCGCCGGCTACGAGCATGCATTTCTCGTGTTCGGACTGCTGCAGGGAGCGATCGTGTTCGTGATGGCGTGGGGCATGTTGGTCGCGCCGGCGCAGCTGACCGCAGTGCGCGTGCGCGCGAACCAGACCGCCCACGGCTATAAGCCGATCGAAGTGCTCAGCAGCCCGGTGTTCTGGGTCATGTACGTGATGTTCGTACTGGTCGCCTCTGGCGGCCTCATGATGGCCGCATCGATAGCGCCAATCGCCAAGGATCTGAAGATCGAAAAGATCCCGGTGGCGCTGTTCGGCTTCGTGATGCCGGCGCTGGTGTTCGCGCTATCGCTCAACCGCATCCTCGATGGTGTCGGACGACCATTTTTCGGCTGGGTGTCGGATCGGATCGGCCGCGAGAACACCATGGCCATCGCGTTCGCGATCGGCGCCGCTGCGCTGTTCGCCTTGAGCCGCGTCGGCTCCAATCCGGTGTCCTTTGTCCTGATCACGGGACTCTACTTCGGCGTTTTCGGCGAGATCTACAGCCTGTTTCCTGCAACCCAGGGCGATACCTTCGGTGCGAAGTACGCTGCCGCAAACGCCGGCATGCTGTACACGGCCAAGGGCGCCGGCTCGTTGCTGGTGCCGGTGGCCGCGGCACTGGCCGCCGCCAAAGGTTGGAGCACAGTGTTCGTGATCGCGATGAGTTTCAATCTGTTGGCCGCGGCCATAGGTCTGTTCATCCTCAAACCGATGCGCGTGCGCCACTTTGCCGCGAGCCGCATCAAGTATGCTGCGGATGAGAACCCAGGCGGCGCCGCGGCGCTGCAGCCCGTATCCGGAGGCCTCTCCGGCGGGCGAATTGCGTGACGACACCGGCCGTTAGCATCCCGCGCCAGCGCGCGGGCAGCGGGGCGGCATGTCGTTGGTTCCATAGCTAACGTTTCGCCGAAGCTGGAGGCAGCATGAAAGCCGTCAACACCGCGTCAGCCCCTGCACCGATCGCAGCGAGCACTGCCGAAGACACGCTCCGTCCCAAGAGCAAGGATGCCGCGCTCGTCTCCGGCGGCCACCTGGTCGCCAAAGCGCTCAAGAACGAGGGCGTGGATACCATCTTCACGCTCTGTGGTGGCCACATCATCGACATCTATGATGGCTGCGTCGACGAAGGCATCCGTATCATCGATGTGCGTCACGAGCAGGTCGCCGCGCACGCGGCCGACGGCTATGCGCGCCAGACCGGCAAGCTCGGCTGCGTCGTCACCACGGCCGGCCCAGGCTGTACCAACGCGGTGACCGGAGTCGCCACGGCGTTCCGTTCCGAGAGTCCGATCCTGCATATCGGCGGCCAGGGGGCGCTGACGCAGCATAAAATGGGCTCACTGCAGGACCTGCCGCACGTCGACCTGATGACACCGATCACCAAGTTCGCCGCGACCGTGCCGAGCACCGAGCGGGTTGCGGACATGATCTCGATGGCGGCGCGCGAGGCCTTCAACGGCGCTCCGGGGCCCGCCTACCTCGAGATCCCTCGCGACGTGCTCGACCGCGAGATCGACATCGCCAAGGCGGTCATTCCGCAACCAGGCAGGTATCGCGCCTCGACCAAGTCGATCGGCGATCCGCGCGACATCGAACGGCTGGCGGATATCCTGGTTGCCTCCGAGCGGCCGGCGATCCTCTATGGCCAACAGGTCTGGACCGCACGCGGTCACAACGAAGCGGTCGCATTGCTGCGCGGCCTCGACATTCCGGGCTATTTCAACGGCGGCAGCCGTGGGCTATTGCCGCCGGGCGACCCGCATCACTTCGATCGCACGCGCAGTGAGGCCTTTGCCAAGGCCGATGTGATCGTCATCGTCGGCACGCCATTCGATTTCCGAATGGGCTATGGCAAGCGCATCAGCAAGGATCTGAAGCTGGTGCAGCTCGACATGGACTATCGCACCGTCGGCAAGAACCGCGACATCTCGCTGGGACTGGTCGGCGATCCGGGCGCGATTCTGGGCGCGGTACTGCAAGCGGCCAGCGGGCGGCTCAAAGGCGCGCAGCGCCAGGCGCGCCAGCAATGGATGAAGCAGCTCTCGGATGCCGAAACCGCGGCAACCGAGAAGCTCATGCCGTTATTCAAGTCCAACAACGTGCCCATCCACCCGTACCGGGTGGCGTACGAGCTCAACGAGTTCCTGGCCGAAAACACCATTTACATCGGCGATGGCGGCGATGTGGTCACGATCTCGGCGCAGGCCGTGCGGCCACGCCGTCCCGGACAGTGGATGGATCCGGGCGCGCTGGGCTCGCTCGGTGTAGGCACCGGATTCGCGATCGCAGCCGGGTTGGCGAACCCGGACAAGGAGGTGCTCTGCTACTACGGCGACGGCTCGTTTGGCATGACCGCGTTCGACATGGAAACAGCCAACCGCTTCGGCGTGCCCTACATTGCCGTGATCGGCAACAACTCGGCGATGAATCAGATCCGATACGGGCAGCTGGCGAAGTACGGCGAGCAGCGCGGCAGCGTCGGCAATCTGCTTGGCGACGTGCCGTTCGGCAAGTTCGCCGAGATGCTGGGCGGCTACGGCGAGGAAGTTCGCGACCCGGCGCAGATCGCCCCGGCGCTGCAGCGCGCGCGTGAGTCGGTGCAACGGCTGCGCAAGTCGGCGGTCATCAACATCTGGGTTGATCCGCGCGAGTATGCGCCAGGCACCAAGAATCAGACGATGTACAAGTAAGCGCTAAGGGCACAGCAGAATGGGCAAGGCATTGGATGGCGTCCGGATCCTCGACTTCACGCACGTACAGTCGGGTCCGACCTGCACGCAGCTGCTGGCCTGGTTCGGCGCTGATGTAATCAAGGTCGAGCGCGCCGGTGCGGGTGGTGATGTCACACGCGAACAGCTGCGCGACATCGCCGACGTCGACAGTTTGTATTTCACGATGCTCAATCACAACAAGCGTTCGATCACGCTCGATACCAAGACCGAGCCGGGCAAGCGCATCCTCGAGAAGCTGGTAAAAAGCTGCGATGTGCTGGTGGAGAATTTCGCACCCGGCGCGCTGGATCGCATGGGGTTCACGTGGGAGAAGATTCAGCAGCTCAATCCGCGCATGATCGTCGCGTCAGTCAAGGGATTCGGCCCGGGTCCCTACGAGGACTGCAAGGTCTACGAAAACGTCGCCCAGTGCGCCGGCGGCGCCGCCTCGACCACGGGATTTGACGATGGGCCACCGCTGGTGACCGGCGCGCAGATCGGTGACAGCGGCACGGGACTGCACCTGGCGCTGGGTATAGTCGCGGCGCTCTATCAGCGCAATTCCACCGGCCGCGGGCAGAAGGTTCTGGCGGCCATGCAGGACGGGGTGCTCAATCTGTGTCGCGTGAAGCTGCGCGATCAGCAGCGACTGGCGCGCACTGGTGTCATGAAGGAATACCCGCAGTACCCGCACGGCAAATTCGGGAGTGCCGTGCCACGCGCGGGCAACGCCTCCGGCGGCGGCCAACCGGGTTGGATCGTCAAGTGCAAGGGATGGGAGAGCGATCCCAACGCCTATCTGTATTTCATTACCCAGGCGCCGGTGTGGAAAGAGATCTGCCGAGTGATCGGCAAGGAGGACTGGATTACCAATCCGGACTTCGCCACGCCCGCTGCACGCCTGCCGAAATTGCAGGAGGTATTCGCGGCGGTCGAGCAATGGACGCTCACCAAGACCAAGTTCGAAGCCATGGATCTTCTGAATGAGCACGACATTCCCTGCGGCCCCATTCTGTCGATGGAAGAACTCGCCGCCGAGCCGTCACTGCGTGCCACGGGCACCATCGTCGAGGTCGATCATCCCAAACGCGGCAAGTACCTCACGGTTGGCAATCCGATCAAGATGAGCGACAGCCCGACCGATGTGACGCGGGCACCGCTGCTCGGTGAGCACACCGATGATGTACTTCGTGAGCTGGGCTACGGGGCGGCGGAAATCGTCGCCTTCCGTGCCCAGAAGACCATATGACAGCCGCTGCCATGCCCGGAGCAAACCTGATGAGCTATGACCGGAGTGCGGCCAAAAGGATCCTCGATCAGGCCAAGGCGGCCAAGCGCCAGGCTCTGACGGCGCCGGAGGCCCGGGGCATATGCGAGGCGTATGGCATCACGTTGCCGGCCGAAGGGGTAGCGACCAACGCCGAAGGCGCGGCCTCGCTCGCCAGCCGAATCGGCTACCCGGTGGTCATGAAGATCGTGTCGCCGGATATTCTGCACAAGACCGAGGCCGGCGGAGTCCTGGTCGGCGTCAAGTCGGCGGATGAGGCCACCAAGGGCTTCGCGACCATCATCAACAATGCGCGCAAGCACAGTCCCAAGGCCGAGATCCTCGGCGTGCAGATCCAACAGATGGTACTGGGCGGCCAGGAGGTCATCATCGGCGCCGTGACCGATCCGGCCTTTGGCAAGCTGGTGGCCTTCGGACTCGGCGGCATTCTAGTCGAGGTGTTGAAGGACGTTACCTTCCGCCTTGCGCCGGCCTCGAATGAAGACGCGCTGTCCATGCTCGATGGCATCGCCGCGGCCGAGATACTGCGCGGCGTGCGTGGCGCGGCTCCAGTGGACCGTGTTGCGCTGGCATCGATGATCGAACGCGTCGGTGCACTGGTATCGGACTTTCCGGAAATCTCCGAGATGGATCTCAATCCGGTATTCGCGGACGAGCGCGGCGCGACTGCCGCGGACGTGCGCATCGTGCTCGATTTCAGGCCGCCACCGCAGCGCTACCGGCCGAGCCACGACCTGATCGTTCAGCAGATGAACCGAATCATGAGGCCCGATGCGGTCGCGGTCATTGGCGCTTCGGTCGAAGCGGGCAAGATCGGCAATTCGGTCATGAAGAATCTCATCAACGGCGGCTATCAGGGTGCGATCTATCCCATTCATCCCAGCGCCAGCGAGATCATGGGCAGGAAGGCCTACAAGAGCGTCAAGGACGTTCCGGGCGACATCGACGTCGCGGTGTTCGCCATACCGGCCAAATTCGTCGCCCAGGCGCTGACCGAGGTGGGCGAGAAGAAAATTGCCGGCGCGGTGCTGATTCCCTCCGGTTTTGCCGAGACCGGCAACGTCGCCGGACAGAATGAATTGGTCGAGATCGGCCGAAAGTACGGTGTCCGACTGATGGGCCCGAACATCTACGGCTTCTACTACACGCCGAAGAATCTCTGCGCGACCTTCTGCACCGCATACGATGTCAAGGGCAAGGCCGCGCTGTCCTCGCAATCCGGCGGCATCGGCATGGCCATCATCGGCTTTTCGCGCTCCGCCAAGATGGGCGTGTCGGCGATCGTCGGTCTGGGCAACAAATCGGACATCGACGAGGACGATTTGCTTACCTTCTTCGAACAGGACGACAACACCCAAATCATTGCGCAGCATTGCGAGGATCTGAAGGATGGCCGTTCATTCGCAGAAGTGGCGAAACGGGTATCCAAAAAGAAGCCCATAGTGGTGCTCAAGGCCGGACGCACCAGTATGGGTGCGCGCGCCGCGAGCTCGCACACGGGCGCGCTGGCGGGCAACGACAAGATATACGAGGATGTGTTCAAGCAGTCGGGCGTGATTCGCGCTCGCTCGCTGCGCGATCTGCTCGAGTTTGCGCGCGGCATCCCGGTGCTGCCCACCCCGAAGGGCAACAACGTCGTCATCATCACCGGTGCGGGCGGCTCCGGGGTGCTGCTGTCGGACGCATGTGTCGACAATGGCCTGTCGCTGATGGCGATGCCGCCGGATCTGGACGCGGCCTTTCGAAAGTTCATCCCGCCGTTTGGAGCAGCCGGCAACCCGGTGGATATCACCGGCGGCGAACCGCCCAAGACCTACCAGAACACCGTTCGCCTGGGCCTCGAGGACCCGCGCATCCATGCGCTGATTCTAGGTTATTGGCACACCATCGTGACACCGCCAATGGTCTTTGCCCGATTGATGGTGGAGGTAGTTCAGGACATGCGCGCCAAGGGAATCGAAAAGCCCGTGGTGGCCTCGCTTGCCGGCGACATAGAAGTGGAGGAGGCGGCGGAGTACCTCTATCAGCATGGCATTCCGGCCTATGCCTATTCGACCGAGATTCCGGTCGCGGTGCTGGGGGCAAAATACAAATGGGCGCGAGGTGCCGGGCTGATCCCGGCGGCTTGAGCCACGACGAGGTTGGGGATTTGTGATTGCGATTCATCGCGGGGGTCAGATGAATATCTTCATAGCGCCGAGTTAGCGATTGCGCGCGTTCGCAGGCAGCACGCTGCGGGAGCGTCCAGTGGGATATCTGGAATATCTAAATCACGCTCGGCGTGATGGTGTTGCGCTGCGTTGCCGCGCTGATGGTGCCGAGAGCGCTCTAGCTTGCTCTGCCCGTGTATGAACATTGCTCGTGTGTCGACATTTCGTGTATGGACATCGCTAGCGCTACAGGCTTAAGCTAAATGCAACTGCGCCTAAGCGAATGTGTAATTGCCGCCGCGAGTGTTGCTGGCAAAAATCGTCTTAGGCTGTGGTCGATGGGCCGTAACTACAAGAATTCCAGCTGTTTGGTCGAAGGGGAGTCACTTGAAAGCCAAATATCAGTCGCGGCGCACTGAACCCGCTTCGCATCGAGTTTTCGACGTGGCGCTGCGATGCGCGCTGTAGTGCGCGCCTCGACTCGTCGGGGAAAATCTCTAAGTAAAAATAGAGGGACGAACATGTGCTCGCCAAAATCGTGGTGTGTGCTCCTGAGCCTGCTTTGCATCGCGCCTGGGTCCCTGGTCTTTGCGCAGAGCGCCAATCAGGCCGACAATTCGACCGCGTCGATCTCGACCGCTCAGGTTACTACCGAGGATCAGCTTCGAGAGCTGCGCCGCGAAGTAGCGGAACTGCAAGCGCAACTGCAGCAGCTCCTGCAGGCCAATGGCGCGGCAGCCAATGCCGCGGCCCCGCCGGCTGCCGCTGCGCCGGCCACCGCCACGCACGCGGATGTCGATGCGCTGCAAAATGAAATCAGCGCTCTGCAGAAAAAGGCCAGCGAGGTTCCTCCGGCAACCGCAGGCTGGAACGGCGAGCACTTTTTCCTGCGCAGTACCGATGGCAACTTCACCCTCATGCCTGTCGGCTACCTGGACGGACAGTACGCCGTCTATGACAACAGCTACGGCGCACCTCCGGACTCTTTTGCCATCACTCGTGCGCGCTTCGGCTTTCAGGGCAACTACGGCAAGCAGCTCGACTATGTGTTCATGGTCGAGACGATCTCCAGCCCTACCATCCGCGACGCGTATCTGGATTTCAAGCCCTGGAGCTTCTTCAACATCATGGCCGGTCAGGCCAAGGTGCCTTTTTCATTGGAAGTCGGCACTGCGGACACCGCCGTGGACTTCTATAACCGCTCCATCATTTCCACGCTCTATCCGGACGCCGGGGGCGCCTTCCGCGCTCCCGGCCTCGATGCTCATGGTCAGCTCATTGGCAATAGCGTCGAATACTGGCTTGGCCTTTTCAATGGACAGGGACTGCTCGCCAGCGGCACGACCAATGAGCCGGAGGTGGTCGGTCGGATCCGCGTCTCTCCGTTCAAACTCACGCAAATCCCCTGGCTGACTGACTTGGCGGTCGGCGGCTCCTTTGAGCACAGTCGATCCAAGGGCCTGGCCGGTGAACTGAGCTACAGCGGCGCCATGAACGATGGCACCTATACATTCTTTCCGCAGTTCCGTATCAATGGCAACGTCAATCGATATAACGCGTTCCTGTCCTGGTTGGATGGGCCACTCGGCATTCGCGCGGAATACGCTCATCTCCAGGAGGACCGCAGCAACATCGGTTCCATAGCAACCGGCGGCATCGGCTTCAACTCCCTGCCGGCCGTCACCGGCCAGGGCTTCTACGTGTCGGCGATTTACTTCCTGACCGGAGAAACCGATCCGCTGAATGCGCTGCCGCGCGTACGCCACCCGGTGATCGGCCCGGGATCTCCCGGAGAATCGGGGGCCCCGGGCTGGGGTGCTTGGGCGATCAAATTCCGCTATTCCAAACTGCAGGGCGATGCGCCCGGCGGAGGTTGTGATGCCACCACGGTTCCCGCGTGCCCGATCACGCCGGTCATCTCACCGGGCTTCGTCGACGCCACCGATCAATTCACTGCCGGAGTGAACTGGTATCTGAACTATTGGGTCCTGATCAAATCGGAAGTCAGCTTGGATCGGCTCAAGGATCCGAGCGTGCAGGGCATTCTGCCGCACAATTACTATGTCTTTCTCGAAACACTTCAGTTTCGGTTCTAGGTTGTTTGGCACGCGCCAGATATCGTTGGAGGAGATCGGATGAAAACTACAATGGTTCCCCTTCGAAACCTCGTCGCCCTGCTCGGAGTGCTTTTTCTCCTGAGCAGTTGCGGAAGCAGCCCGTCCGGTTGTCCCGTCTGCGGCACGGCGACGAACGGGCCTATCGGCTTGATCGATGTCATGCTCGTGCCGGAGCACAATCCCAACGGTGAGCCCGGCGGCCCGTTCAACATTTTCGACATCAGCTGGGTGGATCCGGTCAACCGTAACTACGTGGTGTCGGATCGCATCGGTCTCGATGTTCCCGTGTTCAACACGGTTTCGAACATCGCCCTGTGGGCCATCGGTGGCGACAATTCCGTCGCTGAGGCAGGCGATAATGCCAGCTCGTGCTGGGTGGATACTTCGACAACGGCCACGGCGGGTGAAACCATTCCGCCCATCACCAGTGCGCAGGGCAACTACACCCGCTTTGGATGCAAGACCAATGGTTTCCGCCTTCCGGGCTTCTTTGGTCCCAACGGTCATTTCGGCGGATTTGTCGGCGGCCAATGCTGCGCCTCCCGCTCCAACAACCTGAACCCGCTGTCGGGCCCGAATGGCATGGAAATCTCGGGCGACGGAAACTTCCTGTTCGTTGGCAACGGCAGCGCGACGCTGAACGTTTTTGACCTGGCCCCCATGATTACCAGCGGCTACACCGCGCCGCCGCTACTGACCGCGGTCATACCGACGGGCTCCACTCCCGACTTTGACGGTCCCACCGGCATCACCGGCTGCATGGCATCCGCCGACGGCAGAGCCTTTTCTGACCCCAGTTGTGGCGATCTGCGCGGCGATGAGATTGCAACCACCGGCGGCGTGGTCACTTTCCCGCAGGACGGTTCTTCGCGTTATCTGGTCGCGATCATCAACGGCGATCCGGGATTACCCTTCGTCAGCATCGTTGATGTCACCGGGATCGTCACCCGATCCACAAACAACCAGCTCGGCCACTGTCTGCCGTACGCTTCGGCGACATACGCGGCCGCCGACGCCGGCACTCAGGCTCCCTTCAGTCCCGGTGGTCCGGTGTCCACGTTCACCGCGAACTACGCCTCGTGCATCCTGGGCCAGATCTACTACGACGGTGCGGTGCAGAATGACGACACCGTGTTGATTGATGATGGCGGGGCAAACGGACCTGTCGGCAGTCCGGCATTTCCCTGCCCCGATCCTTCACTGCAGTTTTATGGCACGGCACCTGGTGTGCCGGGCCCGGCCGTCCCGTCCGGCGCCTCCGGCCATGCGGCCGGGTACAATCCGGATGTGCCGTGCCATCACGGTCCTCAAGTCACGGCGACCACTACCGGCAAACCTGGCGGAGTCTTCTGTCCGGCCGGCCCCGGTACGCCGGCGGGATGCGTGGGTGCCGTAGCTCCGGCCGGGCTGGGTGGGATGATCTATTACCCGCCGCTGCACGCCTTCCTGATCACGAACGGCAACACGACCGCTGACATCACCGTCGGCAGCGTCGATGTGATTGATCCCCTGCACCCGATCACCGTCGCCGGTGTCACCAAGTACGTGCCGGCGATCATCAACAGCTACCCGATCTATAATTGCATGCCCACCGGCCTGAATCTCGGGCCCGGCACGGATGTGCTGGTGGGTTGCGCCGATCATGACGGACGCGCCTTCGCACCATCCACCGTCATCATCAATGGCAGCACCGGGGCGGTCCTCACCACCATCAACAATGTCGGGTTCGTTGATGAGACCTGGTACAACCCGGGAGACAACAACTATTACCTGGCCGCCCGAGACATGCCCACAGGACCGGTGCTCGGGGTGATCAATGCCGGCACCAGGCTGTGGCTGCAAAACGTGTCCACGAACGGCAACGCCCACAGCGTGGCGGCAGATCCGATCAACAATCACATCTTCGTGCCGCTGCCCTCGGGTGGCAGCAATTGTGAGACCATCGCCGCGGATGGATGCGTGGGCGTCTATGCGGCGCAGTAACTGACTACCGGGAATTACTTTCGTGTCGGGAACCCCAGCGTGTTTTCGTGGGGTTCCACTTTTTCTGGCCGCGAGCTACCGCACCAGGGTTTCCTGATAGCGCATCATCTTCCACTGCCCGTTTTGCTGGGTCCACAGTTCGCCAATGAACACTCTGCGCAAACGTAGCGCCGCGCTTCTCGGGAATTGGATGGTGCTCTCATAGGTCACGAAGGCATAGTCGGGCCCGAGGGGCTGCACCTGAAAGAACTGCAGCAGGTAATCGGTGTACATGCAGTGCTCGACTTCGCCAAGAACATGCAGCCTGGTGCGCTCGCCGTCACCATCGGCCTCCACCGCCTGGAAGTCGTCGGTCAGAAATTTTGCATAGCCGTCTTTGTCCTTCTTCTGGTATGTCGCCCACGCGGCGCGCACTTTGGCTTCAAGCACCTCCGCCAGCTTGGGCGGCGCCACAGAATGATCTGGCGGCGCGCCGGCGGAGGCTTTATTCACCGCCGCGGGCTGCTGTGCGAGTGCGATGCAGGGCAACGCAAGTGCCAGACATGAACCCAGCAACCAATTTCGCATCCATTGACTCCTTTGCTCACCCCATGAGCCGCGACGAATGCTACAGCGTTCGGAAGTCCAGTCCCAGTGCGATTGCCGCCCCAGGGGCTCTCGGCTACTATCGGCTGGCACTATCGATGCCATAGCTGACCAGGGGCCGAAGCGATGAAACCAACCCCAATGCGTTTGCTGGTGCCACTTGCGTGGGCCTCATTCGGAATCGCACAGCCGGCAACGCAACAACCCGCAATGGCGCATGTGTGGCAGCAATCGCAAGCGACGGATGTCGCAGGCTCGCTGACCTTCACGCGCTTTACCTTGGTCGGCAAATTCCTAGATGCGCCGAACGATCCAGGCTCCAATCATCCTGCTTTGGCCCTGGACTGCATCCCCGGTACCGGACCTCACCCTTCCAAGCGTAGGTTCCTGGCCGGGAATCTTCTGGTCGGCACCACACTGAAGATCGACTACGTCGAACCGGAAGAGATTCATGGCATGTCCTATTATCCAAAGGTTGTAGTCCGATATCGCACCGACGATGCTGACGGCGAAAAGCAGGACAATTGGTCGCCGGGAGCGGACAAGACTTCTGTTTCCATTCCCAAAGATGCACTGAAGAAAATCCTTCGTGCGCGCACGATTGCAATCACTGCCGACGATGAACACGGAACAGAAGTAGCTATGGAATTCAACATGCCCGACTCGACGCTGGTCGAACAAAGCTGCAACGTCGATGAGCACAAGGAGTGAATCGTTCATCGGCAATAGCGGCTCTGCGCCGCGCAGGAGATGACAGATGAACAACAACCGTCGTGAGTTTCTGCAGACTGCCGCGGGAACTTCGCTCGCGGGAATCGCATCGGCTGCCGGCGCGGCCGAGGCCGGCGAGGGCGCGACGGCGGTTCGGCGTCGCAAGCGTTCGGCAGCATCGCAGGAGATGCCGCGTAGCATGACGCTGTTGTCCATACGCTCGCAGTACGGTGACACGCTCGGCGTCAAAACCGAGCGCGGGATTCTGGACGTGCGGCGCGCCTCGCTCGCCCTGCGCCTGCCGGTGCCCCTGACGCTCGATGATCTGCTGCAGCAGGGCGGTGCCGCCGAACTGGCGCAGCTCGTGGTTGCGGCGCAGAAATCGCGCCGCGCCGACAGCCTCTACATCGAGGAAGCGCAGATCACGCATGGACGACTGTTTGCCGAGCCCGGCAAGATCGTGTGCATTGGACTGAACTATCGCGACCACGCCAAGGAAGCGGGCGAGAAGGTCCCGGCGGTCCCGATTCTGTTCAACAAGTACAACAACGCCCTCACCAGTCATGGCGCCACGATTCGCCTGCCCACCGAGGTGGCGACCAAGTTCGACTACGAGGTTGAGCTGTTGATGGTCATCGGGCGTCGCGCTCATAACGTTAGACCTGAGGATGCGCTCCAGTGCGTGGCCGGTTACTGCAGCTCGAACGATTTTTCCGCGCGCGATCTTCAGCTCGAGCTCGATGGGCACCAGTGGATGATCGGCAAGACGCTCGACGATTTTGCACCAATCGGCCCCTACTTCGTATGCGCCGACCTGGTCGAGGATCCGAACAAGCTGAATATCGAATGCCGCGTCAATGGCGAAACGCGGCAGCACTCCAACACCAGCTCGCTGGTCTACAACACCGAGTTCCTGGTTTCGTACATAAGCCGGCATTTCCCACTCGAGCCTGGCGACTTGATTTTCACCGGCACACCACCGGGCGTAATCCTCGGCATGCCCAAAGATCAGCAGGTGTGGCTCAAGGCAGGCGATCAGATCGCCTGCTCGGTCGGCAATCTCGGCGAGTTGCGTTTCACGCTCGCCTGAGGCGCTCATAGCCTTGCAACCTGGTCGCCGGGCCAGCTAAGCGAATGTGCAATTTCCTAATGCGGACGCTGGTCGCAACAATGACCTCAGGCCGCATTGAATGTGCCGTAAGAATAAGTCGCTGTTTCCACGGGGATAAGTCATCAAATTCAGTGCATCCCGCTTCTACCTGGTGGTACTGGGCGCGATAGTTTGCGGAGTACTGATCGGTTACTTTTGGCCCGCAGCCGGAGTAGCGCTCAAGCCTTTCGGCGATGGCTTCATCGCCCTGATCAAGATGCTGATCGCGCCGGTGATTTTTCTGACCGTGGTTCTTGGGATCGCGAACGGTGCCCAGGCAAGGCGAGTGGGCCGCGTGGCGCTCAAGGCGATCGCATACTTCGAAGTGGTCTCTACGCTTTCCCTCGTCATCGGCCTGATGATTATCAACGTGCTGAAGCCGGGCAGCGGGTTCAATGTCAATCCCGCGACGCTCGACGCAGCTGCGGTCGCCAAGTATGCGGAGCAAGCCAAGGCGCAATCCGCCGTCGAGTTCCTGCTGCACATCATCCCAAAGACTTTCGCCGATGCATTTACCAGCGGCGGTGATCTGCTTCAGGTTCTGCTGTTGGCGCTTTTGACAGGCCTGGCACTGATGTTCATGGGCGAGGCGGCGCAGCCGGTCCTGCGTTTGTTTGATGCCTTGTCTCGGGCATTCTTCAAGATGATCGGCATGGTCATGATGCTTGCGCCGATCGGTGCCGGCAGCGCCATGGCGTTCACGGTGGGCAAATACGGCGTGCATAGCCTGGCGCCGCTGCTCAAACTCATGGGCAGCTTCTACCTGACCTGTTTGCTGTTCATCCTGATCGTGTTGGGTGTCGTCGCGCGATTGGCAGGCTTCAGCATACTGCTGTTCCTGCGTTACATTCGTGATGAGCTGCTGGTGGTGCTCGGCACGTCATCGTCTGAGGTGGCGCTGCCTCAGCTGATGTTGAAGCTGGAGCGATTGGGGTGTTCCAAACAGGTGGTCGGCCTGGTGATCCCGTTTGGCTATTCGTTCAATCTCGACGGCACAAACATCTACTTGACCATGGCGGCCATATTCGTCGCGCAGGCTCTCAACATAGACCTCACGCTGTCGCAGCAGCTGGGAATTCTGCTGGTCGCGATGCTCACCTCGAAAGGCGCCTCGGGTGTCACCGGGGCCGGCTTCATCACCTTGGCGGCGACGCTTATGGTGGTGCCGTCGGTGCCCGTTGCCGGCCTGGCATTGATCCTGGGTATCGACCGGTTCATGAGCGAAGGGCGCGCTCTGACCAACATCATCGGCAATGGCGTCGCCACCATCGTGATCGCGCGCTGGGAGCGTGCGCTCGATCGACCGCGTCTCGAGACTGAGCTTGCCGCAGGTTGGCAACCGGTGTTGCTGGGTGAACCCGCAGCGGTGGTCGCCGCTCGCCGCTGAGGGAGTTCAGCATCGCCGATGGCGGCCTTGTGGCCCAGGTCCCGTCATGCCAGTATCCAGCAGCATGCGATGGAGAGTGCATATGAGCAACAAGAACATCCTGCTCACGGCCGTTGCAGCTGCGATACTTGCCGTGCCCGTGTTCACCCACGTGCGGGCGGCGATGCTCGCACCCAAGGGCTATGTGATCGCCGAGATCACCGTAACCGAGCCGGAAGCCTACAAGCAATACGCGGCAACCGTACCGGCGATCGCCGCGAAGTTTGGTGGGGAATATCTCGTGCGCGGCGGGCAAACCGTTGCCGTGGAAGGCGAGGCCCCCAGCGACCGAATTGTCGTGATCGAATTTGGCAGTCTTGCGGCCGCGCGATCGTTTGAGAATTCTCCGGAGTATCTGGCCATTGCCCCATTGCGCCAGAAGGCGGCGCGCAGCCGCGTGTTCCTCGTGGAAGGGGTAACCCAGTAGTTCGCTGCGCCGTTCGCCAGCTCGATCGCGCGGCAGGCACAGGGCCCGGGTAGTGGCGCTGTGAGCTCAGCGACCATCATCGTCGCCGAAGACCACCCGATGTTCAGGGCGGCGCTGGTGCTGACGCTGCGGCGACTGCTGCCGGAGGCGCTGTTGATCGAGGTCGCGAGCCACGGCGAACTCGAGACAGCGCTGGCCCGGAGCGGCGAGGTGAGGTTGGTGTTGCTGGATCTGAGGATACCCGGCGCGCATGGGCTCTCCTCGCTGGTGTTCGTGCGCGGGGAATACCCCGAGGTCTCGGTGGCGATCATTTCCGGCGGCGCCTATGCCGAAACCATCGCGCGCGCGCGTCAGCTGGGCGCTTCGGCATTCATTCCGAAATCGGCGCCGATCGACACGATCGCGCAGGCCTTATCCTGCGTAATACGCGGTGAACTGTGGTTTCCAGAGCAGGAGGATGTGCCGACAGGACGTGGTCTGCAAGGGCCCGACCAGCTCACGACGCTGACTGCACAGCAATTCCGGGTGCTCAAGTACCTTGCCGACGGCATGCTCAACAAGCAGATCGCCGACACTCTTGGGATATCGGAAGGTACGGTGCGGGCGCACGTCTCGGCGATACTGCGCAAGCTGGGCGTGAGTACGCGAACGCAGGCGGTGATTGTGGTGACGGAACAGCATCTGGAGAGAGATGGAGCGAACAGCCTGTAATCACGTATCCGAGGTGACCGCGGCGAATATGGCTAACATTTCCGCGCGCAGTTCGGCTGGCCGTATCGGCTTCGACAGCACCGGCCATGGCGCGTCGTGACGCGCTCGCTGCAGCCGCGCAGCGTGCTCGCCGGAAACGATCACGACGGGTACGGTGCTGCTCCAGATCGCTTCGAGCTCAGGCAGCAGATCCGGCCCCAGGCAGTCCTCAAGGCGGTAGTCGAGGATCAATAGATCCGGCGCCTCCGTGCGACGCGCCGCACGCAGGCACTCCTCGGCACTGCCGCAGAGCGTCACCCGACACCCCCAACGTTCCAGCGCCGTCCGCGTCGCTTCACCTACATCGCGGTCGTCGTCTATGCACCAGACTCTGCGTCCGTCCAGTCCACCCTCCGCGATCGGCGCAAGCTCGGGTGCCTCATGCAGCATCGCGATGTCGCCTCGCGGAACCTCTATCGAGAACACGCTGCCGCGGCCCATCCAGGAACGTACCTTGACCTCGTAGTTGAGCAGCTTGGCGATGGTCCTGACGATCGCGAGCCCGAGACCGGCGCCGCGCTCACCGCTGCCTTGTTGGGAGTCGAGGCGGCGAAATTCCTCAAAGATCTCCTCGGTCTTGTCGGCAGCGATGCCGCATCCCGTGTCCCAGACCTCGATTCGGCAAGCGCCGCGGGCGCGCCGTACGCCCAGCAGAATTCTTCCCCGTTGCGTGTAGCGGACCGCGTTGGACAGCAGGTTGCGCAACATGCGCCGCAACAGCGCGATGTCGGTGCGCACTACCGCGCTGCTCAGCGCGCAATGCAACTCGAGCCCGTGCGCCTGTGCAAGCATGCTGAACTCACCGCACAAAGGCTCCAGCACCTGCTGCAGCCGGGTATCTTCCAGCTTGAGTTTGAGCTTTCCGGACTCCAGGCGCGAAATGTCCATCAAACTTGAAAACAGCTCCTCGACGGATGCCAGCGAGCGTTCGGCGTGCTCGGCCAGTTCGGCGACAGGGTGATCTCGAAGATCTTCCTTGATCGCCGAGACGTACAGGCGCGCGGCGTTGATCGGCTGCGACAGATCATGCACAGCGGCCGCCAGGAATTTGCTTTTGGAGCGGTTGGCGCGTTGCGCTTCGGCGGTCGCGCGCTGCAGATCCTCGGTACGCTCTGACACCCGCCTTTCGAGCGACTCGGCGAGCGCCCGCAACTTCCCCTCAACGCGCTTATAGGCGCTGATGTCGGTATAGGAGGTCGCGTAGCCTACTCCCGGCACCAGATTTCCCCGGATTTCGAGCACTACGTCTCCGGGCAGTTCGCGCTCGTGCGCGTGCGTGTTTCCCGTCCGCAGGTGGTTCATGCGCCTTTGAATGTTGGCTTCCGTATTCACGCGACCATACAGGCCGCGTTTGGCGTTATGGCGTATCAGTGCCTCGATCGGCTTGCCGACCTGAACCAGCTCGGAGGGATAGTCAAAAATCTCGACGTAACGGCGATTCCAGGCAACCAGGCGCAGATCTGCATCCACCACGCTCACGCCTTGCGGCAAATGTTCCAGCGTCGCACGCAGCAGGCCGCGATTGAACTCGATCTGGTGAATGAGCGTCGCCAGCGCCGCAACCGTGGTATTGATGTCGCGCTTGAGGTTGGCAAAGGTGCCCTCATAGGTGCCGGTCATCTGCGCAGTGAGATCGCCGCGCGCCACGGCCGCCAGCACCGAGGCGACTTCGCCAAGGCCGCCGTCGGCTGTTTCCATCAAATGGTTGAGATGCCGCACCATGTCACGGAAGGCGTTCTGAAAGGCGGACTCGTTGCCCCGTTCCGAGAAATCCCCGCGCGCCGCGGCGCCGACCAGGCACACGATCTGCTCATGCATGGCAATCAGGTTTTGTCGGGCCTTGTCTATGGCCTCGGTCAGCATGCGTTTTTTGCCCGGCAGCGGCGGCAGTTTCATCGAGAAATCACCGATCGCATAGCGTTCAATGAGATCGCGCATCATCAGGGCAAGGGCGACCTGTTCGGCGACCAGATCGTTGACCGCATCGGCCATCTCCTTGTAGACGCCACTGAAGGATGCGGCCTCAATCTTGAAGTCGATGTTGCCACGCTCGTGCTCCATGGCGATCTGGCGTTCGGCATCGACGAATCGTTGCAGTGTCAGCCGCACTCCCTGCATCGCACGGATCAGATCGCCGATCTGGTCACGACGTTTTGTTGATATCGTGAAATCGAGATTGCCTTGACTGATCTGATCGGCGACCGCGGTCACTCGTTCTATCGGCTTGGCAAAGCCTCGGGCGACCATCAGTGACAGCAGCGTGACCAGTGCTGCGGTAAGCACCAGCAGGAACAAAGCGCTACGGGTGGATTGGTTGACCCCGGCGAGGCTTTCCTGGGTATCCTGCTGGACGACAGCGATCCAGCCGAGATCGGTGCGACGTATCATCGCCGTACGCTCGATGCCGTCGACGCGGTAATGCTGGATTCCTTCGTAGCCGGCCTTGGCCGCGGCAAATGCCGGATGCCTGCTGTAGTCCTTGAGGTCCTCATCGGAGGGCTCGTGCGCATTGGCAATCAGACGCCCCTGCGGTGTCATCAGGAATGCAAAGCCGGTGCGACCCAATTGAGCGGAGGTGACGGCCTTGCTGACTTCATCGAGTGCCGATGCCTCGATCAGCATGCCGCGTAGCTGTCCTGCCGGGTCGGCGATCGGCACGGCCATCATGAACGCCGGCCTTTGCGAGGTAAGTCCGAGCTGAATCTCGGCGGAATAGGCAGCGCCTCGCAGTATGCTCGCGTAATAGCTGCGAACTCGATATGAGGCGAGCGGTTTCTGATCGCTGCGCGCGACGTTCATGCCGGTGAGATCGGCCGTATGGATCAGATAGGCCCACGGCAGCTGCTGCGCCACTGACGCGACGATGCGCTGATGCGCTTGTGGATCCATCGAAATGGTCTCGGGCAGACTTGCCGCGAGTTTCAGCACGGATAGATTCTGCTGTGTCCAGTCGTTTACCTGTTGCACGACGCGGTCGGAAAACAGCAGCAGGCGCGCCTGTGCGTCCTCATCGCCATCGGCAATGCTGCGGGATCTCTCGAATTGCCAGAATATGGTCAGGGGAAGCAGCGCAACCAGCAGGAAGGCCAGCAGCAGCTGCGAAAAAATTCCGACGCGGCGGGGAAGCTTCGTAATCTGCAGGGGGCTCATGGCGCGCTCCGGCCGGAATGAGTCAGTTGCGAGTGTACGGCAAGTCCGCCCGGCTAGTCCGGCAGCGGCAAGCCCTTGGTCTCGGTTGCGAAGGGAATGATCAGCAGGCCCAGCAGGAAGGCCAGCGCCGTGGTGGCGACCGGGATGCCCATGCTGCCGTAGCGGTGGATTGCATTGCCGAGCAGGAAGTTGACGCCGGCGCCGATCAGGCGTCCGAACGAGGTGGTGAAAGCGAAGGCGCTGGCGCGAACCGCGGTGCCGTACTGTTCCGGCAGCCACAGGCTGAAGACGGCGAAATTGCCGCCGAAGAAGCCGAGGAAGAACAGCACGGCGATGAAGGGCACCAGACCGCCTGGCAAGTAGAACGCCCAGCCGAAACTGAGCCAGATGCAGCAGGCCATGCCGATGAAGAACAGGGCCAGCGTCCCGCGGCGTCCGAGTCGTTCCGCCAGGATTGGCACCAGCAGACAGCCCAGAATGGTGCCGATCGACAGCAGCCCGGTGCCGAGCGAGGCGGTGCGTACCGCCGCTACCGCATCCATGCCTTGTTTCTTCGCCAGGATGATGATGGCGCTGGGTTCATATACGGCGCCGGCCCACAGGCCGATGATTGCCACGGTCAGCAGGCCGGCGTTGACGATGGTGCGGCGGCGGTAGTGCGCGCCGAAGATCTGCGCCAGCGGGCTGGACGTTTTGATCGCCACCTCGGCGGCGCTCTTGGCCCATTTCTCCGGCTCTTTCACCCTGAACAGGATGTAGAGGGACAGCAGTACGGGCACCAAGCCGCACAGGAACATGGCGCGCCAGCCGAAGTACGCCCCGACGGTGAAATTCAGCGCCGCGGCCAGAAAGAAACCCGTGTAGTAACCGGTCTGCAGGTAGCCGGCGCCCATCTTGCGGCGGTCCTCGGGCCAAGCTTCGGCGACATAGGTACCGGCCAAGGCCCATTCGCCGCCGATACCGATCCCGGCCAGCAACCGGAACAGGCCCAGCTGCCAGACATTGTGCGATAGCGCGGCCGCACCGGTGAATACGGCGTAGACCACCACCGAGGCGGCGAGCACGCGGGTGCGTCCGAAGCGGTCGGCAATCGGCCCCCAGAGGAAGGCCAGTCCCCAACCCACCAGGAACAGCGCGAACAGGATCGAGCCGACCAGAGCGACGTTCGCAGGCGAGCCGTCCATGCCCGACTTGGGCAGCAGCTCGGTCAGGGCGGGGCTCAGCACCAGGGCATAAATGAATGAATCCATGCCATCCAGGGTCCAGCCGGTCCAGGCAGCCCAGAATCCGCTGATCTGCGCGCGTGAGAGCGTGCTGCGCTGGCCGGCAGGTGTCGCAAGAGCGCTCATGAGCGTGTTCCCCCGCATTGCATGGCGGTGCATGACCGCAACGTCATGGCTTGGACCGAGCAGCGCGCTGTTCGGCGATTGATTTTTGCCCCGTTCTTGAATAATTTATACAATATCCCATGAAGAACACAAGCTTCGGTTTTGAAAATCCGCTGTCAGGGCGGCAGAGCTCGCCCGAGGTGATCGCCGAATCTCTGCGCCAGGCGATCATCGAAGGCCAGCTCGGACCGGGTGAATCACTGCGGCAGCAAGACCTGGCACAGCATTTCTGCGTCAGCCGCATCCCGGTGCGTGAAGCGCTGCGCCAGTTGGAAAGCGAGCGATGGATCATTTTCCATCCCAATCGCGGCGCACGCGTCAGTTCGCTGAGCGCGCAGGAGGTGCGGGAGATCTACGAGATTCGCGCTTCGCTCGAGGTCACGGCGTTGCGCCTGGCCGCGCCGCAGCACACACCGCAGAGCCTGAAACAGGCCGGCGCGCTGCTGCGTGCTTCACGCGGCGAGAGTGACCGCTCACTGTATGTGCAGCGCAACCGCGAATTTCATCTGGCGCTGTACGCGCCGGCGGGACGTGAGCGCCTGATTGCCATGATCGACTCGCTGCACAGCCAGGGTGAGCGCTATCTGCGGCTGAAGCTGGACATGCCCCCGTACAAGCGGCGCTCGGACGATGAGCACCAGCAGATCTTCGAAGCGGTACGCGCCGGCGAGATCGAACGCGCAGTGCAGATCCTTGAACCGCATCTGCTGCAAACCGGCGAGATGCTGTCGTCCTATCTTGCACTGCACTTGAGCAACTTGGAGCGAAGCGGTCGGCAACGCGGCGGCAGGCGGCAGACGCCGGGCGGTCGCGAGCAATAATTGCCGACGCTCCGGCCAGAAGGATCACCATGGGCGTGAGCGAGTCTGCCGGCGCTGTCCGTTCCTGGACGGTTATGCGCGATGCCAAGGCGCGGCGCGTCGCCGCCGTCGGCGCTCATGCCAGCGGCAAGTTGCTCGCGCAACATGCCATCGTCGAGGCATTGCAAACGCTGCTGCGGCCCGGTGATCGGGTGGCGCTGGAGGGCAACAATCAGAAGCAGGCGGATTTCCTGTCGCGCGCGTTGCTGCAGGTGGATCCGCGCAAGGTGCATGACTTGCATCTGCTGATTTCGAGCGTCAGCCGGCCGGAACACCTGACGCTGTTCGAGCGTGGCGTTGCGCGCCGACTCGATTTTTCCTATGCCGGTCCGCAAAGCCTGCGCGTGGCGCAGCTGCTGGAGGACGGCAAGCTCGAAATCGGCTCGATCTATACCTACGTCGAGCTGTATGCGCGCATGTTCATAGACTTGACGCCGAATGTGGCGCTGGTCTGCGCCGAACAGGCCGATGCGCACGGCAATCTTTACACCGGCGCCAACACCGAGGACACGCCGACCATTGTCGAAGCCACTGCCTTCCGGCATGGCATCGTCATCGCCCAGGTGAACGAGCGGGTCGAGCAGTTGCCGCGAGTCGACATTCCCGGCTCCTGGGTCGATTTCGTCGTGCTCGCCGACAAGCCATTCACGGTCGAGCCGCTGTTCACCCGCGATCCGCGCCACATTACCGAGCTGCAGGTGCTCATGGGCATGATGGTGATCCGCGGCATCTACGAGCGCCACGGCGTCACGGCTCTGAATCACGGCATCGGCTTCGACACCGCTGCAATCGAATTGCTGCTGCCGACCTATGGCGAATCGCTCGGCCTGAAAGGCAAGATCTGCCGCAACTGGGCACTCAATCCGCACCCGACCCTGATCCCGGCGATCGAGAGCGGTTGGGTGCAAAGCGTGCACTGCTTCGGCAGCGAAGTGGGCATGGACGACTACATCCGCGCGCGTCCGGATATCTTTTTCGTCGGACACGATGGCAGTCTGCGTTCCAATCGAGTGCTGTGCCAGCTTGCCGGGCAGTACGGCGTCGACCTGTTCATCGGCTCGACGTTGCAAATGGATGCCGATGCCAATTCCTCCACCGTGACGCTGGGCCGGCTCGCCGGCTTCGGCGGCGCGCCGAACATGGGCCACGATCCAGGCGGTCGCCGCCATAGCAGCCCGCCGTGGCTGAGTCTGATCACCGCGCACGCGCCGGTCGTGCGCGGCCGCAAGTTGGTGGTGCAGCTCGCGGAGACCTTCAAGAAGGGCGGGACGCCGACGATCGTCGAATCGCTCGATGCGGTGGAGGTCGGCAGGAGAAGCGGCATGCCCATCGCACCGGTGATGATCTACGGCGATGACGTCAGCCACGTCGTCACCGAGGAAGGCATCGCCTATCTCTACAAGACCGACAGCGGCGAGGAGCGCCGCGCCGCGGTCGCGGCCATTGCCGGGGCTACCTCCGTCGGCCTGCGCGCGGATGCCCGTCGCAGTGCCGCGCTGCGTGCACGCGGGATCATCGCCTATCCGCAGGACCTGGGTGTATCGCGCATGGCAGCGAAGCGCTCGCTGCTGGCGGCGCGCAGCATCGAGGATCTGGTGGCCTGGTCGGAAGGGCTGTATCAGCCGCCGGCACGCTTTCGCAGCTGGTAGGGGCTGCTCATGATCACGAATTCCCGCTCGCTGCGTGCGCCGCCTGTGCCGCGGATGCCGCGGATGCCGCGCTGGCGGCCACGCCCGCGCCAGCGCGGCCTGCAATTGGCCGATCTCGCCGTCGAAGCGCTGATCGATGAGGCGATGCTGACGCCCAAGCCGGCGCTGGTGGATCCGCGCGGTCCGGGTGCGCATCACGATCTGGATCTCGGGCGCCTGCTGCGTTCCGCGCGTTCGCTGCATGGTGGCTTTCTGGAGATGGCGACGCTGGCTGCAGGAGGCCAGCCGGATCAGGGGTTGCGTGAGCAACTGGCTTTGATCGGTCGCCAGGCCGAGTGCGACATGCTCGCTGCCACCGGCGGCAGCAATGCGCATCGCGGCGCCATCTGGGTCATTGGACTGCTGCTGGCGGCGCGCGCCATCGCCGGTACGCGCGCCAGCGCGCGCGAGATCGCCGCCTTGGCCGGGCGCATCGCGCGGCATGAGGATCGCTTTGCGCCGCAGCTGGTTTCGCATGGCGTGCGCGTCTGCGAGCGCTATGGCGTGGCGGGTGCGCGCGGACAGGCCCGCGCCGGCTTCCCGCATGTGGTGGCCATCGGTCTGCCCGCACTATGGTCGGCGCGCGCGCGCGGCGCCGATGAGAGCTGCGCGCAGCTCGATGCGCTGATGGCGATCATGAGCAGCCTCGACGATACCTGCTTGCTCTATCGCGGCGGTTTGGCGGCCCTGCGCGCCGCCCAGTGCGGCGCCGGCGCCGTGCTGGCCGCGGGCGGCAGTTGCAGCGCTGCCGGCAGGCGCGCGCTGCTGCGCCTGGATGCGCAGCTGCTGGGGCTGCATGCATCGCCGGGCGGCAGTGCCGATCTGCTGGCGGCCTGCCTGTTCCTGGACCGTACGCAATCACGCGGCGTCGTGCGCTGCCTACATTGGCCGCCGAGGTAATTGGCATGGAAAGGATCGAACTGCATTATCCGGCCCGGCATGGCGTGCCGCGGCGAGTGCATGTCGGAGTGGTCGGCTCGGGAGATCTCGAGGTACTGCTGGAGCCTTCGCCGGACACGCGCGCGCACGTGCTGATCCATACCAGCGTGGACGGTTTCGGCGTGGTTTGGAAAAATGTGCTGGACCGCTTCTTCGAGCGCTTCGAGGGAGCGGCCGCAATCGAGATCAATGATTTTGGTGCCACCCCGGGCACGGTGATGCTGCGTCTGGAGCAGGCGGCGGAGGCGCTGCGGGCATGAAGGGCGCACCGGCGCGCGACTACCGGCGTTTTCTAGCCCGTTCGAGCTTCATCGAGATGGCTGCGCGCGAGCGCGCCCGTAGCATTCTCGATCCCGGCAGTTTCCGTGAGTTGCTCGGACCTTTCGATCGCATCAAGTCCCCGTGGCTGCCCCTGCAGGGCATCGTGGCGCAGGCCGACGACGGCGTGGTGCTGGCGCGCGGGACGCTCGATGGCCGCCCGGCGCTGGTGGCCGCGATTGAAGGCGCCTACCAGGGCGGCAGCATGGGGGAAGTGTCCGGTGGCAAGATCGCCGCCGCGCTGGAACGGGTGCTCCAGGATTGCGAACAGGGACGGCCGGTGTTGCCGTTGCTGTTGCTGGAATCCGGCGGCGTGCGCCTGCAGGAGGCCAACCTGGGTCTGGCCGCCATCGCTGAGATTCACGCTGCCATCGTCGCCGTGCGGCGGCATGTGCCGGTGGTGGGTGTGGTCGCCGGCCCGGTCGGCTGCTTCGGCGGCATGTCCATGGCGGCGGGGCTGTGCAGCCGGCTCATCGTCACGCCTCAGGCGCGGCTCGGCATGAACGGACCGGAAGTGATCGAGCAGGAAGCGGGCGTCGCTGAGCTTGACGCCACGGACCGTGCGCTGATCTGGAGCCTGATCGGCGGCGCACAGCGCCAAGCCGTGGGCATGGCCGATGAACTCCTGGAGGACGATGCCGCGGCCATCGCCGCGGCAGTGCGCGACGCCTTTGCGCGAGGCATGCCGCGCGTGGAACGCAGTGCGCAAATCGAGCGTTTCGTCGAGCGCCTGACGGGCATCGATCCACAGCCGCCGCTGGAAACACGACCGAGTCTGTCCAGGCGCGGCTTGCTCTGGTTCGAAGCATTGACAGGCCGCGACGGCCTGCTCGCGGGCGGTCCGCGCAGCGTGCGCATCGCCGATGCGCCCCTTGGCGGCGAGCAGGCACGTTTCATCGCGGTCGTGCCCGATGCCCACAACCGCTTTGCGCGCGCGCGCCGGGGAGAGCTGGGTCTCGATGAAGCTTGGGCCCTGGCCGAGCACGTGCGCCGCACCATCGATGCTGATCGGGATGGCGCACGCCGTGCGATCGTCGCCGTCGTCGATGTGGCCAGCCAGGCCTATGGCAGGCAGGAGGAATGGCTTGGCATCCACCTGGCCTGCGCGGCCGCGGCGGACGCCTATGCCACGGCGCGGCTGGCGGGCCATCCCGTGATCGCGCTGCTGGTGGGCAACGCCATGTCGGGTGCGTTCCTGGCCCACGGCTACCAGGCCAACAGGATCATCGCTCTGGATAATCCAGCAGTGATGGTACACGCCATGGGCAAGCCGTCGGCGGCCCGCGTTACGCGGCGCAGCGTCACGGAACTGGAGAAGCTGGGCGAGAGCTTTGCGCCGATGGCCTACGATGTCCGCTCGTACGCCAGCCTCGGCCTGCTGCACGAACTGATTCAAGGCGTCGAGGCCGACGATCCGGGACACGCTGATGTAAAGCGTGTGCAAGCGCAATTGCTGGCCGCTATCGCCGATGCCCGCGCCGGCAGTCCTGATTTGACGAGCCGACTGGCTTCGCCCGCGGCGCACGCAACGCGCGCCGCATCGATTGCAGTGCGCCGGCGTCTGGCGGAACAGTGGGATGCGGCCTGATTCGGCTTCGTGTGTGCACGCATTGCTGCGCGTGTCGGACCTCGAGGCGCTGATGTGGGAAATGCCCAGGCCGGACTGGGCCTGGCAAAGTCTGCAGCGCGCGCCCTGGGTCGTCGTGCGCCGCTCGGTGCCGCGAGCCGGGCTCTGGCCCGTCGGTGTGCGCGGTGCCTCGCGCATGCAGCGCTGCGCAGCGTGGCTTCCGGATCGCGCGATGGCAGCATGCGTCACGCCGCAGAGTCTGGCTGCGAACCGGGCTTGGCGGCAGCTTCGGGACGGCGATGCAAATCCGATGGTCGCAGTGTTGGAGGAGGTGGCGGAAGTGCTTGCTGCACATGGTCATGGCAAGCGATGGGGTCCGGTCGGCAGCGTCGGCTTCGAACTGGCCAGTGCGTTGACCTGTACCACACCGGACAGCGATCTGGATCTGGTGCTGAGCGCGGACCAGCCGATCTCCCGGATCGAGGCGGCCGGGCTGCATGCGGCTCTGTCGAAGCTGTCGGTACGCATCGATATGCTGCTGGAAACGCCACACGGCGCCGTGGCGCTGTCCGAATACGCCAGGGCCGAGGGCTTGATGCTGCTGCGCTGCGCCGGCGGCCCCCGATTGGTGAGTGGTCCCTGGACCGTATGAACATTGCCTACCTGTTCCCAGGCCAGGGTGCGCAGACCCCCGGCTTCCTGCACGCTCTGCCCGAACATCCCGCCGTCATGGCCACGCTCGAGGAGGCCGGCAGCGTGCTGGGCAGTGACGTCATGACGTTGGACACGTCCGCCGCGCTGGCTTCCACCGTCGCCGTGCAGCTCGGCGTGTTGATCGCCGGCGTCGCCGTGATGCGCGCGCTGGCGCAGGAGGGGGTGCGTGTCGATGCCGCGGCAGGTCTCTCGGTGGGTGCATACACCGCTGCGGTAACCTGCGGTGCGCTGGCGTTTGCCGATGCGCTGCCGCTGGTGAAGCTGCGCGCCGAATGCATGCAGCGGGCATACCCGCATGGCTACGGCATGGCCGCCATCGTCGGCCTGGACGAGCGGCAGATCGCCGGCATCGTCGAACAGGTCGGCGGCGCACGGGCGCAGATTTACATCGCCAACGTCAACGCGCCGTCGCAGATCGTCCTGGCAGGTGCCGACCACGCCCTGGAGATGGCAGTCGAGGCCGCGCGCCGGGCCGGGGCTCGCCAGGCCGGACGCATGCGGGTCAGCGTGCCTTCGCATTGCCCACTGCTCGATCCGGTCGCGGAACGGCTTGCGCTGGCGATGCAGCCGGTCGAGTTGCTCACGCCGAAGCTGCCTTATGTCAGCAATCGCCGTGCGCGCATGGTGTGTGATGCACAGGGCGTGCGAGAAGATCTGATCTACAACATTTCCAATACCGTGCGCTGGTACGACTCGGTGAGCGTGCTATACGAGCTGCAGGTGCGCCTGTTCATCGAGCCGCCGCCGGGTCAGGTGCTGAGCCGGCTGGTGGAGCAGGCCTTTCCCGAGGCGCGTGCGGTGCCGGTCGAACATGCGCAACTGCACTCCATCGTGTTGTTGGCCGAACGAGAGCGACAGTCGGCCGCTTGAGTGTGGGCAGCGGGCGCAAAAGGGGCACGGTTCTTGAATACCTGTATGGGCAAGACGCAAAGCGCACCGTCGGGAAAGACCCGCCGAGAAGCACTGATTGTGCGGTCGACGACGGCGGGTTATTACCACTCGCGCGGCGCCTCGCGGGCTGGGATGATTGAGACCAGTGGATCGGAAGGGAAACGCGCGCCTGCGCGGTTGGGGACATTAATGTCACCCCGAAAGGGCCGGTCACAGGAGGATTTGATGCGCAGGAGACGCGAACAGCCGTGAAAGTCACAATTGTGGGGGCTGGCGCCATTGGGGCTTACGTCGGTGTGCGGCTCGCCATCGCCGGCAATGAGGTTACATTCATCGCGCGAGGCGCCAATCTCGAGGCAATCAGGGCCCACGGCGTGCGGCTGAAGGCAGCCGATGGCAGCGAAGAGGTGGCCACGAACGTTCGCGTCACCGCTGATTACTCGCAGGTTGGAGCCCAGGACCTGGTCATCCTTGCGATCAAGGCGCATCAGGTCGAGACCGTCGCTCCCGAATTGCCGAAACTGTATGGCCCTGAGACCATCGTGGTGCCAATGCAGAATGGAATTCCATACTGGTACTTTTACCAGCATGCTGGCGAGCTGGCGGGCACCAGAGTCCAAAGTGTCGACCCGAGCGGCGTGATCAGCCGCCATATTCCCGAGCAACGCGTAATTGGCTGCGTGGTATATCCGGCCGCGGAGCTGCTCTCCCCGGGCGTGGTTCAGCACATCGAAGGCAATCGCTTTCCGGTCGGCGAACCGGACGGCAGCAAGAGCGAACGTGTCGAGCGCGTATCCGCCTGCTTCGTGGCTGGAAAATTGCAGGCGCCGGTACTGACCGATATCCGTTCGGAGATCTGGTTGAAACTTTGGGGCAATCTGACCTTCAACCCGATCAGCGCACTGTCGCGCGCGACGCTGGCCAGCATCTGCCAGTACCCGCTGAGCCGCGCTTTGGCCGTGGCGATGATGACAGAGGCACAGGACATTGCCGGCAAGCTCGGGGTGAGCTTCCGCGTGCCACTGGAAAAACGCGTGGCCGGTGCAGAACGCGTCGGCCACCACAAGACTTCGATGCTGCAGGATGTCGAGGCCGGAAAGGCGCTGGAGATTGATGCCCTGCTGGGATCGGTGGTGGAGTTGGCGCGCTTGACCAATACACCCAGTCCCCACATCGACTCGGTCTATGCGCTGACCAAGCTGTTAGCCAAGACGCTGGAGGAGTCGCGCACTTGACAGGCGCGAGGCCGGCATGAGCGCACCGGTCGGCATTTCCCACGACGAGGCAGGTCCCTGGAATCCCGGCATCCAGTCGCCGATGCCCGCGGAACTTCGTCATCTATGCAGCATTTTCCGGCCGGACAACGTGTTCACGAGCCTGGCGACGGCCGAGGAGCTGCAGGATCTCACGGGTATCGCGCAGAGCGAGCTGGTCGCGTTTCGGCCGCAGCGCCTGGCGCTGCATGAGCTGCTGATTCGCATCAGTGCCGATCTGGCCGTCGCCGATGGCTCGCGAATCGAGGATCTCGGCATCAACTTCCGGCAGATCGCGCGCCGATTGCTGGTGGGGTATATCGAGCCGGAAATGCCGGCTATCGTCTCGGGCTACAGCGCAATGCGAGCGCGGGTGGCTGAAGTGATTCAAGCGGCGCTGTCCGGAGTCGGCGCCGATCGCAACGCGGGCTCGCCTCGCACCCGTCGCAGTCTATTTACGCGTTTGGCGAAGCGCCGCGCCGATGCGCCGGTCCCGGCCAGCGATCACGCTTGGGACATCGGCCAGATCGCAGCCTGCGAGCGCATGGCGAATTCCGCCAGCGATGAGCTCGAGCGGGCCGCATACCGCGCGCTGGCACGTGTGATGTCGGCAATGTTCAACCGCCACGGCGGTGCCTGGGGCGAGCGCGGCCTGATCGCCGCGCTCGCCTCGGATCTGGCGTGCAACGAATTCGGAAGCGAGAGTATCGGCCATGCTCTGGAGCCGCTGCTGCAGCGTGCGGCCGCGAGCGAGGGCTACTACCGCCTGCCGCGCCAGCAGCGGCCCATCGTCATGAATACCAAGGGCGCATCGGCCGCCGGCAAAAGCAGCCTGCGGCCATTGCAGAAGAAGCTGGCTGGGGCCATTGGCGTGCGCTGGAGCGATTTTGCGCTCATCAGCCCCGATATCTGGCGCAAACAGCTGCTCGACTATCAGTCACTCGGCGCCGCCTACAAGTATGCCGGGGCGATGACCGCCGAGGAATTGCAGATCGTGGATCAGAAGCTCGATCGCTACATGGCGCGCAAGCACCAGCGCGGTGACATGTCACACCTGCTGATCGATCGGTTTCGATTTGACAGCTTCGCTCCGCATTCGGACGAGGCAGGCAGCAATCTGCTGACGCGCTTTGGGCAGAACGTGTATCTGTTCTTCGTGATCACCCCGCCCGAATCGCTGGTCGAGCGCGCCTGGGTCCGCGGTCTCGAGTTCGGACGCTACAAGGCGGTCGGCGACACCTTGGCGCACAGTGTCGAGGCGTACTCGGGGATGCCGGATCTGTTCTTTACCTGGGTGCGCCGCACGGACAAATCACTGCACTTCGAGTTCCTGGACAACAGCGTGCGTCTCGGGGAGGCGCCACGTACCGTGGCATTCGGCGACAACGAGACGGTGAATGTGCTGGACGTCAACCGCATGCTCGATATCGAGCGCTTTCGGCGCGTCAACGTCGCTGCCACGGCCGCCGAGTTCCTCTACCCGGATCGAGCCAGGCTCGCGCCCGAGCACAACACCGTCTTTCTGCAGCGCTGCGTGGAGCGATTTCGCGCGGTAAACTTTGCCGAGCAGTCCACCGGCCGCATCTACCTGCGCATCGTTTCCGGCAAAGTGGTGTCCGCCGATCGCGAGGCGCTGCGCGCCGCCACCGCCGATGCCGGTACGCGCGCCGGCGTGCGCGCCGTGGCGCCCGCGGCGCTCGAGGATGCGCTGCACGAGCCGCAGCAGCCCGAGTATTTGAAGCAGACGATAGCGGCCACCCAGGTTCTTACGCTCGGTCAATGGGGACCATAGCAACAGTTCAGGAGACAGCGTGTGCGCATAGCCATCATCGGACAACAGGATTTCGGCAAGGCGGTGCTCGAGGCCATGCTTGCACGGGGCGACAGCGTCGCCGGCGTGTTCTGCGCGCCGGAGAAGCCCGCTGAAAAGCCCGATCCGCTGCGAAGCGCGGCCGAGCAGCGCTACATTCCCGTCTATCAGCTGCCGTCCCTCAAGAGTTCCGAGGCGCGCGAAGCGCTGCGCGGATTGGAGGTCGATCTGGGCGTGATGGCCTACGTGCTGCAGTTCGTTCCGCAGGAGTTCGCGACGGTGCCGACACTGGGCATGATTCAGTACCACCCGTCATTGTTGCCGCACTATCGCGGTCCGAGCTCGATCAACTGGCCGATCATTCGCGGCGAGGAGCGCACCGGCCTGACGATCTTTCGGCCCACGGACGGCCTGGACGAAGGCCCCATCATTCTGCAGAAGGAGACTGCGATCGGCCCGGACGACACGCTGGCAAGCGTGTACTTCGACCGCCTGTTTCCGATGGGGGTCGCGGCGCTGCTGGAAGCGGCCGACCTGGTCGTGAATGGAAAGGCGCAACCGATCGTACAGGACGAATCGCAGGCGAGTTATCTGGGTTGGTGTCGCAGCGCCGAGTCCCGAATCAACTGGCACAATCACATCGATCTGGTCTACAACCTGATTCGCGGCTGCAATCCGGCTCCCGGCGCCTGGACGACCTTCAAGGGCAAGAAGTTGTCCCTGTTCGATGCGCGCAAGCACGCGGCGCGCACCTTCTCACAGTGCAAAGGCACCATCGGCACGGTCACGGCGATCGACCAACACAGCGTCTTCGTCGCTGCGCAAGGCGGTCAGATCGAACTGCAGCGAGTCAGGTACGACGGCGGCAAGAAGCTGCCGGCGGCGCAATTCTGTGCCGAGGCGGCCCTGGAGGTGGGCGCACTGCTCGGGGACTGAGCCTCAGCCGGTACTGATCCAGACCGATTTCGGTTCGGTGAAATTCTCGATCGCGACTTCGCCGTGCTCGCGCCCGAAGCCGGAGTCACCCGCGCCGCCCCAGGGCAGACGTACGTCGGTCGGACCGAAGGTGTTCACCCATACTGTTCCGGCTTTCAAACGCCTGATGAAGCGGTGCACCCGGCCGATGTCGGCGCTCCAGACGCCCGCCGCCAGGCTGTAGCGGGTTCCGTTGGCCAGCTTGATGGCATGCTCTTCGTCCCGGAAGCGCAGGACGGCCGCGACCGGACCGAAAATTTCTTCCTGAGAAATTCGCATGCCGTGTTCGACATCGGCAAACACCGTGGGACTCACAAAGAAGCCGCGCTCGCCCAGGCGCGAGCCGCCGGCGACGATCCGCGCGCCTTCGCGCTGACCGACCTCGATGTAGTCGAGCACGCGCTTCATCTGCAGCGACGACACCAACGGACCCATGGTCGTGGCGCGGTCGCGGGGATTGCCGACCCGCACTGCCTTGGCGCGCGCGACCAGCCGTTCAACGACCTGATCGTATACCGCCTCGTGAACCAGGATTCTCGAGCCGGCCGAGCACACCTGGCCGCTGTTGAAGAAGATTCCGGCGCTGGCTGCCTTGACCGCAGCCTCCAGATCGGCGTCCGGGAAAATGATATTGGCGGATTTGCCGCCGAGCTCGAGGGTCACGCGTTTGAAGTTTCCGGCTGCGCCGCGCAGTATCTGGCGGCCGACAGCCGGGGAGCCGGTGAAAGTCACCTTGTCGACATCAGGATGGTTGACCAGTGCGGCGCCCGCGGTCGCGCCGAATCCAGTCACGACGTTGAGCACGCCCGGTGGCAACCCGGCGGCGAGTGCCAGCTCGCCCAGGCGCAACGCGGTCAGTGAGGTAAGCTCGGCGGGTTTGAGCACCACTGTGCAGCCGCAGGCCAGCGCGGGTGCGATCTTCCACATGCCGATCATGAGCGGAAAGTTCCACGGCACGATGGCGGCCACGACGCCCAGGGGCTCGCGCACCGTATAGGTGAGCGCATCGGCGCGCGCGGGAACGACCTGACCATTGATCTTGTCGGCCCAGCCGGCGTAGTAGCTCAAGGTGTCGAGTACCGCGGGCAAATCCTGGCGGCGTATCGCGGCAACCGGCTTGCCCGAATCAAAGCTCTCCAGTTCGACCAGTTCGTCGGCGTGCTGCCGGATCTGATCTGCGAATCGCAACAGCATGTGGCCGCGCTCGCTGGCGCGAATCTGCCCCCAGGGGCCCTCGAAGGCTGCGCGGGCGGAGCGAACCGCAGCCTCGACATCCGCCGAGTCACTCTCGGCGACCCGGGCGATGAGCTGCTCGGTGGCAGGATCCACCGTATCGAAGTATCGGCCCGAGGCGGCCGGTATGCGCCGGCCATGGATCAGCAGATCCTGCGACTCGACTGCAGCCTCGGAAAGGTCCGGATCCGGTCGTAATGCATATGCAGTAGTATTCATATATTAATCATCGTAGTGTCAGCGCTGGGGCGACTATGCGCCCTGGCGAAATTCATGGAAATATGAGATAAAACACCTATATCGGATCCAAAAACGGCAGTAGATGCGATTGCGAGCGAAGCCAAATTAGGCACTTGTCAGCATATATTGGGTCAGCGATCAGTGAAAAAAAGAGGCGGCCGCAATGATCCGCATTGAAATTGAACCGATCTGGCGATTCCGGCGCGATGAGCAGCCGCAGTCCATTCAGGTGATGATCGATCTGCTGAACGAAGTGCGCCTGACCGGCAAAATCACTCAAGCCGCCACCCGGGCGGGCATGTCGTACCGGCATGCCTGGAACCTGATCGAGAAATGGTCCGCCTTCTTCGAAGCTCCGCTGGTGGAGCGAAAGCAGGGACGCGGCACCAGCCTGACACCCTTTGGCGCGAAGCTCGTGTGGGCGGGCCAGAGACTGCACGCCCGCCTGGGGCCGCAACTGCAGAATCTGGCTCAGGAGCTCGAGACCGAGATCAGCCAGTTTCTGCCGCACGCCCCGGCCATCATCCGCGTACACGCCAGCCATGGCTTCGCGGTCTCCAAGCTCAGGGAGTTACTGAGTCGCGACGCGCAGATCGAAGTGGATTTGCGCTATGTGAGCAACCAGTACTCGCTGACCTCGCTGGCGCACGATGCCTGCGATCTGGCGGGTATGCATCTGCCCCAGGGGCCGTTGCGCGAGAGCAGCATCGCCGCCAGCAAAGCCTGGCTGATACCGGCCATTCATCGCGTGATCGGCTTCGTGACGCGCGAGATGGGATTGATCGTAAAGCGCGGAAATCCACTGGCGATCAGCTCACTCGAGCGGCTGCTGGACAGTTCCGCACGGTTCGTGAATCGCGACCCG
>Ga0302324_100001934_pt1 | contig 49009 bp, 45 predicted proteins | sample Palsa_T0_1_FD_201949 | JGI IMG/M metagenome (GOLD analysis project Ga0302324, IMG submission 201949) | Peat permafrost microbial communities from Stordalen Mire near Abisko, Sweden - Palsa_T0_1 | ecosystem: Environmental > Terrestrial > Soil > Palsa > Peat permafrost | place: Sweden: Abisko...
GCCGTCTCGACCCTTGCGATGCGCGGTTGAGCGCAGCACCGAACCCTGCGCATCTTTCCATTCGCGGTCCCAATATTTCGCCGGCTGCGAGCTATTGAAATCCTGCACCCACTTGGGCAGATCGGCGCGATAGTAGGTGGAGGTAACCCACGCGCCGCTCTTGGGGTCGATCCAGTAGGCGGCGTCGCCGGCGAATCCGGCGGGAAGAACGGCGGCGCGATCTTTCAACGACAGGCCAAACACGCGCGACTTGCCTTGCGTCGCCAGCTTGAGTTCATCTCCGACCGTATCAGCCAAAAGATTGTGCGGCGATGCTCCCGTCTGCTCTGCGCCCACGCCGACCAGCTTTGTGTTGTCGTCTTCGACCGAGGTGACGGTGCGCTTCTTGCTTTGATCCCACCATTCGTTGGCGACGATGCCGTGCCCGTTGCTATAGGCGCCGGTGAACAGCGTGGCGTGTCCGGGTGCGGTGCGCGTATTGGCGTAGTTGTAGTTACAGTTGGGAAAGTATGCGCCGTGATCGAGCAGCAGACGGAATCCGCCTTCGCCGAATTGATCGCGATACCGTTCCAGATAATCGCCGCGGAACTGATCGATCACGATCACCACGATGAGCTTGGGATGGCCGTTGTAAGCCGAAGCGAAACATTGCGCCAGCGCGCAAAGCATGAGCGCAGAAAGCGCGAGCACACGTAGAACCCGGCGAACGATAGATGAGGGGAAGCATCGCATCGCGAGAGTAGTTTACACATGCGGCATCGATCCGCCAAAGCGGGTAGTGGCTCAGTTTGAATCCGAGGTCATGCTGAGCGTAGCCGTTCTTCATAGAGCAAAAGCCCAGGCGGAGCGAAGGCTCTCTCTCGCACACACCTTGTGGGTCTGGAAATCCCTCGGCCCCCGGCTGAAGCCGGGGTCTACCAAAAAACGCGGGACCTTCGGGATGACGGAAACGCGGAAGACAGAATCTCGACGTGATTCGTAGGCGGCCGCGAGGACTCCGTCGCGCCCGTCTTCGAAACCTTGAAGACGAAAGCTTTGAAACCTGTTCCTCGAAACCTTGAAACCTTGAAACTTGCCCTTTTCGCTAAGTTGTTGAAAGTTGGTGTAAGTCGTTGAAAGTTGGTGGAAGTTGTTGATTTGTCGTAGAACGCGTTTTAAAGGCCCTCTGGCGAACTTTAACCGGCTCCAACGTGGTGGGGGCCAGTCGAGTTCTTACTATCGCTCTAAGGGCCGTTGCTGACGCAGCAATGGGCATTTTAAAAATCGACCGGAGCGGCTTTGCCGCTTCCCCTGGCGCGAAGGGGTATATTTTCTGTCCCAAAATGGGAATTAGCCGCAATAATGTACGTTAATATATGTACGTCATTGTACATTTACCCGTTATTACTACAACGGTGTACGTACAGCACCCTTAGCCGTATGTTCGCCCCTCACCGGCTTCAATGTTGCAAAGTTTGAGACTTTCGAAGTGCTCTCCACTCGACAGTTCTCGGCAAACTCTTTTACGATGACCCCGCTGTGAAACTCTTATGCGCGGATTAAAAGGCAAACGCGTTCTGGTCACCGGAGGGGCCAGCGGGATTGGTGCGGCCACGGCGGTGCGCTTCCTTGGCGAGGGAGCGAGCGTCACCATTCTGGACTGCAATGCCGACGCGTGCCGCGCCCTGCAAAACATTTTCGTGGAGACGCGGCTGCCTACGCCCTTATCTTACGTGGTCGCGGATGTGACGGACCGGGCGCAGGTGGAACGCGCCGTCGCCCAGGCGATTCACGCCATGGGCGCAATCGATGTGCTGATCAACAACGCCGGCATCAGCATTCGCCACAAGTTCCTCGACATCACCGCAGAAGAATGGGATCGCGTGCTGGCGGTGAATCTGACGGGCGTGTTCTACGTGGCGCAGGCTGTGGCGCGGCACATGTGGGAACATTTTTCGGTCGAGCGAGGCGCGGGAGTAATTCTGCAGACCGCATCAACCAACGGAATCATGGGCTATCCATATTATGCGGACTACAACGCAACCAAAGCGGGCGTGATTGAACTCACGCGGTCGATGGCCTTAGAACTGGCGCCGCGAGTGCGCGTGTGCGCGGTCGCTCCAGGATATGTTCTCACTCCCATGCAGCGCGCCGAATATTCCGACGCGATGCTGGCGGAGGTGAACGCAAAGATTCCGCTGGGACGCCACGCCACGCCCGAGGAGATTGCCGGATTGTTTGCCTATCTTGCGTCAGACGACGCGGCGTTCGCCACCGGGCAGGTGTTCACGCTGGATGGCGGAGAAACCGCCGGCGGCCTGGCCAGCCGCTGAACTCCCGCAGGCTGTAGCATCGTATCCAACAACGTATCCGTAATGGAGGCTCTATGGTTGCCCGCGCACTCTCCCATCCGCGTTTTCTCGTCATTTATTCCGCAATGGTCACCGCTGCGTTCGCCGCCACTGTCTTCTTTGGCCTGCCGCGAGCGCTGCGCGGCGAAAGCAAGACCGGCGAGTTCGACCGCATCCGAGTTCATCGCATCGATGTGACGGAGCCGGATGGAACGCCGCGCCTGATCATTGCGGATCGCGCGGAATATCCGGGAAGCTTTTATCACGGTCGTGAGATCGAGAGGCCCGACCGCCGGGACTCTGCCGGCATGTTATTCATCAACGATGAAGGCACGGAAGACGGCGGCCTGATCTACGGCGGAGCCACCAGCGACGGCAAGCGCCAGAGCTTCAGCCATCTCAGCTTCGATCAATACGAACAGGATCAGACCGTGGTGGTGGGAACGGCGCTGTTCCCCGATGGCGGCAGGATGGCTGGTTTTTCTCTCAGCGACCGGCCCGATCAGTCCATCACGCCTGAGGACATCGCCGAAATCGAGAAGATCAAATCCATGCCTCACGGAGACGCGCGCGCGGCCGCCTTCGCCGCCTATCAAAAGAAACATCCCTGGGGAGCGGAACGTGCCTCACTGGCGCGCAGCGCGGATGGCTCGGTGGGTCTGGAATTGAAAGATCAGAACGGCAAAGTGCGGCTTCGTCTGCGCGTCGGCAGCGATGGAAAGCCCGCCATCGAGTTGCTGGACGAAAAAGAGCAGGTGCAAAGGAGCATTGCGATCGAGATCGCTCCCGACAAACCGGCTCACTAAAGAACCAGCTTCCGGAGTACCTGCGTGGATTTCTGATACGCTCATCGGCGCACATGCGCGCGGCGGCGATTCTCGGGCGGGGATGTTCTCCGAAAAACCTTAAACCGTTTCAAACTGACCAGTCCGTGGAATGGCGCATGGGCATGCCTTCGTCCGGCGATGCGGTGGATGCAATCGTGTTGTTCGGCGGCGACGGCACCATTCACCGTCATCTTTCGCAGTTGGTAAAGCTGGGACTGCCGGTGCTGGTTGTGCCCGCGGGCAGCGGCAACGATTTTGCGCGGGCGCTGGGACTGCGGCGTGTGCGCGATTCGCTGGCGGCGTGGGAGCGGTTCTGTCAGGGCACGGCCAACGTTCGCGAGATTGATCTGGGAACTATAACTTCGTGGAAGAAAGCGCAGAGTGCTGCTGGCGACTCGCGGCTCGAGACGCAGGACTCGGGACTCGGGACTCGCTACTTTGCCTGCGTGGCCGGTATCGGTCTCGACGGCGAAGTATCCCGCCGCGCCAACGGGTTGCCGCGCTGGCTGCGGGGGCACGGCGGATATGTACTGAGCCTGCTGCCCGCGATTTTTCAGTTTGCTCCGTTCCGCATGAAAATTCAGGTGAGCCATGAGAACGCGGCGGGCGGCCCGCAATGGACCACTCGCCGCGATCTTCCTGGGCTCGATCAATCTAAGCTCGATCAACTCGGGCTCGATCGAGCAACGCTGCTGGCGGCTTTCGCCAACACTCCGGTCTACGGCGGCGGAATGAAGATCGCTCCCCAGGCAAAGATGGACGACGGCCTGCTCGATGTCTGCATTGTCGGAGGCGTCGGCGCGTTCAAGCTATTCTGCATGTTCCCGACGGTGTATAGCGGAAGGCATCTCAAGATCCGCGAAGTGGATTATCTCCAGGCGCAGCGAGTGCGGGTCCAAACAGAACATCCGCTGGATGTTTACGCCGACGGCGAATATGTCTGCCGAACGCCGGTCGAGATCGGCGTGCAGAAGGCGGTGTTGAAGATAATTGCCGGCGTTCCTGCTCTTTGATTTGGGCGGGGGCAGGCAGTCGCATCGCAACCCGCTCAGGCTCAGTAAAAATGATGGACAGCCTTGACAGCGTCGAAATCGTGATGGTGTTCGAGGAAGTCTTCGACACCGAAATCCCCGATGATGAGGCAGAGCGCGGCGGCAGTCCCTCCGAAATCGTGGATAGCCTTGAACGGCGGCTGTCAAACCGGCGACCGAACAAGCAGGCGGTCGCCATGCTCCAAAAGCTTGCAAAACAGGAACATCAGCCCGAACTAGCGGAGGGTCTGAACGGAACCTGGCGGAGAGAACAAATTGCCGCCATCGTCCACGAGGTGCTCCGGCTGTGAGGCCTCTAAGGCCTTAGACCAAAACCTGAAACTCCTTCCAGTGCTAAACTTTCTCCATGCCGGAACAGCGTTCGCGCACACTACTCTGGGTGATTATTGGCGGGGGAGCGTTTTTCCTCTTTGTGCTGGCGGTGTTCACGCTGGTGTATCTGGTGCTGCATGCGGGCGGGGCGTCGGCCGGCATGGGAAGCTTCGGCGACCGCATCGGCGTGGTCGATCTTGACGGCGTGATTCTCTCGCCGCATCCCGTGGTCGACGAACTGAAGAAGTTCGGCGACGACTCTTCGATCAAAGCCATCATTCTGCATGTGAACTCGCCCGGCGGCGGCGTGGCTGCCTCGGAAGAAATTTATCGCGAGGTCAAGCGCATCCGCACGGAGAAGAAGAAAAAGGTCGTGGTGTCGATTGAGAGCGTGGGCGCCAGCGGCGCGTTCTACGTGGCCTCGGCGTGCGACAAGGTTTATGCCGATAACGGCAGCATTGTGGGGTCGATCGGGGTGATCGCCGAATGGGTCAACTACGGCGACTTGCTCAAGTGGGCCAAGCTGAAAAATGTGGTCATCAAGACCGGCGAGTTTAAAGACACGGGCAATCCGGCGCGCGACCTCACGCCGTCGGAGCAGGCCTACATGCAGTCGCTCATCGACAATATGTTCGGGCAGTTCATCAAGGCCGTGGCCGACGGACGCGGATTGAAGTATGACGACGTCAAGGCCATCGCCAACGGAAAAGTATGGACGGGCGAGCAGGCGCAGAGCATGAAGCTGATCGATAACGTCGGCGACTTTCAGGCCGCGGTAGACGACACGGCGAAATCGGTTGGGATTTCGGGCGAGCCCACGCTCGTGCATCCGGAAAAAGACCACCGCACGCTGCTCGATCTGATGACGGGCGACGTTTCGCAGTACATTCCCAGCAAAGAGAAACTGATGGAGCAGCAGGTCGGGTTCTATTATTTGTGGAAATAGCGCCGAACCCGTAAACAAAGACATTGAAGCGCAGGCTCCTGTGTGCAGAATCTTTCATAGTGCCCAATCCTCCCTGCAGCGAGGTAAACTTTCCAGTGCACTCGCTTGTTCGTAAGGCAGACGAGAAGTCATGAACTCATGGAGAAGTAGCTCTCTGATTTGCGCGCTCCTGGCCATGGCGGCAATTGCCTCATCGGCACAAACGTTTACAACGCTGGCATACTTCGCCGATGGCACGACGCTCGATTCGCCACTGATTCAGGGGCGGGACGGCAATTTTTACGGAATGTCTTACAACGGCGGGACTGGCGGCTACGGGACCGTGTTCAAGGTGACCACAACTGGCACCTTGACGACTCTCCATACGTTTTGTTCGGAAGCAAATTGCGCTGATGGTTCCTTTCCTGGTGCTGCACTTGCTTTGGGAATCGACGGGAATTTGTATGGGACAGCGACGCGCGGCGGAGCAAACGGCATGGGCGTCGTCTTCAAGGTCACGCCGGGGGGAACGTTCACAGTGCTCCATAGCTTCGAGGGCGCGGACGGCTCCGCGCCCGTCGGGCTGGTACTCGCAAGCGATGGGAACTTCTACGGAACGGCCTATTCTGGCGGAACCGGGAGCAACTGTCTCGGTGGCTGCGGCACGGTCTTCAAAGTAAGCCCAGCGGGTACACTAACGACTCTCCACAGCTTTAACGAAACGGACGGCTATATTCCAGGGGTGCCGCTGATTCAAGGCTCTGACGGCAGCCTTTACGGGACGACCGTTTGGGGCGGAGCCTATGCTTCCTACGACTGTCCCCCCGGCTGCGGCACGATCTTCAAGATCACAACCGGCGGGACATTTACTTTGCTGCATAGCTTTGACTGGAGCGATGGGGCCAGGATTGTCGTCCCTCTGACTCAGGACAGCAATGGAGCCTATTACGGCGTAGCGTCGGAGGGCGGGGACGTGGGCTTTTATGGTTGCAGCGTCGGTTGTGGCACGCTCTTCAAAATTTCCTCCGACGGCACGTTCGCAATTGTGCACAAATATGCCCAATACGACGATCCATTCGCTCCCTACGGGTTCACGCTGGCTAGTGATGGGAATATCTACGGAGACAGCACGGTGGTCTGGAAACTGATTCCGCCGACTACGTTTACGACGGTGTACACATTCGGGGGCACGACGTACGCAGAGACCACCGTGGTCCAGGGTACCGACGGGTTGTTCTACGGAACTTACGGCGAAGATGAATATGCTAGTTGGATCTACAGCCTCGATCTGAGCCTCAGATCGTACGTCGCATTCGTGGTTCCTGCGGGCAAAATCGGTCAGACGGCTCAAATCCTCGGGCAAGGCCTGACTGGAACAACGTCCGTGACGTTCAACGGCGTCGCAGCGGAGAAGTTTACCGTGGTCAGCGACACTTTCATAACAGCGGCTGTTCCCAGCGGCGCAAGCACAGGCGCGGTTGTTGTCACGACTCCTAGCGGGGCACTTACAAGCAACATCGGTTTTCGCGTCACGCAATAAGAGGTGCGCGGGAAGACCATCCGTAATTTCCGACCCTGCTAAGTTTGCGATTTCTATCGGAGTTCTTGAGGGTTCCTCGTCCGCAACTTGCATCCAACCCCTGAAATTTGAGAAGGTTATGGGTACTGTCGGGGCTGGCCCTCGTATTGAGCCACTCCGAGCCACACGGGATTGCTTAGCGGAGCCTTAGCGAACGGCCAAAGCAGAGCCGGAAAGAGAGCCTTATGACCAAAGCCGATCTGATTGATGAAGTCTCGCGTTTGGCGGAACTTACGCGCAAAGACAGCGAAGTGATCGTGGAAACCATCTTTGGCAGCGTGGTGCGCTCGCTGCGCGCCGGCGACAAGATCGAGATTCGCGGCTTTGGCAGCTTCCGCACCCGCCAGCGGCGTCCGCGCACCGGACGCAATCCCAAGACCGGCGAAAAGGTCGACGTGCCCGCCAAGAAGATTCCTTTCTTCAAGCCCAGCAAGGAGTTGAAGGATCTGGTGAACACCTCAACTCCCGCGCCGCCAACGCCACCGCCCGCGCCACCGGTTCCGGCGCCTCCGGCAAATTCGGCGCCCCCGTCGGTTTAGCAGTCTGCGAACTTGGAACCTGCAGATTTTCTCGCTTGCGCTGCGCGGCGACGAGTATCCTTGGGTGCGTTCTTGTATCGCTCAATAAACGCACGCCTGGCTGGATCGTCAAACCCTTATGCGAATACTAAAAATCATTCCCGTCCTGATGCTCCTGTCCGCCGCTCTGTGCGCGGCACAAACGCAGTTTCCCGACACTCCTGCCGGACATCAGGCGGCGACGTGGCTGGAGGTTTTCAACCGCGGCGACCATGACGCATACCAGGGCTTTCTGGAAAAAAACTACCCATCTGGGATGGCGTTTCTCGAACGCTACGCGCGCTTCCGCTCGATGACCGGCGGATTCGAGCTCAAGAAAGTGGAAGAATCGTCGGCTACGAAGCTGACTGCGCTGGTACAGGAGAAAAGTTCGGATCAGTTTGCGCGCCTGGCGATGGAAGTGGAGGCAGGTGATCCGCACCATATTCTGAAGTTGGATTTGAATGCGATTCCGCGCCCGGCTGAATTCGCCCTGCCGCGCCTGACCCAGAGCGAACTAGTGGAGGCCACTCGCAAGGAAGTCGAAAAGCAAGCCGCGGCGGATAAGTTTTCCGGAGCGGTGCTGATCGCCAAAGACGGCAAGCCGGTCTTCGCGGAAGCGTACGGTTTGGCGGACCGCGAACATAAGACGCCGAACACACTGAAAACCCGCTTCCGCATCGGCTCCATGAATAAAATGTTCACCGCAGTCGCAATTCTGCAACTGGTGCAGGCGGGGAAGATCGGGCTGAACGATCCTTTGGGGAAGTACCTGACGGACTACCCAAACAAAAATGTCGCCACGAAAGTGACGATCCATCATTTGCTAACCCACACCGGCGGCACCGGCGATTTTTTCGGCCCCGACTTTGACGCGCACCGGCTGGAACTGCGCACCTTGCAGGACTATGTGAAGCTTTACGGAAAACGCGATCTGGAATTTGAGCCGGGGAGCAAGTGGGCATACAGCAACTACGGCTTTTTGCTGCTGGGAGTGGTCATTGAGAAGGTCAGCGGGCAAAGTTATTACGATTACGTCCGCGAGCATGTCTATCAGCCGGCGGGCATGACGGCGACCGCGTCCGAGCCGGAAGATCAGCCGGTTGCGGACCGCAGCATTGGGTACACGCGGCAAGACGACCACACCCCGTGGAAGCCCAACACCGATACGCTGCCGTGGCGGGGAACCTCGGCGGGCGGTGGATATTCGACGGTGGAAGATCTGTCACGCTTCGCCACCGCGATCGAGCAGAACAAACTGCTGGACGCGCACTACACCGAACTGCTGACCACGGGAAAACCGGGAACACCGGACAACAGCTATGCCTATGGCTTTGGCGATGCGAAGATCAACGGCATGCGCTGCTTTGGACACGGTGGCGGCGCGCCGGGTATGAATGGGGAACTGAGTATCTGCCCGGCAAACGGTTATGTCGTGGCGGTGCTGGCGAATCTGAATCCGCCGGCGGCGTCGCGGATTTCGGATTTCATTACGAATCGGTTGCCGGAGAAATAGAAAGTTCGCGGCGTACGCTCAATTCCTCCTGCTGTCGTCTGACATGAGGATCACGCAGGGCGCATTCTTTGGTGCATATTTCTTGCATTGATTCAGCGCCTCTTTTTCGGCCTCCTGCGCGGTACGTTGTCCCATGCCGCGGCCGAATCCGCCTGCCGGCGATGCCGCAAACGCCTTGTGCGGCGCGCTCAGAGAATATTCCTGAAACTCTTCTTTCCCCTTTTCCGACAAATAAGCGGGCGGCGCAACCGCGGGCACGGAAATCTGCAGGAGCGTATCGCGCAGCACCGCATTCTGACGGCGCAGAAAGTCGTCGACCAGCGGAGCCCAGATGGGAATGCCGCGCAGCGAAAACAGATGATGGCCATCGTCCCCGAACGGAGGCACCATCAGAAACGTCGCCTTGCCCCCGGCGCTGGTGAACGAGTCATAGAAACTCTTCGCCAACTGCGGAGAAAAGAAATGATCGTTCTGCGAATAGATCCACAGCATGGGGACTTTGGCATGGCTGCCGAAATAGCTGAAGGCGCGCACCAGATCGTCAGAGTTGCAGACAAAGTCGGGTCGTCTCGATCCGCGGCCGCCGGCAAAATCGATGGCGGCGATCAGATTGGGCGGGGGATCGGCGGCCAGCGCTACCATCGCGAGACCGCCGGTGGAAACTCCGATGGCGATCATGCGCGCAGGATCGATTTCCGGACGCGTCATCAGATAGGCTGCGGATTCGCGCAAGTCTTTCACCGATTCCTTGGTTGGGCTGATGAAATCAGGCACGCGGCCGCAGACCTGGTTTTCTTCCGCATAGCCTCCGCCGGAATCGCCAAAGCCGCGCCGCATCACGATGACCGCGGTCCATCCCCGGCGGGCAAATTCGCGCGCCTGCGGCAGCCAGCGCAGCGGCGTCATTCCGGCGCGGTCCGTCGCTTCCCGCGGAGTGCCGTGGGTGAGCAGCGCCAGCGGATGCGGCGCATGATCGTTGGGGCGAATCATCACCGCCTCCAGGCCTTTTCGGCCCGAGGACGGAGTCGGGATGCGGAACTCGCTCGTAACCAGGTCCTGCGCCACAGCGCTGCCAAGCAGGCCCGCGCTGAGGACTGCGATGAAGAGCGGAGCTTCGAACTTCATGCTATTCATCCCCTTTCGTTGCCATCGCCGGGAGTTTAGAGAAACCTCACCCTTTGCGAATTCCGGCAACTGCCATGAGCCGGCCGGTCTTTCCCTTCTCGGCGCGGTAGGAGAACAGAACATCAGTATTGCAGTTGGTGCACAGCGGGGACGATTCTATGTTCTTCTTCGCGACTCCCGCAGCCAGAAGTTGCTGGCGGTTGGCTTCGACCAGGTCGAGATAAATCTTTTTCAGCGTCGGACTGTGTCCCGGTGGGCGGGCGCTTAGAAACAGCAGCGGATATTTTTCGCGCACTGGGTCGGATTCTTTCTCTTCGCGAAACAACTTGGCGGCATACCCGAATTGCGACTCGAATTGGGTGCGCACTTCTTCTCCGACTTCATAACAGCAACCATGAATGCCGGGGCCGATGGCGGCCTTGATATCGCGCGCACGGCTGCCGAAGTAACGCACCATTTCTCCGATGCCTTTTTCGACGATGCGGTGGACTGTGCCGCGCCATCCGGCGTGAAAAACTCCGACGGCATGACGTTTTGTGTCGACCAGGATCACGGGCAAGCAGTCGGCCGTCTGAATCGCGAGTAACAGGCCGGGAGTCGCGGTGATGAGGCCATCGCCGGCGAGAGTTTCCTGCGGGATCGAGTCGACGAAGTGAATGATATCGGAATGAATCTGGCGGAGGGTAATGAGCGAAGGAAGCTCGCGCCTTGCGCGACCGGACAGCCGGGGCAGGCTGTCCCCACATAGGGCTTTCAGAAATGTGGCGCGGTTGCGCTCGACGGCGGCGCGGGAATCATCTTTGGTGAAACCAAGATTCAGATCGCCCTGGCCCAGCTCTCCCTTGGCCCGATTGCCCTTAGCATAGGCCCGCGAGACTCCGCCGGTGCGGGTGGAGAAACCGTGCGTGAGCCATGGCAACGAGGAGAGATGGTCCGCACGCAGGATTTGCGGCTTCGAGATGGCTATATGCGGCCTTGAGATGGTAGTGCGCTTCGTTTTTGGTTTTGCCGCCGATTGAGTTGCCACTTTTCCATCGTACAGGATGCGCCAGGGTTTGCCAGTTCTGTCCTAATTTCAAGTTGTCATTCCTAATTTCAAGTTGTCATTCCTAATTTCAAGTTGTCATTCCGACCGAAGGGAGGAATCTGCTGTTCGGCGCTCATTACGCCGCAGAAAAGCAGGTTCCTCACCGCGCCTTCGGCCCGGTTCGGAATGACAAAATGGGGAAACGAGCGGTTTGCCCTATCGCGAAAACGATCGGTTTGCCCTATCGCGGAGACGAGCGGTTTGCCCTATCGGGAAACGATCGGTTTGCCCTGCCCCTGCGGCTCCGCTACACTTTGCTTATGTTCGAGAACTTTACCGCCACTGACCGCTGGACGAAAAAGCCGGCCCATTGTGTTTACCAGGCGCAAATCGTCGCCATCGCCACGCGCCATGCCGATGCCGTGGACTACAAGTTTCTGGTCGATGGCCGCAAGGTGTGGGTGGCGCTGCCGCATCCGGCGTGGGTGGAGTACAAGAAGCGGACGGGCACGCTCATCACGGACTCGCTGGGAGTTGAAATTGCCGGTCACTATCTGAAGACGGCGCTCGAGTCGGGCGAGGGCCTGGGGCGAGAAATGTTTTCGCTGACGGTGGAAGAGACGCTGAAACATCTGGAAGCAGCCGTGGCGGAGATGCAGGCGCAGCCGGCGTAGGCGGACTATAGTCCAGTTCCCATGGCTAAGAAAAGCACCACAAAGTCTGTTCCGCCTCAATCTCTCACCGAGTTCATCGCGGCATTCGCGCAATACTCATCCGGTTCTGGCTACTTGAAATGCTTTCGCGGCCAGCGGGACTCCTCCTGGCCAAACGTAGCGGGTATATTCCGACCTGATCTCAAAGAGCTTCTTGAGAACGAGAAAAAGGCAGTTCGCGATCTGATCTCGGTTCATCCCAACGAGTTTGCATCCGACGAAACCATGTTTGACAAGCTCGTCCGGATGCAACACTTTGGGCTGCCGACTCGATTGCTCGATGTTTCGCTGAACGCGCTTGTCGCGCTTTATTTTGCTACCGATCCAGGCCCTGATGGCGAATCAAGTGATGGCATGGTCACGGCTTTCGCAGTTCCGCTGGAACGCGAGAAGTATTATGACCGCGATTCAGTAAGTTGCCTTGCCAATTTAGCCAATATGACATCTGAGGAGAAGGATGAGCTTTATCGATTAAGAGCATCGCTAAAAGGAGATATATCGAGCGCTCGAAACATCAAGAAATTCAATGAGAACGGAGATATAAAACGACTTCATCAATTTATCCGATCTGAAAAACCATATTTCCTTCCAATTATCGACCCCATAGATTTGTTCAAGCCGTACTATGTTCACCCCAAGATGAGCAATAGGCGAATTCTGGCACAATCCGGCGCCTTCGTCCTCTACGGCATCAATCCACCTAAGAAAATGTTTTTCCCGAATCCGATTGAAGAAACGCCATTCATTATTCCACAGAGTGAGAAGATCACTATTCGACAGGAGCTCGAAAATCTTGGCATCAACGAAAGCACACTCTTTCCTGAGATAGACAAGGCCGCAGCCAGAATCAAGAATCAGTACATGAAGAAGTAGACATCGACTGACACGAGTTTGCGAGTCCCTAAGGGCGGATAAACCGAGATCCGCGTAGAGAAGCAGGTTAGGTTCTTTAAAATGAAGCAGCGCTATTTAGCCGTTAGGGTCTTCGCCATTTGTCCCTGCTGCCGACATTGGTGTCGCGGACGCGCTCAACGTGGACAGCCGCATCGGGGTTCATTTTACGAGCCCGCCTAATAGCTTTGGCTTGAGTTGGGAGTATTGCACTGGCTCTTTCTGAACCCGGTTTTCTTACCGCATAATCTCCCTCTTCTTCCCGCCTTTCGATATACAGCTCACTTTTAGCCATGTAGCCCCCTTCCCTGCGAGTAGGATACACCGAGCGGAGAGCTAAATCACAACCGCTTCCTTGTATTCGCCGAAGACGCGGCGCATGGCGTCGGCGATTTCGCCGACCGTGGCTTGGGATTCGACTGCTGCGACGATGCGCGGCATGACATTTGCCCCCGATCTCGCGGCGTCTTCAACGCCGGTTAAAGCGGCCTTCCACGGAGCCGCATCGCGCTTCGCTCGCAGCGCGCGCAATCGCTCGATCTGTTTCGGCTCCAGGGCGGGATCGATGCGCTGAATCGGAATCGGCTTTTCTTCTTCGAGCTCGAAGCGATTCACTCCGACTACGATCGCTTCTTCACTGTCCACCTGCTGCTGATATTCGTAGGCGGCGTTCTGAATTTCCTGCTGCACGTAGCCGCGCTCGATGGCCTTCAGCATTCCGCCGAGCACTTCGATCTTTCCCAGATATTCTGCGGCTCGTTTCTCGATCTCATCGGTCAGCGTTTCCACATAATACGAACCGGCAAAGGGATCAATCGTCTGCGGCGCTCCCGATTCATAGGCGATGACTTGCTGCGTGCGCAGTGCAATGCGCGCGGCCTGCTCGGTGGGCAGCGCCAGCGCTTCATCGTACGAATTGGTGTGCAGCGACTGCGTGCCGCCCATGACCGCGGCCAGGGCCTGAATCGCGGTGCGGACGATGTTGTTTTCCGGCTGCTGCGCAGTCAGGGTCGATCCGGCAGTTTGGGTATGGAAGCGCAGCATCCAGGAACGCGGATTCTTGGCCTTGAAGTGTTCGCGCATGATGCGCGCCCACATGCGGCGCGCGGCGCGGAACTTCGCGACTTCTTCCAAAAAATTGCTGTGCGCGTTGAAAAAAAACGAAAGCCTCGGCCCAAACTTGTCGACGTCGAGTCCGGCTTTGATCGCGGCTTCCACGTAAGCCATGCCATTGCCCAGCGTGAACGCAACTTCCTGCACCGCGGTCGATCCCGCTTCGCGCATGTGATAGCCGGAAATCGAAATCGTATTCCAGTCGGGCACGTTGTCGTTGGCCCAGGCGAACATGTCGGTGATGACGCGCATGGCCTGCCGCGGCGGGTAGATGTAAGTCCCGCGCGCGATGTATTCCTTCAGCACATCGTTCTGCACCGTGCCGGAAAGTTTTCGAGTGTCGGCGCCTTGCCGTTTTGCCACCGCCACGTAAAGCGCCAGAAGGATCGATGCCGTGGCATTGATGGTCATCGATGTAGAAATCCTGGTCAGCTCGATGCCCTCAAACAGGCGCTGCATGTCTTCAATGGAGTCGATGGCGACGCCGACTTTGCCCACTTCGCCCGCGGCGAGCACATGATCGGAATCCAGGCCGATCTGCGTGGGCAGGTCGAACGCCACCGAGAGCCCCGTGGTTCCGTTTGCCAGCAAATATTTGTAGCGCTTGTTGGACTCTTCGGCGTCGCCCATGCCGGCGTACTGGCGCATGGTCCACAGCCGGCCGCGGTACATGGTGGCCTGCACGCCGCGCGTGAAAGGATATTCGCCGGGATATCCGATTTCGGTTTCGTAGTCGCTGCCCTTGCGGCCGGCAGGGGTGTAGAGCGGCTGAACCGGAATGTGTGAGGACGTTTCGATTTCGGGGGCGGAGGCGGGCGAGGATTTCCTGGTTTCAGTCATGCTGGTTTACCAAACATGTTTACCAAACATTCTTGTGGTGTCCTAAGTTGTCGCTCCTCCGCCTGATCGCGGTATAGGCGCCGGCAAACAGCAGGTTCCTCACCGGCGCTTCGCGCCGGATTCGGAATGACATCTTGTAGTACAGGTTCCTCACCGGTGCTTCGCCCCGGTTCGGAATGACATCTTGAAGTGCTGGTTCCGGAAGCTTAGGACCGGCTTTTTCTGCGCGCCCTCAAGAACGAACTCATCGTGAACCAGGCAAACGTCAGAGTGAAACCCGCTGCCACCAGCACCCGGCCTACGGTGGCGCGGCCGGAGGTGTACTTTAGATATTCCCGGACCAGCGCGGTCAAACCGAAAGCCGTCATGGTTAGAAAGATGGCTCCGGTCACTTCCAGCCAAAGCTGGTGCAGGACGCGGCTAAAAGAGCGGACGGAAGCGCGAACCGCACCGGTACTGGCGCGGTAGATGCGGCTCCGCGTGACCTGACCTTTGACCACCCGAGTGGCAATTCCGAGCTTGTTCCAACCAGAAACTTTGTTCACAACCCCTCGATTTTAGCAGTCGATTTTAGCAGTAAGGGGCGCTACAATGGCGCCAATGCTGTCGGCGGTTGACCCTTGCGGCGCCCGGCGGCATCTAATAGGGTTACGGCGGTCTCGACAGGGGGGTCAGTGGACCAACAACTCAAGCAACTCATGAAAGAGCTTGGCGATGCGATTAACGAGTCGCTTTCCGATTCGGAGCAGATCTCGGAGGTGGTCGCGCGCATTAAAGATGGCGGTTACGACATCTTTTTAGTACTGGAAGCAACCATTGGCGTGAGCAAACAGGGGGAAAAAACGCCCGATAAGGCCTCAGTGGTGGCCACCCTTTCGACCAATCCCGAGTTCCGGGTGAACGAACAAGATATGAAGTTCCTGAGGTCGCTGCGCATCAAGATCGACGAAGAGAAACTGGACAAACCGAACTAGAATCTGCGAGTTGGGCTCTCGCCCTTCCACTTTTGTTCGCGCCCTCCGGTGGTTCTCTGCCTCCACGGCAGGAAAAGCTGCAACCTTGCGCGCCTGTGCTACCATCAACTGTTTCGCTTCGCCTCTGTTGATGCCGACGGGTTCCGGCGGGCCCGCAGAGGACGGAAACTTTTAGGGGCGGCGATGAAAGACACTCTTGGAGTTCTGCTGGCTGGCGGAGCCGGCGAGCGGCTCTATCCTCTTACCCGGGATCGGGCCAAGCCTGCCGTCACCTTCGGCGGCATCTACCGCATCATCGACATCACGCTTTCCAATTGCCTGAACTCCGGCCTGCGCCGCGTCTACATTCTCACCCAATACAAGGCGCTCTCGCTGAACCGCCATATCCGCGAAGGCTGGAACATTCTGGGCCGCGAAGTGGGCGAGTTCATCGAGGTGCTGCCCCCCATGAAGCGGGTGAGCGATCAGTGGTATCAGGGGACGGCGGACGCGGTTTATCAGAACATTTATTCCATCGGCTCCGAGCAGCCCAAGTTCGTCTTCATCCTTTCCGGCGACCACATTTACAAGATGGATTACGGAAAGATGCAGAAACAGCACCAGGACTCGGCCGCCGACATCACGCTGGCCACAATCCAGATTGAGCCCGAAGAGACTCGTCATTTCGGCGTGGTGGATGTCGACAAAGACGGGCGCATCAACGGATTTGAGGAGAAGCCGAAGACTACAACGCTGCGCTCGCCGCTGAATCCGGAAAAAGTCGCGGCCTCGATGGGCGTCTATCTGTTCAACGCCGATGTGCTCATTCCCGTTCTGCTGAAGGATGCGGAGAATCCGCAGTCGAGCCACGATTTCGGCAAAGACATTCTTCCGAAGCTGGTCGATGACTACCGCGTGCTGGCCTACGACTTCGTCGATGAGAACAAAAAAGAAGCGCTTTACTGGCGCGATGTGGGCACGCTGGAGGCCTACTACGAAGCCAACATCGATCTGGTCTCGGTGTCACCGATCTTCAATCTCTATGACGAAGCGTGGCCGATCCGGACGCATCAGCGGCAGTATCCTCCGGCCAAGTTCGTATTTGCCGAAACCGGCCGCACGGGCACGGCGCTCGATTCCATCATCTCCAGCGGATGCATTGTTTCCGGCGGCGTAGTGAAAAATTCCGTGCTCTCGCCCGATGTCCGGGTCAACTCCTATTCCGAAGTGGATAACTGCATTCTGTTCTCGCACGTCGACGTTGGCCGCCATTGCAGAATCCGCAAGGCGATTCTCGACCGCGACGTGCACGTCCCCGAAGGCACCACCATCGGCTTCGACGCCGAAGCCGACCGCGAGCGGTATTTCGTGACCGAAAGCGGGATTGTGGTGGTCACGCGCGATTATTCGCTGTTCGAGAATCCGGTGACCGTGGACTACTTCACCAGCGAGTAATGTCTCTTCTTTACCGAGATTCCCGCACCACCCGTCCCCAGGGAATCGCCACCACGCTACGCGCCCGTCTCCGCGGCCTGCGAAGACCGTCATTGTTCTATTACAGTAGACTTTATATCTAATCATAGTCTACTATAATAGGACAAACGCCAAATATTGACCTATTATAGTAGGACATGACCATGAAACGTGAATTCAGAAGCTTGCGGATTGCTCAGTTGGAACGAGCGCTAACCCCTTTCCTTGCCGCGAAGGCTCCGCCACGCCCGCCAAGAGGGTGGATCCGGGCTATTCGAGAGGCAACCGGTATCACGGTGCGCGAATTGGCAAAGAGACTTCACAGGGTTCCGTCTGCAGCGGCACACCTTGAAGGCTCGGAAGCGGAATACCGGATCACTCTGGGTAGCCTGCGCGCGGCCGCGGATGCACTGGGCTGCGAGCTTGTCTATGCGCTCGTACCGAAGAGTGGAACCATGCAGGAACTTACCGAGGAGCGTGCGCGCAGCGTAGCTGCCAGTAATGTCCGTGCGGTTGAGCACAGCATGGCGCTCGAAGATCAGGCGGTGGGCGGAGTCGAGGACAAGATCGAAGAAGAGACGGCGCGTCTTCTGAAGCGTGGCGGAAGGAAATGACGCCACTCGCGGGTGCAAGCGGCGGCAATACACCGCTCTCGCAGGAAGAACTGGCGGACCTGATTCCGAATCTGGCCACGAAAGAAGAACTGAACGAGTGGGAGAGGGAGAACATCCTGCGCGCAAGAGAGTGGGCGATTCGAGACCGTACCGCCGCGCCCGATATCGCCTCTGACGATTACGTCCGGAAGCTGCATGCCAAGATGTTCGACCAGACATGGAAATGGGCAGGCGAGTATCGACGTTCCGAGAAGAACATCGGAATTCCATTTCATGAAATTCGCGAGCAACTCATGTCCTTGTTCGGCGATGTTCGGTATTGGATTGAAAATGACTCCTACCGGGCCGATGAGATAGCCGTTCGCTTTCATCATCGGCTCGTGTTTATTCACCCCTTCCCGAACGGCAATGGCAGGCACGCCCGCCTGATTGCAGATGTGGTTGCGATAAAGTCAGGCCATGCGTCATTTTCATGGGGTTCTGCCAGTCTCGTGAAAGAGAGCGAAGCCCGCGCGCGATATCTTGACGCGGTCAGAGCGGCGGACCGTGGCGACATTCAGCTGCTTCTCAAGTTCGCACGCTCATAACCGCGCGCGCCTTCTACGATGCGGCGAGGGCGGCGGCGGAAGCATCCTGCTCGGCCTGCCACATTCGGTACAGAGTAAATAAAATCAGCAGAGCCAGGCGGTCCGCGGCGAATGCTGCGCGGTTCGTCACTTCCACGCGTCTCTCCCGCTTGTGCAGTTGCAGCGTGGCTTGGCCGTCGAGCGTGGTGACGCTCCAGACCGGATGCCAGAATCCCTGGGTCTTGATAAGGAATGTCTGACCGTCATTGAAAGCGAGTGTTGCCGGTCCGCCCCAACCGGCTTTGAGAATCGCGATCGATTGTTGGGCTGAGTCGAGAATCTCAGCGCCATTACGCAGAAATCCAGCTTGGCGAAACGTCCAGCTGGCCGCCGACGTGACCGCTTCATGTTTTGAGCACCAGAAGCTGGGCTGCTCCAAGGTTCCTACGATTTCGTTGTTGAGCTTGAGTTCGCGGGTGCGCCCACGCCGGGACCATGTGAGACTTGCCTTGCTGAGTCCGCCGGGAATCGCGGCAGTGAGAGGAATCATAAACACCTCCGAAAGGCATTCTTGACTCAGGTTCAGCTTAGCAGTGGGGCATTAATATGGGGTGAAAGTCCGCTGAATTTCTTATGACACAGGCTCCTTCCCCTGCACTGCTACAATTCCTTGTTTCATAAAGAGATACGCAGGATGGAGCGAACTATGTGGCCGCGGGCAACGTATTGGGATGTAGCCGCGGTCCTGAGTTGGTCTCGTTTCGAGTGGATTGCGGCTGGCGGTTTCAGATAGAAAAAGTAACTCCGGGGAGCCCAAGTGGAAGATGTCCAGGTAGTTGCGATGCTGGTCCGGCGCTGTATTGCCGGCGATGCCGCCGCCTGGGAGGAAATCGTGCAGACCTACAACCGGAGAATCTACAACATTTGCTACCGCTTCGCCGGATCGGGCGACGACGCGCAGGACCTGACGCAGGAAGTCTTCATCAAGATGTACCGCACCCTTGCCTCGTATGACCACACCAAGGGAGCGTTCGTCACCTGGGTTACGACCATCACGCGCAACCTGCTGGTGGATCACTTCCGCAAGACCAAACAGGACCGGGTCACCGACTCCATGGACACGGTTGCGTCCGAGCATGAGGACGTGCAGCCGCTTAGTGAGCAAATTCAGGACCAATCCGCTCCGCCGGACGCTCACGTACGCCAACGCGAGGTCGGCGAGGCGGTGCATGCGGCCCTGACCAAGATTTCTCCCGAGCTTCGGGAAGCTGTGATTCTAAGGGACTTACAGGATATGGACTACAAAGAGATTGCTGCCGTTTTGCGGGTTCCGGAGGGCACTGTGAAAAGTCGAATAAATCGGGGAAGGGCGGAACTAGCGCGCCTTCTACAACGTACCTATAGGCAGGTGATGTGATGCCAGACACGACCCATAACGGAATGCAGTGTCATGAGTTCGACCAACTGCTCATCGATGCCATCGACGGCATCCTGAGCGGGGCCGCACTCGACCGCTTCCAGGCCCACGCCCGCAGTTGCCGGGCGTGTGGTCCGCTGCTCGCCGAAGCTCAGGCGGGCCGCAACTGGCTGAAGAGTCTCGCGGAGGTGGAACCTCCAGCCAGCCTGGTCGCAAATATTCTGGCATCCACGTCAGGCGTTGACACCCAACGCCTGCAAGCCGTCGCCCGCGCGCCGCAGCCGAGCATTTCCTGGCTGGAACGGGTGCAGGCGGCGATGTACGGCTATCTGGAGCCGGTCTGGGATACGGTTCGCCAGCCGCGTTTTGCCATGTCGTTTGGCATGGCATTCTTCGCGCTATCGGTGGGCCTGACCGTGTTGGGGGTGAAACCCTCTGACCTGCGCCAAATCAGCCTGCGGCCGACCGCGATCCGGCACGCGTATTACAATGCGCAGGCCCGGGTGGTGCGCTATGTCGACAATGTCCGCCCAGTGCTGGAACTGCAGGCCGCTATTCATGGAATCAAGCGGAATCTGGCTCCGGCCGAGCCCGGACCTGCAAAACAGAAAGAACGAAAGAACGACACAACACAACAGCCCGAACTGAAGCAGGAGCGCAATTACAGCCGGACCGAGAACCAACTGATTCTGGCCAGCGCTCCCCGGGGATCATTTCGTAGAGGAGTGAATGCTTGCGATCTGCCTGTAGTGTCGGTGACCACGTACAGGAGGTTCGTATGAACTGCGCCAACCACAGCGATCAGGCTGCGGTGGCCTTCTGCCGCACCTGCGGCAAGCCACTGTGCAACCAATGCACTCGCGACGTTCGCGGAGTAATCTATTGCGAGGCCTGTTTAGCTTCGCGTATGGAGGGAGCGGCCCCGGCTGCAGGGTTCGTTCCGCCGCAAACTGGGTATCAGACGCAAACTGGATATCAACAGTTCATGGATCAAGGACTGGGAGTGAAGGTCCCGCCCGGGCCAACCTCCGGACCGAACCCGGCGGTGGCGGGCATTCTGGCAGGATTTTTCCCGATCGGCGTAGGCGCGGTCTATACCGGGCAGTACGCCAAGGGGTTGTCGCACCTGGTCATCATGGTTCTGATGATCACCGGCCAGAGCATGGACGTGCCGTGGTATGTGCACATGCTGCTGGGGTTCGGCATCGCGTTTTTTTACGTGTACCAGATCATCGATGCGGTGCGTACCGCCAAGGCCATTCAGATGGGAGAGCCCGCACCGGATCCGTTCGGGCTGGCGCAGGTGTTCGGTGGCGGTGGCGGCGGCAGCACCGGCGCCGGCGGCGAAAGCAAAACCGAGGCAGCTAAGATTCCGGCCGGAGCCGTCATCCTCATCGGACTGGGCTTGCTGTTTCTGTTGCACACGGCAGGGTTCTTCGAGTTCGGCCTGGACCGCTTCTGGCCGCTGATTCTGATTTTTCTGGGCGTGTGGCTTTTCGCCAAAAGCTGGGGAATACTCGGCGGCAGATCGGGAGCTTGTCAATGCGAACGGTGCCGGACCCGCCGGCTTATGGGGCCGGCGATTCTGATAACGCTGGGCGTGCTGTTCCTGCTGGATAGCGTGTCCCGCGTGGGCTTTGGCCGAACCTGGCCCGCGATTCTGCTGGTGATTGGAGTTGTCAAACTGATCCAGGGCAATGCTTCGTCGGACGGCCATATCGGGCCGCCGCAGCGGGGAGCCTCTGCTTTTCCGCCTACTCCACCACCGCCGCCCGGCGCTTCGCCGTCGGTGCCGCAACCGCCCGCTTCCGGGGAGGTGAAAAATGTCTAGCCCGATTCAACCTGGCAACGTTCAACCTCCGGTACCGCCGATTCAGCCGCCGTACGCACCGGTTCCGCCGATCCCACCGCCGCCGCGTCATCGCTCGTTTGCCGGGCCCGTTGTGCTGATCGTGCTGGGCCTGGTGTTTTTGCTGGGCAACCTGCACATGCTGTCGTGGGGACAGATCGGCCACTGGTTCGCGCACTACTGGCCGCTGCTGCTGATTCTGTGGGGCGTGATCAAGCTGATCGAGCACCAGCAGGCGCGGAGCAATGGCACGCGCGCGTCCGGAATCGGCGCCGGGGGCATTCTGCTCATCGTGATCGTCGTTGTCTGCGGACTCACGGCCACGCAAATGGAGCGCGTCAACTGGTCTGGGCTGCGGGATCAGATCAACATCGACGACGATGATTTCAGCAACATCTTCGGCGACAGCTATAACTTCAGCGACCATCTGGAACAGCCTTTTCCAGCCAACGCCAGCCTGAAGATCATCGATAATCACGGCGCCGTGAGCATTCATCCCTCCGACGACGACAAGATCACGGTGGTGGTGCGCAAGCGGGTTGGCGCCAGCAACCAGGGTGATGCCGACAGGTACAACAGTGAGACCAAGCCGACCATCACCGCCATTGGCGGGTTGGTCACGGTCGACGCCAGGGTGGAGGCAGCGGGCGACCATCCCGTGGAAACCGATCTCGACATCTCCCTGCCCCGCAAAGCGCCAGTCACCATCATTTCCCGCAAGGGCGATGTGAATGTGAGTGGGCGCGACGGCAACGTGGAAATCTCCGCGCAGCATTCCGATACATCCGTTGAACAAGTCACCGGCAACGTCAAGATCAGCCAGGAAAAAGGCTCGCTGAAGATCGAACAGATTGGCGGAGACGTGCATGTCGACGGCCGGCTCAACGAAGTCACCGTGGCCGACGTGAAGGGCTCGTTGCAGCTCGACGGCGAGTTTCAGGAGAGCATCAAGCTGGAGCGCATCGCCAAAACCGTGACCTTCAAGTCGTCGCGCACCGACATGGAGTTTTCGCACATCGACGGGTCGCTCGATCTGGATTCCGACGACTTGCACGCCGACGAGCTTACCGGACCGCTGCATTTGACCACGCGATCCAAAAACATACACCTCGACGGCGTTTCCGGCGATGTGCGCCTGCAGGATGACAACGGGTCGGTGGAACTAGGCATGCGGACGCTGGGCAACATTCAGATCGACAACCGCAACGGCGAAGTGCAAGTCAGTGTCCCTGAGAAGTCCGGATTCCGCCTGGACGCGCGTACCCACGGCGGAGAGATTCAGTCGGACTTTTCCGAATTGAAGATCAATAACGACGACGACCACGAATCGCGCGCGACCGGCAGCGTGGGCAACGCCATGGCGCACATCGTGGTCAACAACGAACACGATGGCATCGAGATTCGCAAAGAAAGCTTGCAGCCGCCCAAGCCACCCGAACCCGCGCATCCGGCCAAGCCAGGGAAAAATCTTCCCGCTCCCAAGGCAGATGTCGAACCCGAGGAGCAGTGAGCGGCTATCACGATTATCACTGAACTGAGGTCTTATGATTTTCAATCCAGCGCATCCCGGAGAGGTCTTGCGCGATTATTTCGGCGAGATCAGCGTGAGCGAAGCAGCCGAAAGGCTGGGCGTTACCCGGGCGCACTTATCGCGCATTCTGAATGGCCATGCAGGAATCACTGCGCCCATGTCGCTGCGCCTATCCGCCGCGCTCGGCACGTCGCCGGACTTCTGGCTGAAGATGCAGATGCAGCACGATCTCTGGCATGCCCAGCAAACCGGCCGGCGCGTCCCTTTCCGCGAGCCGCGCGCCAAGCGGCTTCTGCAGCGCGAGCCTGAAGCCTCCATAATTACTTCCGCGTCCGTTCGGCGGCCAGGTTCTCCACCCGCGCCAGCACTTCGTCCTCGCTCATGCCGGACGAATTGATCACTACGGCGTCGTCCGCCGCCACCAGCGGAGATGCGGCCCGGGTACGATCGCGGCGGTCGCGCTCCCGCAACTCGGCGGCGACATTGGCGGCTACCTCGCCCGCAATTTTTTGCTGGGCCATGCGGCGTTGCTCGCGCACCACCGGGTCGGCGTCGAGAAAGACTTTCAAATCCGCGTCCGGAAAAACTTTAGTTCCGATGTCGCGGCCCTCCATCACCACGCCGCCGCCCGCACCCATAGCGCGCTGATGAGCTACCATCCACTCCCTGACCTTGGGATGCACCGACACCCGTGACGCCGCTTCCGTCACGTCGCGCTCGCGGATCCGGGAAGAAACATCAATGCCGTCGAGCAGCGTGCGATTGCCGCCAATCGTGGGTTCAAGCCGAATGCGAGCCGCTTCCGCAAGCCGAACCAGAGCGGCCTCATCGTCGAATGAAGTGTCTTTCTCGATGGCCAGCAGCCCCAGCGCGCGGTACATCGCGCCGCTCTCCAGATTCACATAGCCGAGCTTTCGCGCCAGGCGCGAAGCCAGCGTGCTCTTCCCCGCCCCGGCCGGCCCGTCGATGGCGATGATCAGTTTGCGGGAGGTGCGTTCGTCTCGCGTTTTATCATTCATGCGAAGCTACAGATTGTACACGGCGAGAGTGAGCGACACGCTCCATTTTCGGCTTATAATGGCGCTGGCGGAGTCATGCCGAAGACAAAGAGGATGCTCGCGGCAAACGTAAGGCCTTTACTGCTTCGTCTCCTATTCAAGCCGGGAGCCTCAATTTAGCGTTCTTCTTCCGTGTCTTTGGATTGCGCTGGGAGAGAAGTTTGACCTTCGTTTGACGCCATCAGCATTGGAGAGTGGCGCTGGCCAGCGATCGCAGATTTTGGATTTGATCGCTCATTGTTCCTTCGCCGTGGTCGTGCTCGATGGCCTCCGTCCGAATGTAACGTATGAATATGGATTACTAGAAGCCCATGAGAAGCCTGTAATCCTACTAAAGGAAAAGACGGCAACGGTCGACATCAAGAGTTTGATTGGCGAAGCCGTGAGCCTGGCAGTAGTGCCACCAGCCCTGGAAATCGACAGGCATTTTTCGAATGTCAAGGACATGAACTACGCCGAATGGAACCGGTCGGACCCAGCAGGAGCCGTTAGGACAATTTTGGAAGAGTATCGCAAAAAGAGGTCCCGGATTCGGGAATTCGAGGACATCGTGGAACCAAAGCTATGGCTTACGTAAAGACAAATCGGGCGTTTGTATATGGGAACTTCCTTATAGGTAAGAAGACTGGGTATCAGCCGATCATGCAACCATTTGCAATCGAGATACTAAGGGAATTCTCCGGAACCGAGTTTGTCGGGAAACTCTATATTCGAGTTGCTGACTCCTGGCTGCCTGCGACTCGAACCATGCTCCTCAATTATGATTGGTACACGGCCTATGAGAGGACGCACTCCGCACGCTTAGCTCCTCCCCAGTCGCTTCATTTTGGGATGGAGGGTTCTGGAACATGGCAAGTGGAAAACTTTCGGGACGAAAGCGACGAATCGGGTCCTTACGTCGCCGTCGCCCTCAAGTTTCGGAGTCGCTAGCCCCACCTCTAATCTGCTCCGGGGTCCATCCTTCCGCGCGCAGCGTGCGGATGCTGAGCGCCTCGTGCCGTTTGGCCAGCCGCACGCCGGATTCGTCGCGCACCAGATCGCAGTGATAGAAATCGGGAGGCGTGAGGCCGATCGCCCGAAACAATAAAATTTGCCGCGCCGTGGACTTCAGCAGGTCGGCTCCGCGGACAACTTCGGTGATGCGCATCGCGGCATCGTCGACGACAACGCCAAGCTGATACGCCGGCACATCGTCGCGCCGCCACACGATGAAGTCGCCGAAGTCGCATCCTGCCGTCATGCATTGCGGCCCAAGGTGCAAGTCAGTAAACGTGATCGCTTCCCCGTCGGGAACGCGAAACCGCCAGTTCACGCCCGCAGGCTCATCCCATGTAGCCACCGGCTCAGCCCATGTGGCGACGGGCGCCTCGCCCGTCCCGCGATGGCGTAGCCGAGCGGCTTCGGGCATGGACTGTAGCGGCCGGCATTTTCCCGAATACACCGGCTCATCGTCCGCATCATTCGGTGCACCCGCCGCCTGCGCCACATCCTTGCGCGAACACGTGCATGGATAAATCATTCCGCAGTCGCGCAACCTCCGCCACGCCGCTAGATAATGCTCGCGCCGCTCACTTTGCGTATAGGGAGCATACGGCCCGCCGCAATCCGGCCCCTCGGTCCACGAAATCCCCAACCAGCGCAGGTCTTCGGACATCGCCTGAACAAACTCCGGACGGCATCGTTGCGGATCGAGGTCTTCATTGCGCAGGATCAACTCACCGCCATGTGAAGCCGCCCGCTGCGCCGCAATCCAGAACGTGCGGGCGTGGCCAAGATGCAGCAGACCTGTAGGCGACGGAGCGAGCCGCCCGCGATAAGGATGGGATTTGTCTGCCAAGCTAGTCTGGCGCTATGGTTTTGCCACCGAACCCACAGCCACTTTTTCCGGCGTGATCTGCAGCATCGATCTTCCGCTCACATGCACAAAGCTCAGCTCACGCGCGGCCAGCAGGGCGTTGATGGCTTCTTTCACTTTCGAGCGCGCAATGAATCGCCCGAAGAACGTCTCCAACTCCGCCGGATCGATGGCAAGCACGCAATCCAGATACTTCGAAACCAGCGCCGAAAGCGCTTCCGGCACCGACAGTCCAATTCCTTCTTTGACCGTATCCGGGGCCCAGCGATAGAGCACGTCCCACACCGAGCCTTCGCTGGGTTTGTAGTCCACGCGCGTGATGCGGAGTTTCGACCACAACTCTCCCAAGGCTCCGTCGAGCGCGGGCAGCGAAACGCTTCCGCCCAGAGTTTCCTGCAGCTTTTGTTTTGAGATGGGACCTTCGTTCTGAACGAGCGCGAACGCATCGCAAGCCAACGCGGAATACGGCGAGCGCGACCCGGCCTTGGGCGGGAGCTTGGGATTGCGCTCGCCGGTTAAAGCGTAGAAATACGGAAACACCGAGGCCGCCACCAGAAACCCGTTGTTCTCATCGCCCAGATTCGCTTCGAATGCCGTGCGCTCGCGCAGCAACCGCACCATGAGTTCTGTCGCTTCGGCCGCCCGCGAATCTTTGAACGCATGCTGCCACTCCGGCAAATGATCGCCCGCTCCCGCGAACGCGCCAATAAACGTCGGCGCCAGCAGCGGCGGCCGCTGCGGATACATCAGGCAGAATCCAACGTCCTCTAGAAACGCGCGCGCGTTCTCAATCGTCCGGATGGGCTTTCCATCAAGACGCCATTTTTCGCGGCGCAATTGCTGCAGTTCGAGATCGGTCATAATGGCAGCTGTCAGCTCTCAGCTTTCGGCTTTCGGCAAGATCAAATTCAACAACAGTTCAGACTGCTTCGCCGCCGCATCGGATGGTTTACTGATGGCTGATTGCTGACGGCTGACAGCTAGATTCTCTTAAACGCCTTCTGAATGTCCTTGACAGAATACCTCAGGACCACCGGCCTGCCGTGCGGACAAGAATAGGGATGATCCGTTTTGGCCAACTCCGCCAGCAGCCACTCCATTTTGTTGTGTTCCAGCGGCATGTTCACCTTGATGGCCGCATGACAGGCGATGGACGCGGCAATCCGGCCGCGAATCTTTTCCAGACTGAGCGACTGGTCTTCGCGCGCCACCTGATCGAGCACTTCATGCAGCAGGTGCTCGACGGCGGCTGCATCCACGCCCGCGGGCGCAACTTTCACCGCCACGCTGCGAGCGCCGAAGGGCTCGGCTTCGAAACCGTTATGCTGCAGTTCATCGGAGATTTCCGCAAACACCGCCTGCTGCGCCGGAGAAAGCTCAATTACCATCGGCATCAGCAGACGCTGGCTCTCCACTTTCTGCGCGGCGCGCTGCTTCAACACACGCTCAAACAAAACGCGCTCGTGCGCCACGTGCTGGTCGACAATCCAGAGGCCGTCTTCGTTCACGGCGAGGATGAACGAATTGCGAATCTGCCCCAGAGGTTTGAGCGTCCCCAGAGACGAAAGCGTCGGTTCCACCTCGCTCACATCGAGCGCCGGAGCGCAGGCATTGTCGGGCACCGGCTGGAAGCTGGGATGAAGCGCGGCGCTCTCCATGCCCCGCGCGACAGGGATTGCCGCATTCGCTTCCACCGCGATGCCGCCGTCGAACTGCAAGCGAGCAGAGATCGGAGGAAGCGTCGGCGCTTGCAAGAAAAAACCGTCGGCACTCGGCTCTCGGCTTTCGCCTTTCGGAAAACCAGATCCGTCGACCGATCCGTGATCCGGAAGCCGGGCGCCGGAAGCCGGAAGCCGGCCCTCATCCGGCGATGGCTCCCATGAGGCTCCCGGAGTCAGCGCCTGGCCTGCCGTAGCGTGCGCGCGGATTTCCGTCATGAACTGCGGCACGGGACGCGCCTTCATCAGCGCCGCGCGCACCGAGTCACGCACGAAATCGTGCAGCGCCGTCGGCTGGCGAAAGCGCACCTCCGTCTTTGAAGGATGCACGTTCACATCGACTTCCGCCGCCGGCATCTCCATGAACAACAGCACCACCGGGAACACCGTGGGAGGAATGATGTTGCGGTAAGCCTCGGTGAGGGCGTGCTGCACCAGCCGGTCGCGAATCAGGCGTCCGTTCACGAACACGAAAATCGAGTTGCGATTCAGCTTCTGAATTTCGGGCTTCGAAACGAAACCGTGAATGCGCATCTCACCCGGATTCGCCGGCGCGGCCTCGCCGCCATCTTCGTTCTCTGCGGCTCTGCGCCACGGCGGGGGCTGCGGCAGCCCAATGCGCTCCAGCGCCTGGCGTGACGCCACCGGAATCAATTGATCGAGCGTTTCCTGTCCGAACACCTGATAGACGCGCTCGCTCTGCCCCGCTACCGGAGGCGCGACCAGTACCGCATTCGTGGCCGAATGCAGCTCGAAATGCCTTTCCGGATGCGCCAGAGCATATTGCGTAACCAGCGATGCGATGTGCGACAGCTCCGTGGATTCCGCTTTCAGAAACTTCTTGCGCGCCGGGGTATTGAAGAAGAGATCGCGAACGGTGATCGACGTTCCCGCCGGCAGGCCCGCTTCTTCCACGCGCAGAATCTTGCCGCCGCTGATTTCAATGACCGTGCCCGCCTCATCTTGGGCGTCGCGGGTTTCCAGGCGCAATCGTGAGACCGATGCGATCGAAGGCAGCGCCTCACCGCGAAACCCGAGCGTGGCGATGCTGAGCAGGTCCTCGGTGTTTTTGATCTTCGAGGTGGCATGGCGCTCGAAGGCCAGCATGGCGTCGTCGCGGACCATGCCGCACCCGTTGTCGGTAATCTGAATAAGCTTTTTTCCGCCCGCCTCAATGTTGATCTTGATCCGGGTCGCGCCCGCGTCGAGCGAGTTCTCAAGCAGTTCTTTCACCACGGACGCGGGCCGCTCCACCACCTCACCGGCGGCGATCTGATTGGCAACGGTTTCGGAAAGAACGTGAATACGGCCCATGGGAAGGTTGGCCAGCGGTTTCGCGGCTAGTGGTCAGTTTCGCAGATGGGATGGGAAAAACAAAGGGCTTCCGCCAGGCTAGGCCATCGGATCCAAGCTGAGCTACGACAGCGCGCTTAGAGAGCGGGCTGGCACTGGTAATATAGTGTCTGCTCGAAACTCGGGAATCTATGCAACGACGCGATGTCCTCCGCCTAATAGCCACGGGAGCTGCTCTGCAGCTTGCGCCGGCCAATATCCTGGCTCTGGCGCGCGAAGTGCGGTTCCTGGTCCAGGCGCAAAGAGCTCCCCGCACTTTGAACGCTCATCAGTTCGCCACCGTAAGAACCATGGCGGAACTGATCATCCCGCGCACCGATACGCCAGGAGCAACGGACGTAGGGGTCGCCGAATTCATCGATCTGCTCTTGACCGAATGGTACGACGAGAAAGATCGAAAGAGTTTTGTGGACGGTCTGGGAGATGTCGACGCGCGCGCCAACCGGCTGTTCGAAAAGAGCTTCGTTGACTGCTCGCCGGTGGAACAATCGAAAATCCTGAACATCCTTGGGGAAGAGATGTTGAAAGAAGGCGAATCCGATTCGCTCCGGTTCTATCCCACGCTGCGAAACCTGACCATGACGGCCTATTACACGTCGGAGGACGGCGCCACCGACGAACTGCATTTTGAAATTGTCCCGGGCCGCTTCGACGGCTGCGCGCCGATGGGCCACGAGGGAACGGACCACGAGGGACCCGAGCGGCCGTGAACCAATCCAACACCTATGACGCGATCATCGTCGGCTCCGGCATCACCGGCGGCTGGGCCGCCAAAGAATTAACCGAGAAAGGCCTGCAGACGCTGGTGCTGGAAGCGGGACGCACGATTGTGCCCGAGGAAGATTACGTCGAGCACGTGCCGGTGTGGGAGATGAAATTCCGCGGCATGGGCGACCGGCGGAAGCTGCTCGCAGACCAGCCGATTCAGAGCACGAATTATGCGTGCGACGAGTGGTCGTCGAAGTTCTTTGTCAGCGACAAAGAAAATCCCTACACTACGGAGCCCGGCAAACCCTACCGCTGGATTCGCGGACGGCAGGAGGGCGGCAAGTCCATCACCTGGGGCCGCCAGAGTTATCGCTGGAGCGATCTGGACTTCGAGGCGAACCTGCGCGATGGAATCGCGATTGACTGGCCGATCCGCTATGCAGAGATCGCGCCGTGGTACGACTACGTAGAAGATTTCGCCGGCATCTGCGGCGAGGCGCTAGGCCTGCCCCAATTGCCCGACAGCCGGTTCCTGCCGCCAATGGCGCTGAACTGCGCCGAGCAGCATGTGCGCGAAGAACTGACGAAGCACTTTGGCGGCGAGCGAGTGTTGACCATCGGCCGCGCCGCCATCCTGACCAAGCCCCACAACGGGCGCGCTGCCTGCCACTATTGCGGCCCGTGCGAGCGAGGGTGCATCACGCGATCGTATTTCAGCAGCATTAATTCAACGCTTCCTGCGGCGCGGAAGACGGGGCGCATGACGCTGCGTCCCTATAGCGTGGTGCACAGCATTATCTTCGATCCGAAGACGCGAAAAGCTGCGGGGGTTCGCGTCATCGACGCACAAACGCGCGAGCATGTGGAGTTTCACGCCCGCGTCCTTTTCTTGTGCGCGTCCACGTTGGAATCCACGCGCATTCTGCTCAACTCCTCCACCCCGGAATTTCCCAACGGGCTGGCGAACTCCAGCGGCGAGCTCGGCCACAACCTGATGGATCACGTAAAGGCCGGCGGCGCCGACGCCACCATCCCCGGCTACGAGGACCGCATCGAATTCGGGCGGCGGCCGAACGGAATTTATATTCCCCGTTTTCGCAATGTAAAAAGAAAAGACGCGGGCTTGGTGCGCGGATATGGTTTTCAAGGCGGAGGCTGGCGCGGAGGTTGGGAGCGCGGCATTCGGCAGACCGGATTCGGGCCGGAGTTCAAGAAAGCGATGCGGCGTCCGGGCCCGTGGGGGTTGAGCTTCTACGGATTCGGCGAATGCCTGCCCGACCACAACAACTTTGTCGACCTCGATAAAAGCACAGTGGACGCGTGGGGTATTCCCGTACTCAAGATCCATGCCGCCTGGGGCGAAAACGAAATTGCGCTGCGCAAAGATATGGCGGTGGCCGCGGCGGAAATGCTGACCGCAGTGGGCGCGCGCGACATTCATCCGTTCTGCACGGATGAGCCGCCGGGATTCGCCATTCACGAGATGGGCACGGCGCGCATGGGCCGCGATCCGAAAACATCCGTCCTCAATGCGCACAATCAGGCACACGACGTGAAGAATCTGTTTATGACCGACGGAGCTTGCATGGTGTCCTCCTCGTGCGTGAATCCATCGCTGACTTATATGGCGCTCACCGCGCGGGCCTGCGACTATGCGGTGCAGCAGATCAAGAAAGGGGAACTATGAGCGCATCCATGACTGCTCGCCGTGAGTTTCTCAAGACCCTTTCCTGCGCCGTTTTCGCTCCCACCTTTTCATGGTTGCGCCCGGGACCCGGCAGCCCGGCAAGCCGCATTCCGCTGGCATTTTCCACGCTCGGATGTCCAGCGTGGGAATGGAGCAAGATTCTCGACTTTGCGCAACAGCATGGATTTGCGGCCATCGAACTCCGCGGAATTAAGGGCGATCTCGATCTTCCTTCCAACTCGTTATTTGCCCCCGGCCGCATCGCCCAGACCAAGAGCGAGATTCGTGCCTCTGGTCTGAAGATTGCCAACCTCGGCAGTTCGGCGAACTTGTATTACGAAGAAGGCGCGCAACGCCAGAAGGAACTCGACAACGCCCGCCGCTTCATCGACCTTGCCTCGGCCCTCGAAGCTCCATACGTGCGCGTGTTTGGCGGCAAAGACAAATCGGACACCAGCGTCGCCCCCAGCGATGCCATCAAAGCCCGCGTGGCTGCGGGATTGCGCGAACTCGGAGCCTACGCCGCGCCGCGCAACGTTACAGTCATTATCGAGTCGCACGATCACTTCACATCGTCCGCCACGTTGAAAGATGTTCTCCACGCGGCCCAGTCCGATCACGTTGCACTGCTCTGGGACGCTCATCACACCTTCGCCACATCGAATGAGGATCCCGAATTCACCGTCAAGCAACTGGGCCCATGGATTCGTCACACGCACCTGAAAGATTCCACAGGAAGCGGCGAGGATCGCAAATATGTGCTGACGGGAAAAGGCAACGTTCCCATCGAGCGCCAAATCAAGGCCCTGCAAGGCATCGGCTACAAAGGCTTCTACTGTTTCGAGTGGGAAAAACTCTGGCACCCCGAAATCGACGACCCCGAAATCGCCATCGCCGATTATGCCCGCGTGGTCGGGCAATGCCTGGGAAATCGTCAAGCCTGCGGCAACTAAACTAAGCGCCAAGAAGAATCCCCGGTGTGATGTCATCCTGAGCGTAGCCGTTCTTCAGGCGGAGCGAAGGATCTCCCCGCATACGCTTTTTGGGCGTAGAGATCCCTCGGAGCCGCGGGATTCACATTCAACCACTAACCAAATTTCGGCCCGCCCGTCCAATACTACGAACATTTTCGTTGACACTACGAACACCTTCGTAGTAGATTGCCAAACATGAAGCAACCGCCGCAAAAACCGACCGCTTCCGAGCTCGAGATCCTGCGCGTGTTATGGACGCGTGGTCCGTCGACGGTGCGCGAGGTGCACGAAGCCCTGAGCGAGAAAAAATTGCTTGGCTACACCACCGTTTTGAAGCTGCTGCAGATCATGACGACGAAAGGGACCGTCCGGCGCAACGAAACCCAGCGCGCGCACGTCTATGAGGCCTGCTTGCCCGCCGAGCAGACCAAGCGCCAGATTGCCGGGGACATGTTGCAGCGGGTGTTTGAAGGGTCGGCAAGCCAGCTCATGCTGCACGCGCTGGCGGGCCGAAAAGCCTCACGGGAAGAGATCGGCGAACTGCGCCGTCTGCTGGACGAATACGAAAGGAACCGCCAATGATTGTGACCACGATGACCTCCGTGACGAATCATCTGATGACGTGGCTTTCTCCCGGCACGCTGCGCGCTCTGGGATGGTCGCTGCTGCATTTTCTGTGGCAGGGGACCGCGCTGGCAGCTCTGGCAGCGGCGGCGATGAGCCTGTGCCGTCGTTCATCGACGCGCTACGGCGTGGGAATCGTGGCACTGGCGCTGATGTTGTTGGCGCCCCTCGCGACTTTTCTTCGTCTGCAGCAGTCTGCATCGGCGGTAAGCGTGAGTTCGTCTCCGGCTGCATCCACAACGTGGCAGACCGCGAGGAGCGCGCCAACGGTACGAGTTTCGGCGCCAGCATCCCAAGAGGCGAAATCTCGAGGTGCGGAGTATCGAAGCGCGGAATATCGCAACGGGTTTCCGTGGTTGGTAGGAGCGTGGCTTCTGGGCGTGGCCCTGCTCAGCTTGCGTACGGCGGGAGGATTTCTGCTGATCCGGCGCGAACGCCGCATGCACACCGTTCCGCTGGTCCCGCAAGTGCTCGAAATCTGCCTGGAGCTGCAACGGCGGCTGGGACTGAAGCGCGCCATTGCTTTCTGCGAATCGTCATGGATGCAAGCGCCCACCGTGATCGGGTGGTTTCGGCCGATCGTGTTTCTCCCGCTGAGCGCCCTGACGGGACTGTCGGAGGATCAGCTGCGGTCGGTGATTGCGCATGAACTGGCGCACATCCAACGGCTCGATCCATTCGTGAACGTGTTCCAGATCTGGGTGGAGACGCTGTTGTTTTATCATCCCGCGGTGTGGTGGTTGAACAAGAAGATTCGCGCCGAGCGCGAGCATTGCTGCGATGAAATCGCGGTTGCGGTTTGCGGCAACGCGGTGGAATACGCCCGCGCACTCACGCTGATGGAAGAATGGCGCAGCGCTCCCGTGCTGGCCATGGCGGCCAACCGCGGGCCGCTGCGCGAACGCATCGTTCGAGTACTGGGACTCAGAACGCTGGGCACCGGGATGCGCACGCTTGGAATCACCGGCAGCATCGTGTGCCTGGTTGCGGCGCTGATGGCTGGACATGCGCTGGTGCGAATCGCTTATCCGCAACCGACGGCTTATGCGGCCGGTGCGTCCCCGTCGTTCGCTCACGCTACGGCGCAGGCACAAACTGCAGCGCAGGCCGCTCCGGCACCGAAGCCTTCGGCTGGCCAGAACCAAGCCAGCGAGCCGGTGACCGCGCAGTCTTATATTGATGCAATGCAATCTGCGGGGCTCAAGGACTTGACCGCCGACGATCTCATCGCGCTGAAGGTTCAAGATGTCACACCGGAATACGTCAAGGCGATGCACGATCTGGGCTTGCATCCCGATGTGGATGGACTGGTCTCACTCAAAGTGCAAGGCGTCACCCCCGACTACGTCAAAGAACTGCGCGCGCTGGGCTTCTCGCCCGACGTGGATGAGATTGTTGGGCTCAAGGTGCAGGGCGTCGATGCGAACTATGTCCACGAGATGAAAGACGCAGGCATCGAGGTAAACGCCGATGAGATCATCTCGCTCAAAGTTCAGGGAGTCACCGCCGCCTACGTGCGCGAGTTGCGAGCTGCCGGTTTGACCGTCAACGCCGACGACGTGATCGGGCTCAAGGTGCAGGGAGTGACTGCGGCTTATGTGCAGGGCTTGCGCGATCAAGGCCTGAAACCGAACACGGATGAAATCATGGGAATGAAGGTGCAAGGCGTAACCCCGGAATACATCCGCGACATTCGCGCGACGGGACTGAATCCCTCGGCAGACGATTTGGTTGGGATGAAGGTGCAGGGCGTGACGGCGGAGTTCATCAAGACTCTGCAATCGGCCGGTTTCAAACCCAGCGTTGATGAGGTCATCGAGGCCAAAGTGCAGGGCCTGACTCGCGAGTTCATTAACGAGGCACTCAAGCACGAGTTCAAGAAGCTGACCATCGAGCAGTTGATCGAACTGAAGCAGTTGGGGATTCTGGAGTCGAAGCCGAGCGCTAGCCTGTAGCGCGCGGCTTTCAATCGTGACGGCGTCGATTCGTCGGCGTTACTCGTCACCGCGTTGCTCGTCAACGTTGTTCGTCAACAAGGACAAGCCATGAAACGGCATCTCTGCGCGTTCGCACTGGTGGTCTGCCTGTTGTTACTGCGGGCCAGTGGTCAGCAGGTCGCCCCTCCTGAGACTCTCGTCGTCGATGGGATTCCTCCGGTGCCTGCCGCGATCGCGAAACAGACCGCCCGCTATACCATGGGCCGCGCCGCCGAGATTCTGGCTTGGCATCCCACGAAACGCGAGATGCTGATCGTGACCTGGTTCAGCAACACGCCGCAGATATTTCACGTAAAGTTCCCCGGCGGCGCCCGCACGCAGTTGACATTTCTCGACGACAACCCGGCACATGGGGTTTCGTATCACCCGACGACCGGGGACTACTTCATTTTTTCCAAAGACACGGGCGGCGATCAGAACTACCAAAACTATCGCTATGACTTCTCCAGCGGCGACATCACGCTGCTGACGGATGGCAAATCCAAAAACAGCGCGGGGATATGGTCCCATGGTGGCGACCGCATCGTTTACGGATCCGATCGGCGCAATGGCAAAGACGTTGACCTGTACATCATGAATCCGTCCGATCCGTCCACTGACCGCATGGTCGCGCAACTTGAAGGCGGAGGCTGGCGCGCCTCCGACTGGTCGCCGGATGACCAGAAGATCCTCGCCATTCAGGACATTTCTGCAAACGAAAGCTACTTGTGGAGTTTTGACGCGGCTACGTGCGCGAAAGAGTTGCTGACTCCGAAACGTGAAGGCGAGAGCGTCGTATACGGAAACGCCCAGTTCGCCATCGACGGAAAAGGTGTGTATGTCACGACAGACCGGGACTCTGAGTTTCAAAGGCTCGCATATTTTGATTTGCAAACCCGGCAATACAAATTCCTGACCGACTCGATCCACTGGGACATTCAGGATTTCAAGCTCTCGCCCGACGGCACCAAGATTGCGTTTCTGGCAAATGAAGCCGGCCTAACCGTTCTTCACCTTCTGAACACTCGCACGGGCAAAGAGATCCCTCTGCCGAATTTCTCGGCGGGATATGTCAGCCCTTTTTTGTGGCAGAAATCCAGCCGCTATCTTGGCTTTACTCTCGATTCGGCGCACTCCCCGACCGATGCCTACTCGCTAGACACGCAAACATTGGCGGTGGAGCGCTGGACGTTCAGCGAAATTGGCGGTCTCAACACCGACAACTTCCGCGAGCCGAAAGTGATTCACTGGAAGAGTTTCGACGGACTTCCCATCTCCGGATTTCTCTACTCTCCTCCGGCGAAGTTCACGGGCAAGCGTCCCGTCATCATCGACATTCACGGCGGCCCGGAAGATCAGTTTCAACCTTACTTTCTGGGCGACACGTTTTACTACACCAACGAACTCGGAGTCGCGCTGATTTACCCGAATATTCGAGGGTCTGCAGGGTACGGCAAAGAATTCCTGAAGCTCGACAATGGACCTCTTCGCGAGAACGCCTACAAAGATATTGGCGCGCTTCTCGACTGGATCCGCACACAACCCGACCTGGATGCGGATCGGGTGATGGTTACCGGAGCGAGTTACGGCGGGCACATGGCGCTGGCCGTGGCGGCGAACTACAGCGACAAGATTCGAGCGGCAGTTGACATTTGTGGTCCCGCGAATCTGGTGACGTTTCTGGAACGCACCGCCGCCTATCGCCAGGATCTTCGCCGGGTGGAGTATGGCGTTGAGCGCGACCCGCAGATGCGCGCCTTTCTCGATCGCATCGCGCCGTTGACCAACGTGGCCAAGATCAAGAAGCCATTATTCATCGTGCAGGGGCAGAACGATCCTATTGTGCCCTTGAGCGAATCGGAGGCGATGGTTGCCGCCCTCAAGAAAAATGGAACGCCGGTCTGGCACCTGATCGGCAAGAACGAGGGGCACGGTTTCCGGCAAAAAGACAATCGCGATTTTCAGTTTTACGCAACCATCATGTTCGTTCAAGAGTTCTTGTTGAAATAGCGGCGCCTTGTTGAACAAAACACGGAGGAGAGCGGTTATGAGAATACGTCGAACATTGGCCTTCCTGATCTTCGCCGGCTGCGTGCTGGCGGTCACAACCAAGAATCGGGCACAGGAAACACATAGCGGAAGCTGGACGATCACCAAGTCTCACAGTCCGGAAATGGTCGAATTCATGATCAGCGAGCATCGCCATGGAGGAATGTCAAGCCATTCGTCGGATTGGGCGACGAGCGACTTCCCCGGTGTGGACTTCAGCAAGCCTGGCCGTCAGGACGTGCACTTCACCATCACGCGTGATGCGGGAAAGATTGCCTGTGAAGGATATCTGAAAGATGGCGAGGGCGGAGGCGTGTTCAGTTTCCAGCCGGACGCAAACTATCCCCGCGAGATGAGCGCGCTGGGGTTCCCGATCGACGAGGAGAAACAGTTCTCCGTGGCCGTGCAGGACGTCAGCCTGGAATTTGCCCGGCAAATGAAAAATGAGCACATCGAAGGCCTGGACGCGGACAAGTTGATTGCGTTTCGTATCTTCAAGGTGGATGCGGCCTTCATTCACGCGCTTCGCGCGGAAGGCATGAAGGCTTCCGACAGCGACCAGCTGGTTGCCTTTCGCATTCACGGAGTGACGCCGCAGATGGTGCACGACCTGCGCGGCGAAGGATACACGCCCGATGAAGACACGCTGGTGGCGATGCGAATTCATGGAGCGTCACCGGAATGGATTGCCCAGCTCAAGCAGCGCGGGTACTCTCACGTCGACTTGGAAACGCTGATCGCTTTTCGCATTCACGGCGTGTCGCCGGATTTCATTGACAAGCTCAAGGGACTCGGCTACGCCCATCCTGAGCCCGACGATTTGATCGCCATGCGGATTCACAACGTCACGCCGGAATACATCAGCGGCCTGCGGCAGCGGGGGATGCGCGATCTCAGCATCGATCAACTCGTGGACATGAGGATTCACGGCATCGATTGAGCATCGCGATCATGAGAATCGCGCTTCGATGAGGCAAAGGCCCCAGTTCTTACCGTGGAACTGGGGCCTTCGTGTTTCGCAAAGAAGCAAAGAAAATTAGTGGGCGAAGCTGATGTTCAATCCGGTGGTAAACACCAGGTCGTTCTTTTTGGAATCGTTGGGCGGGTTCGAAACATAAATGTCGTTGAACTGATTCTGCCAGCCCAGCCACTTATTGAACTTGGTAACCGTTCCCACGGTGAACGTGCCGCGATATTCGCCGGCGTCGCTCAGGTTGGGATAGAGATACAAAGTCTGAGTGAAGACCGTGCTCTTGCCTGCTTTCTGAGTGAGTTCTTCCCCCAGCGTGAGCGCGGCGTAACGGTGAGTGACGCCGTAAGACTCGTAGATGGTCGGGTCGCTGGTGCCGGCTACGGCTGCGCCGTTCGAATACGTCTCGTGCGTAAAGTTGCCGCCGCCGAGAATGTCGAGAGTGGTCTGCGCGTTCTTGATCGCGTGGTAGCCGAACCCACCGCTGTAGACCTGGCGTAGATCCAGGTATTGCAGGCCGTTGGACGAATAGTCGGCCGAGCCGAAAGCGAACAGCTTCGCATTGACATTGCGGTCGTAGCGGAACCCGCCGGTCTCCATGTTGGCGACGGTCGAAGGAGTAGCCAGGTTGTTGGTGGTGTCGATCGCGGTGGCATACATCGTGATCTTGTCGTGAATGGTGGGATGCGCGGCGTTGAAAGCCAGTGCGAGGTTTTCGCTCTCGCTGTTTCCGCGGGCGATCGAGAAGCCAATGTTGATGCCTCCCGTCCAGCCCTGCGTGAGCGTGGGATGCTGTGCCTTCTGGTAGGCAGCTTCTTCCGCGTCGTTACGGATCATCGTTATATCGGTCTCGGGAGCTTCCACCGTGCCTGCGGTTTTGGTTACAACTTCGATCTTGCCGTCCGCGGTGGAGACCGGCCCCACGGCGGTCTTTCCGCCCTTCAGTCCGACGTGTAATTCCTGATCGGTCTTGATTTCCTGAATCGCGTCAAATTTCAAGGTGACGTCGCCGGCGGCATCGGTGTGCAACACCAGTGTCTTGCCGTCCGATTTAACAACCTTTCCCGTCAGTCGGTCTCCGTTTTTCAACGTGACCTGATCGGCAAAGAGAAAGGAAGAAAGTCCAGCAACCGCAAATAGGGTGAAGAATTTGAGTGTACGCACCACGACCTACCCTCCTGTCAGAAATTGAGAGTGCCAACCGCTATGGTGAAGCCTGAAATTACCTGGAACTGCTGGAACTGATTGTAAGCAGAGACGAAACTGCGGCGCACGAACCGGCACGGACAGCCCGGCTAGTTCTCTGGACTGGGAATCCAGTCAGCTTTTGTTTTCGGTGTTCTTCTGATCGCTGGAAGGCTGCACGGGAGGCGGCGGCTCCTTCATGCCATCCTTAAAGCCGCGAATCGCCTCGGCCAGGCCCTTGCCAAGTTCCGGCAGTTTCTTCGGCCCGAACAACAGGAGGGCAACGGCAGCTACGAGCAGCCAATGCCAAATAGACAACTCACCCACAGATACCTCCAAGGAAAACCGCTACTGCACTGCTACTCATTAGGTTACGGGAGTTCCAGAGGCTATGTCAAACCCGCCGCACCGTCGAACCGCCGCAAAAAGCCAGGTATCCGGTCCAAGGTTACCGAGGTGACCTTAACGCCTAAAGGTCGACGGGGCTATGGTGAGGAAAGGCCTGTCGCGGGCGTGCGTCTCGGCTTTGGGCGGCCTTTTCAAAGGCAATCCAGGCCGTCCGCAAAGAAATCGACAGTTCCTGGAATCAAGGAGCGCGGTGAACGTCAAGGTTCGAGTATGGGTGATCGTGTTGACGCTGAGCGCGGGACAAGCGTTGTCCCACGCGCAGACGGATACCTCAGCGACCGAAGTACAGCCGCTCTCTACCACTCAACTGGCGGCGTGGCTGGTGGGTGGGGTTTCCAGCAGCCGCCTCACTCGGATGGTGACGGAACACGGATTCGCCACCCCGCTCAAACCCAGCGATCTGCATCAACTCGAGTTGTGCGGAGCAGGAAAAGACTTGTTGCGCGCTCTTCGGTCACAACATGCGAGATCGGCAACAGGGGCGTCCGCGATTCCCAGCTCACTCCTGAAGGCGGCCCAACTCGCCCGCAGCCAGCGCTTTCATGAAGCCGAGACCGAATTGCGCCAGGTCCTCAATACCGATCAGGCGAATTCCGCGCTGCACTTCGCTCTGGCCGCCATGCTGCGTCAGCAACAGGAATGGGACGAAGCCAGCGACGAAATCGAAATGGCGCTGCGCCTGATGCCGGAACTTCCGGAGAATCACAGCGCGATGGCATACCTGTTCTATTTACAAGATGATGGGCCGAATGCCATCGCCGAGGCTCGTACCGCCCTCAGCCTCGATCCCAAGAATGCCGAAGCCTATCAGTATCTGGGGCTGGGGCAGTACTCCGCTGGAGACTATAAGGCAGCGATTCATTCCTACACCGAATCACTCGTTTACGACCACGACAATGCCGACACCTATTACGACATGGGGATCGCGCTGCATGCGGCCGGAAACATGCCGCGCGCGGTCGCGGCCTATCAGCGGGCCATCGAACTAAGGCCGGCATTCTGGGAGGCGCATGCCAACCTGGGGCTGATCCGGCATGAAGAAGGCAATCTTGCAGGGGCGGTCACAGAGTACCGCGAGGCCAGGCGCATCGCGCCCGCGGAAGCCTCAGTACGAAACAATCTGGCAAACACCTACTGCGATGCGGGAAATTTTGACGCCGCCATTGCCGAACTGAAAGAACTCTACCGCGAGCATCCGGAATGGCAACTGGGGCATGCCTGCCTGGCCAGCGCCTACATGGCGAAAAACAATTTTGCCGCAGCCGTCGCCGAGTTGCGCCTGACCGTGCAGCAAAATCCCGAGGGCGCGGCCGAGCACCGCATTCTTGGGCAGGCGCTGCTGCTCGACGACAAACCAGAAGAAGCCGTGCATGAGCTGCGGGTCGCGGTGTCACTCAATCCGGATTCGGAACAATCGCATCACCTGTTGGGCACGGCGCTCTACCAGCAGCAGGATTTGTCTGCGGCCGAGAAGGAATTTTCGCGAAGCCCTGCGGGTGAATGGCTCCGCAGAAAATCATTTCTCGCTGGCAGCCTGCCTGACAAGTATGGACCGCTATGAAGAGGCTCTCGCGGAGATCAACACCGCAGCGCAGCTCGATCCGGACCGCGCAGTATATCGGGCAAGGCGCGAAGAACTTTTGCAGCTGATGAAACAGACGGACTCGCAGTGAGCTTTGAGCTTTGAACCTTAAATTAAAGAGCGTGTTTCAAGAATGGGTTGAAAAGGGCAAGGCTGGTTTGGGAAAGGGCGCGGATTCAGAGACTGGGGAAAAACTCACGAAAGATTGCAGCACCGTGGAAGATTGCAGCACCGTGGAAGAGCGGCCCTTCAGGGCTGCGTAGCACGCATCGAATCCACGTGGGCTTCAGCCCCGGTGGCGCGGCTTTAGCCGCTGAGATGCAAACGGGAATCAGGACAGTTCAGCTTCTTGCACCTCCGTGCACAGGAGCCAGGGACAACAAACCTTAAATTAGAGAAACATCGGGATTGAAACATCGGGGGGAAACATGATGGCAAGCGGCCCAGGATCACCAACAGGCGGTCAGACCAGCAGCGCAGCGGCGGTCAAAACCGCCATGGCAACAAACCCCGCAGTGCGCCGGGCGGATGGCGCACCCGCTCCCGCCGATTCCGCCGGCAAGAGCGTCGGATACGGCTTGCCGTGCGCGAAATGCCGGCTGTATTATCCCGCCAACCTCGACATTTGCCCCACTTGCAACCACAACGAGCGGGTTTCGCCGGTGGTGCCGCAGCGTCCCGCGCGGCCGGCGGAGATGAAGGCAGAGCGCCTGCCCGACACCTCGGTGCTGGAACGCGAGCGCGAGGAATTTCTCAAACAGTTCAAGTCGCAGTTACTGCAGGCTCACTCCGAAGTGGCGAACCCTGCCGAAGCCCACTGCAAGTTCCGCGAGCATCACGCCAAGGAAACGGCCACCGCGGAAGTTTGCGCCGGATGCTATGAACATCTGCAGGAGCAGCTCGACGTTTTTGAGGCGGCCCTGCACATCGACCTGAAAGATGCGGCCCAGATTATTTACGACGCGGTGTGGTCCGATCCGTCGGACCCAAACAAAACCTACCAGAACGCCGCCAGCGCGCTGTTGTCCGAATTGCGCAAACGCGCCGGACTCGCTGCCGTGCTGGGGCCGTTCCAGCCGCTGGCGCATTAAGAGCGGGCGTCGGGCGTCAGGCCTCAGACCTCCGACCTCAAAGTCTTGTCATCCTGAGGCGGGCGCTCTTTGCCGCCGAAGAGCCTGCCCTGAGCTTGTCGAAGGGACCTATGCAATTCGCTGCCACTGATATCGGCGTTCGCTTTGCGCAATCAATCGAACGTCCACCGCGTAGCCGTCTTCGGGAAAGTCTTCTCGATCAGACCGAAAGCGCGTTGCGGTCGCACCCGATAGACAGGCTCAGAACCATAGCCTCCGCTCATCCCATACTTGCCCTGCGATGCAGTTGCCAACTGCCGCCGTATCTCCGGGTCTTTGGCCAGCTCCGGCTCTGTGACCAGCTCCGCCACACCCTCCAGGATCACCACCTCGGCGGCATTCTGAGTACCCACAATACAGTTCGGATTCTTTGCCAGGTTGCGTGCCTTTTGCGTCTTGCCTCCAGTGCCGAACCAGAATGCGCCGTCCACCCACAGCCCCCAAATAATCATGGCGTGCGGCCGGCCATCGGGGCGCACGGTGACCATCCAGTACTCGCGAGACTCCGTAAGCATCTTCGCCGCCCATTTCCAGGGCAACATTCCAGTCTTGCTCTTGCTGATGCCGTAATCCGGAATGCGCGGCCGCTCCGTTCGCGGCTCGGTTCGCGTTTCCTGGTGGCTAGCTTTCTTTTTCGGCATGAGAATCTCCGAACACCGCAAGCATCTGATGGGATGAAAAAACGTACCACTCTAGCCCGTCTCTGTCGGGCATGCAAATCGATTCTGGCGGCAGAGATTTCGGCCCTTGCTCAGCTTGGCCCTCATCCCAGAGTGGTCATTCCGAAGCCCCGCGTTTTCACCAGCGGGGCAAGGGATCTCCCGTCGCATCTGCTTTGTGGGCAGTTGCAGTTTCGATTTTTCCCTTCGTGCACCTTCGTGTCCTTCGCGATAGCGCTATAACCTTTATTCCGGAATATTTTGCAGCGATTATCCCCTCTACGCCACATGCTAAGTAAAACAAAACAAGAACCTTACACATTTTATCTTGGCGGCTTACTCTTTTCACCACCGCTAAGTCCTCCGCCAAATTCGTTTTGCCCGCAAGAAGCGGATAGTCCGCCGAGCCGCTCCGGCTTAGGCTTTCGTTACGGAGAAAGCCTAATATGACAACCAATGCGATACTCGCAACCGAAAGCCTGGGAACCATGTGCGCACAAACAAAAGTGATCGCGCGGGACGCCGACAATGACGCCAATGATCGCTCTAATGACGACCAGCGCTGGAAGGCCGTGCTCGCCCGCGACGCCCACCACGACGGCGAATTTGTATTCGCTGTGTCGAGCACCGGCGTGTATTGCCGGCCGTCGTGCGCGGCGCGCCGGCCACGGCGCGAGAACGTGCGCTTCTTCACTGCTCCGGACGCGGCCGAAAAAGCCGGCTATCGCGCCTGTCTGCGCTGCCGTCCGAGAGCTATCGGCGGCAATGCGGAAGCCGCTGGCGTGAAAGCGATCTGCCGGTACATCGAGCAGCATCTGGACGAACCGCTCACGCTCGATCATTTGGGCAAAGAATTTCGACAGAGCCAGTTTCACCTGCAGCGGCGGTTCAAGGCCGCGCTGGGCATCACGCCGCGGGAGTATGCCGACTCGTGCCGGCTGCGCATGCTCAAGCGGAATCTGCAGGCGGGAGATTCTGTGACCCGCGCGCTGTATGACGCAGGCTACGGATCGAGCAGCCGGCTCTACGAGAAAACTGCCTCGCAACTGGGCATGACGCCCGACAAATATCGCCGGGGCGCGATCGCCGCCACCATTCGCTACACCTGCGCCGATTCTCCGCTGGGACGCATGCTGATCGCCGCCACCGATCGCGGCATCTGTGCTATTCAATTTGCGCGAACCGATGCCGAGCTGATCGAAGGCTTAAGGCATGAGTTTCCGTTCGCGGTGCGCAAAGCGGATAGCGGTAAACCGGAAAGTAGACCGGAAAGTGCCCTGGGAACGTGGATAGAGGCGCTGCTGAATCACATCCGCGGCCAGGATCTCGATTCCGCCTTGCCGCTCGATATTCGCGCGACCGCGTTTCAGCGGCGGGTATGGGCGTTCTTGCAGTCAATCCCGTTCGGGCAGACGAAATCGTACAGCGAAGTTGCTCAGGGCATCGGGCAGCCGAAGGCTGCGCGTGCTGTGGCGCGAGCGTGCGCAACCAACCCGGTCGCAGTGGCGATTCCCTGCCATCGCGTGGTCCGCGATGACGGCAGCATGGGCGGATATCGCTGGGGTATAGAGCGGAAGAAAGCATTGCTGGAACTGGAGCAACAACCGCAGCGGAGGTGGAAGAGAGAGCGGGAAGAGAGCGGGAAGAGAGCGGGAAGAGACCGTGGAAGAGACCGTGGAAGAGCGGCGCTTTAGCGCCGCGTGAAGGCTCAAAATAGAATTGGGCTTCAGCCCCCGTGAAGCGACATTCCTTCGTCCGAAGACTGGCGGTGTCTCACCACAAGCCAGTTCACCACCGCAACTCCGACAGCAACAAGAATGATGGCGGACTTACTGTAATCAATCCGAGTCAGCAGACCAGCGCAGATCAAAACGCCAAGCAGGCTGACGAAAGCTCCAGCAGGAATTTGCAAACGAGGCGTATCCGGTTGCTTGCGGCGCAAGACCGGCAGGGCTGCGCAAATCAAGCCGTAGTAAAACAGGCGCGAACTGGCCGAGAGCGTCACGTTCCAGGTAAAGCTGCCGAACAGCGCCAGCAGCCATGCCAGCAGCGCGAATACGCAGATGGAAAAATAGGGCGTGTGAAAGCGGGAGTGCACGCGGCCGAACACGGAGGGGAAATCTCCGCACTCGGCCATGGCAAAGGTGATGCGCGGGGTGGACAGCAGGTTTGCGCCAAGATATCCGAAGACCGAGAACATTGCGCCCAGTGCGATAAGCGAAGCTCCGGCAGGGCCCATGACAATGCGGGCAACATCGGCGAGTGGACGGCCGCTATGAGCCGCATTGGGCAGGATTCCCACCACCACCCACTGGATCCATGTGTAGATCGCCACGCACGTAAGCAGAGCGGCGAACAGGCCGAAAGGCACGTCACGGCGCGGGTTTCGGACTTCTCCCGTGGAGATGACGGCCGCTTCGAATCCGCCATAAGCGAAGATCAGCAGCACCATGGCCTGCACCCAGGACGTGGGATGGGGAAGAACGATCGGCGGTGGAATGACGCGGTGAGTGGCGATCAAGTAAATCGCTCCAGCCACGCAGACCACGCCCAGCGACGCCAACTTGGCGACGGTAAACGCCGTGCTGAGATGGGCGCCCACGCGGACGCCGCGAAGATTGATCGCTGCCAGCACTCCGATGAGGAGCGTGAGCACAGTCAATCTCGCAGCCGGTTGAGTGGAGCGCGGCCAGAATTCCGCGAGATACGTCACAAACAGATTCGCGTTGGCCGCGCACGCCGTGAGTCGCACGAACCAGACCAGCCACGCCACTTGAATGCCCATGAAGCGTCCGAAGGCCTGCTGCGCATAAACGTAAGGCCCGCCGGTGTGAGGAAAACGCGAAGCCACCTCGGCGAAGCATGCCATGATGATGGCCATAGCGGCTCCCGCAATGACGACGCCGAGAATGCTCGCTCTTCCAGCCTTTTCAGCTATGGCGGAGGGCAGTCCGAAGATGCCGCTGCCGATGATGCAGTTTATGGTGAGTGCGGCAAAGCCCCATCGTCCAATGGCGCGGACCAGACCCTCACGGGAGGTCGCTTGTTCAGGCATTTCGGGCACATGCGTTTTTATCACACCAGGCTGAGAGCTTTATAACCAGGACTGCATAAACATGAAGTTGTGCCGACACGGTCCGCCTTAAGGCGCGGGCCCGGCGACGCAGCGGCAGATGATCCACACACTTAGGTTCCGGGTGGAGAATCCAGCGCGCCGAAGAAGGATTTTCATCGCGCCTGAGAGCGGAGCGGCGAACGCGTGAAAACCCGCGCCAATGCTGGCTTTTAAGCGCGGGTGACGGAAGAGCGGACGAAAGTAATGGCGAGAATTACCAAAGCGCATGGTCATGGGATATCTATTCGCACTGTCCTGCCGATGAGATGGTTGACGAACAAAGTCATGGGCATCGAGGGCATGGACGAACTGCATCGACGAATCGCGCGCGTCACCGACGACCTGCGCACCATCCAGCAGGAACTCAATTGTGCGGCCATGCAGGCGCCCAGCGATCCGGAACTGATGGAAGCTCTCAACTCGCTGGCAGAGACCGAGCCCATCGATACGTTGCGTCTGGCTCTCGACCAGATGCGGCACTTCCTTTGGTTTTATTCGCAGGTGATGAGTCACGAGCCGGAACTGGGCGACAAGTTGCGCCAGAAGAATCCCGGGAAGCCTGCGCCAGACGCCACGCTTAAGCGAGAAGGTTCGTTCCTCGATCAGCTTTCACGGGCCGACGAGTTGATGCTTTTGTATCATCTGGCCGAAGCCAATCGCCGCAAGCCGAATTAGGGATAGAAGCAGATTCGGCTTCGAGCCACGGGCGAAAACTCTTTTTCATCTTGAGTGCTTCACGCGCGCTGAATCGCCGCCCTTCCACCCCTCTAGAAACCGCGCCCTGCAACGATGGTTTTGAGCACGTTTCCGCTGGGACTCAGCACCGTGAAATCTGCGGCCGCGCCCGCAGCCAAAACCCCATATTGGCTTGCCAACCCCACGGTTCGCGCAGGATTCAGCGAGGCCGCCCGGACTGAGTCGCGCAGAGACCAGGTGGAAAACTGCATCACGTTGCGCACCGCACGGTCCATGGTGAGGACGCTCCCGGCGAGGCTTCCATTCGCGCTGCACTTGCCTTCGTGAACTTCAACCAGAATCGGCCCGAGCTGATATTGGCCGTCTGGCATGCCGGTGGCTGAAATAGCATCGGTAATCAGGACGGCTCGTTCCCTACCCTTCGCCTGAAGAAAGAGTTCCACAACCGTGGGCGAAACATGGATTCCGTCGGCAATGATGTCGGCGCTGATGCGGCCGTCGGTGAGCACACCTCCGATGATTCCGGGATCGCGGTGATCAAGCGGGCGCATCGCGTTGAACGTATGAGTGGCATGCCGGGCTCCCGCCTCGACTGCAGCTTGGGCAGCGGGCAGTTGCGCGTCGGAATGGCCAATGCTGACGCACGCACCGCGGCGCGCGGCTTCGGCGATTACGTCCAAGGCGCCGGGAAGCTCCGGGGCAATGGTCATCATGCGGACGTGACCGCGGGCGGCTTGCCACATGTGATCGAAGACTTCAACCGTCGGCGGCACCAGATACTCCGGCGGATGCACGCCTCTGCGTTTGTGGCTGAGAAACGGCCCCTCGAGATGGATCCCCAGCGGCCGCGCTTCGACGGAATCTCGATTCGAGGACGCAGACGTTTGAGCCGCTTCAATCGCGTCCGCCATTCGATCCAGGGCCGCACAAGTGGAGTCTAAGGGTGCGGCGACCGTGGTGGGGAAAAAGCTGGTGACGCCGTGCGAAGCCAGAAAACGCCCCAGGCGGGGCAGTTCGGCGGGTTCTGCGCGCATCACGTCGAGTCCAGCCCCACCGTGGATGTGAATGTCGAAGAAGCCGGGGATCAACACCGCATCGCCAAAATCTACGACCGCAGCGTTCGAGGAAAGCTCTTTCCCGGCACGCGATCGAACCTCAGATATCACTCCGTCTTCTACAACCAGAAACGCATCGCGAATCTCTTCCAGCGGAGTGTACAGCCTTTGTGCTACGAATGTAGTCTTCATTCCGGATTCACCTATCGTATCTGCGCCGGCTCCTTCAGACAAACTCTGCACATCCGCGGAAAGCAAAACCCCAGTCAGCCTTTTGGCTGACTGGGGCTCGTGAAGCGTTGCTAGTGGTTGACCGTTCCCGCTTACGGGTTGACGGTGATGGTGCTGGTCTGGGTTGAGGTGCTGCCCGTGTGGTTGGCGTCACCTGGGTAGGTGGCCGTCACCGTCCAGGTACCCGTGGTGGTGAACTTCAGTTTGCAATCGCCCTCGCCGGTCGCTGGTGCGAGCGTCGCCTCGCAGGTTGGACCCGTCGGCGTCGTCGTCAACGTGACCTTGCCGGTGGGCCTGTAGCTGCTCACCGCGATGTCCACCGTCCCAGTGGCGCTGCCGTGGTTCAACGTCAGCGTCTGATCCGACGACGTGATCGTTGTGTTCGTCGAGGCTTGGTTCACCACCAGACTCACCGTCGCCGTGCCCGTCTTGTAGTGCGCGGTGTCGGTTGGGGTGAAGGTCACCTTCAGCGTATCCGTGCCTGCGACTTCGATCTTGCCCGTAGTCGGCACATACACGCCGCTCGGATAGATCGCTGACGGAGTCGCCGACGCGTCCAGCTGACTGCTGCCCAGCGGCGTGCCGTAGGTGATCGCAGCCGGCGTCGTCCAGGTTATGGTGGCAAAACCCTTCTCCGCCGTGCCCGTCTGCGACAACGTCGCCGAGTTGTAGTTCTGGTCTGCCGGCCACGTCGCCGTGACCTCGCAATTGCCTGAGGTCTTCACAATCGACACCGTCGATCCCGACAGCGTGCACACCGACGAGG
>Ga0302324_100001941_pt1 | contig 48954 bp, 42 predicted proteins | sample Palsa_T0_1_FD_201949 | JGI IMG/M metagenome (GOLD analysis project Ga0302324, IMG submission 201949) | Peat permafrost microbial communities from Stordalen Mire near Abisko, Sweden - Palsa_T0_1 | ecosystem: Environmental > Terrestrial > Soil > Palsa > Peat permafrost | place: Sweden: Abisko...
GCTGGACATGCGCTGAGCGTGGGGCGTTGATGCGGGCGGTTGTCCCTCTATAGGTTGGCAGCGATCTGCGCGTGGATGCCGTGATCCTGCCAGCTGCCGCGCTCCTGATCGACGGCCGAATGATTGGTGACGGGAAGCGCATCCGGCTCCCGTCGGCCAAGTCCAGACGGCGGTACGTCTCAAATGCTTGCCGAAAAGCGGGCATTGGGAATGCCTCAGAACATGCCATTGCACATTCATTACTTTCGGCGCTACACGATGCCAGGTGGAGTCAATTCTCAGTAGTTCCTAAGCAAGCGAGCATCGTAGATCACCTTTCCGCCCACCATCGTCAAGACAGAGACAGTCTCAGGCAAATCTGTCAATGGCACGGTAAAGATATCTTGCGATAACACCGCGAGGTCAGCCAGCTTTCCAGGCTCCAAACTGCCTTTATCCTTCTCCGTGAACTCGGCATACGCTGCGGCCCGGGTGTACGCGATCACTGCTTGTTTCCGCGAGATGGCCTCGGAGGGATGGTTGGGATGCAGCGTCGCTAGCATGATCTCCAAAAAGGGATTCGACTTTCCATCCTCATCTGAACTGAGCACGACCGGAATTCCCGCGGCCAACAGCGAGCGCATTGGCTGTGACTTCTCCGCCCTGATCTGTGGCATGTACTCGGGAGTAAACTGAGTCATGTCCAAATGAGTCCCCTGCTCAACCACGACAATACCCAACTCTTTAACCCGAGAAATCAAGTTCGGGAAGATTGCATCTCCATGCTCGAATCGCACACGCCGATCAGCCCATACACTCTTGCCGCCCACGCTTTGCATCGCATCGAGCATCGCCACGGACGCTGGGTAACCGGTGACGTGCACTAGCAGCTGATCGCCGGTCTGCAGGGATTCGCGCAACATAACCTCCAGTTCCGTCACCGGAAACGTCATCTGTAGGGATGCGAAGAACGGCGTGTTTAAGGCAGCAGATCCCTGATCAACCGGTTGCCGCGGAGCGTAGGTTCCCTCGAAGGGAACGCCGTCCAACATCCACTTGGTACCGCTGACAGTGATGAGGGGCGCCGGATATCGCGGGACCGAGCGCCCCTCGTCAATGTTGCGGCCCCTCGGCGTAGTCAATGGCATGCGCATGATGCGCATTCGAATGGGCGTCGGAACCTTCTCCAGCAAATCGACATACCGCGCCGGCGTCATCTTCTCAGACATGACCTGTATCGTGGTAATGCCGTGCTCTGCGGCATCCGTCACCGTGTCGCGCAGTTCTGCGATCGCGTCATCGTCGCTTGTCAGATCTGCCAGCTTGCGGCTGAGTCGAAGAACAGCATATTCCCGCAGAACGCCGGTAAGCGTGCCGTCCGCGGCGTGTTCGTAGCGCCCGCCAAGTGGGTCAGGTTCGTTTTCGCGAATTCCAACCTTAGTGAGCGCCGCGCTGTTCAGGATTGACGCGTGTCCCGTGAATGTCGTCAGAATCACTGGATTAGCCGGCGATATCCGATCGAGCGCTTTGCGATCGACCTGCGAATCCGAAAAGATTGCCGGACCTATCGTTGCCGAGAGAATGGCGCCCTTTGGCGCCTTGAGGACTGCATCAGAAATCGCTCCCTTGACCTCTAACCATATGGGATTGAGGCTTTGAAATTGGAGGGCAACACTATCAGGAGGGCCGATATACATGTGATTGTGCGCATCGTTGAGCCCGGGAATCACCGTACGGCCACCGAGGTCGATCTGCCTAGTTCTCGGACTGGCGAGTTTTATGATCCGCGCGGAATCGCCGACAGCCTCGATCCGATCACCCTGTATCGCTAGCGCGTGGATAAAGGGACGATCGGGAACGCTGGTAAAGATCTTTCCGTTGAACAAGATAGTGTCGGGCGCGGGAGTCGCGGCCAGTGTCAGCGACGCCGGCAATACGACGAAGATCCATGCCAGAGCCTTCAGTATCCTCTTGCGCATCACGAACTCCCAAGACAACGCGACCCCTTAGGGGACAATACGGCACCGGGTTCATTAATCACGGCAAAGATGCCGTTTCCACTCTAATCATGCTGAGGAGCCGAAACCGGACGATGGCGAAGGTCCGCAACGGTTAAGAATTGAACCCAGACAGATTGGCGGTGGGGGTGGGATTCGAACCCACGAAAGGGTTGCCCCTTTGCTAGTTTTCAAGACTAGTTCCTTAAACCGCTCGGACACCCCACCACTGCGAGAGACTCAAACAGATACCTAGAAACGGTTTTCAAGACCGGTGCAATCAACCGCTCTGCCACCTCTCCCGCGGCGCCGTCGCATTATAAACGCACGCTCCTCGCCACTAGCGTAACTTGACCGGCTATAGCGCCTCGGACACCTGTGCGCGCGCCAGCGTACCGGAGCGCTCGCCAAATCTTTGCACGATCAGTACCGATAGGGTGTTACCGAAAACATTCAGCCCCGTTCGCCCCATATCGAGGAATACATCCACACCGGCCACCAGCGCCAGCGCCTCGGCCGGCAAACCCAAGGCCAGCAACACGCTCGAGAGCGCTACCAGCGAGCCGGATGGGACATTGGCAACGCCCTTGCTGGCCAGTAGTGCCGCACCCAGGATGGTCAGCAGGCGCCCAAACGAGAGTTGCAGGCCGTAGGCCTCGGCGATGAAAGTGGTCGCAAGGCCGATGTAGAGCGCGGCGCCATCGAGATTGAAGCTGTAACCGAGCGGCAACACCACTGACACGGTTCGGTTTGGAATCCCATACGCCTCGAGCTTCTCCATGTGCAATGGCAACGCGACTTCGGACGAGCGCGTCACGAAGCCAAGCAGAGCTGGTGCGAGCATCTCGCGCGCCAGTCGCAGCGGATGTGGATCCAGCAGCGCGAATGCGCCCAGGCATAACAGCGCCAGGATCGCATAGCCGGTGTACATGACGGCCACCAGCTTCGCGAGCGCCCATAGCGTCGCGGTGCCCTGCGCCGCCAATAGCCACGCGACCACGGCGAACACGGCCAGGGGTGCCAGCGCAACGATCCAACCGGTGATGCGAAACATCACCGCCAGAATGCTGCTCAGCACGTCGGCCATCGGCTTGGCGCGCGCGACACCGAGACTCGCCAGGCCGAAACCGAACAGCGCGGCGAATATGAGCGTAGGCAGCACCTTCTGCTGCGCCATGGCCGCGACGATATTGCTGGGAATCAGATCGAGCAGAAACTTGGTCCAATCGACCGCTCCGCTCAAGTGCACGGGTGTCTCGGGGTTGACCGCGATCGCTATACCGCGCCCGGGGTGAAATACTGCATCGAGTCCCAACCCGATTGAGATCGCAATGACGGCGGCGAGATAGAACCAGCCAAAGGCCACCAGCGCCACACGGCCCAGCCGCGGCGTGTCCAGGCCCATTTTCATGGTGCCGAGAGCGACCGCGCAGAACACCAGCGGAATGACGACCATCTTCACGGCCGCGACGAACGCGATGCCCAGCGGCTGCAACGCCAGGCCAGCGGCCGGCCAAACCAGACCGACCAGCACTCCCAGTGCCAACGCGATCGCTATTTGAATGGGCAGTGCCGGCAAGCGTCGGCGCACGCTGGGGACATTCATCGCACCGCTCAACGCACGCCAATGCGCGCCATGCCGCCCATATAGGGCAGCAGCACCGAGGGCACACTCACGCTGCCGTCTTCATTCTGATAATTCTCGAGCACCGCGACCAACGCCCGCCCGACCGCCACGCCCGAGCCATTGAGCGTATGCAGCGGTTCAGGCTTACCAGTGTCCGGATTGCGCCAGCGCGCCTGCATGCGCCGCGCCTGGAAGGCCTCGCAATTGCTGCATGAGGAGATCTCGCGGTATTTGCCTTGTGAGGGCAACCAGACCTCCAGGTCGTAGGTCTTGGCGCTCGCAAAGCCGACGTCGCCGCCGCACAAGGCCAGCGTGCGATACGGCAGCTGCAGCTGCTGCAGCACCTGCTCGGCGTCGGCGCGCAGGCTCTCCAATGCGGCATAGGAATCCGCCGGGCGCACGATCTGCACCAGTTCGACCTTCTCGAACTGGTGCTGCCGGATCATGCCGCGGGTATCGCGACCGGCGGCGCCCGCCTCGGAACGGAAACACGGCGTGTGCGCCACGAATTTCAACGGCAGCGAAGCCGCCTCGATGATCTGCTCCCGCACCAGGTTGGTCATGGGCACCTCCGCGGTCGGAATCAAATACAGATTCTGCTCGCCGCGCAGCGCGAACAGTTCCTGTTCGAACTTGGGCAACTGACCGGTGCCTATCAAAGCATGCTCGGCCACCAGATATGGCGCATAGATCTCGGTGTAGCCGTGTTGCTGCGTATGCAGATCGAGCATGAACTGGGCGAGCGCGCGCTGCAGACGCGCCAGCGGCCCACGGATCACCGCAAAGCGTGCACCGGAGATGCGCCCCGCGGCTTCGAAATCCAGCTGCCCCAGCGCCTCACCGATCGCCACGTGATCGCGCGGCTCGAAAGCGAACTGGCGTGGCTCACCGTGACGGGCGAGTTCGACATTGGCGCTCTCGTCGCGCCCTTCCGGCACCGACTCGTGCAGCAGATTCGGCAGATCAAGCTGCCAGTTCTCGAGCGCGGTGAGCGCCCTGGCGAGTTCGCCATCGACCTGCAGGAGTTGGTGCGCCAGGTGTTCACCCGCGTGCGTGAGCGGCGCGATGTCCTCGCCTCGCCCGCGCGCCTGCCCCACTGCCTTGGCGTGGCTGTTGCGCGCCGCGCGCAGCCGGTCGCTCTCGATCTGCCAGTGCTTGCGCCTCTCCTCGAGCTGCTGTAGCGCCTCGACGTCGAGGTGATAGCCGCGGCGCGCGAGGTTGCGCGCGACCTCTTCGGGCGCTGAGCGCAGCAATTTCGGATCGATCATGATTTCTCTTCGTCGTTGGGCGCGCGTGCGCGTAATCGTTCTAGCGCCTCACCGATTCGCTGCTCCAGCCCGCGCGGCGCCGGATGATAATAGCGGCGGTCGGGCATGTCATCGGGGAAGTAGCGCTCCCCGGCGGCATAGGCCTGCGGCTCATCGTGCGCATAACGATAGCCGCTGCCGTAGCCGAGATCCTTCATCAGGCGCGTGGGCGCATTGCGCAATCGCAACGGCACCTCAAGCGATCCGTAAGCCTCGACGTCCTTGCGCGCCTCACCCCAGGCGGTATAGACGGCGTTGCTTTTGGCGGCGACCGCCAGGTACACCACTGCCTCGGCCAATGCGAGTTCACCCTCGGGGCTGCCCATACGCTCATAGGTCTGCCAGGCATCGAGCGCCAGCTGCAGCGCGCGCGGATCGGCAAGTCCGATGTCTTCGCTGGCCATGCGGGTGATGCGCCGTGCCAGGTAGTGTGGATCGCAGCCGCCGTCGAGCATGCGCGCCAGCCAGTACAGCGCCGCATCCGGATCGGTGCCTCGGACCGCCTTGTGCAGCGCTGAGATCTGGTCGTAGAAGTATTCACCGCCTTTGTCGAAGCGCCGGCGGCCGCCGCTGGCGATCTCGTGCGCGATACTCGCCGTAATCACGTTGCCGCCGGCGGCGGCGGCCAGACCTGCGGCAAGTTCGAGCATATTGAGTGCGCGCCGGGCATCGCCATCCCCGGCATGGGCGATGAGTTCGAGCGCCGGTTGCTCGATCGTGAGTTGCTGCGAGCCCAGGCCGCGTTCGCTGTCCTGCAACGCCGCATCCAGCAACTCGCGCAGCTCCTCCACACTCAGTGATTTCAAGACGTAGACGCGAGCGCGCGAGAGCAGCGCGCCGACGATCTCGAATGAGGGATTTTCGGTGGTGGCGCCGATGAAGGTCAGCGTGCCGTCCTCCACGTGCGGCAGAAATGCATCCTGTTGCGCCTTGTTGAAACGGTGCACCTCGTCGAGAAACAGCACCGTCGCGGCGCCTTCGGCCGCCGCCTGGCGCGCCTGCTCGACCGCCTCGCGAATGTCCTTGATGCCCGCCTGTACGGCCGACAGGGCAATGAAGCGCGCCTGCGAGCGCTGTGCGATCAGGCGCGCGAGCGTGGTCTTGCCGGTGCCGGGTGGCCCCCACAGAATCAGCGAATGCAGCTGGCCGCCGACAATGCCCTCGTACAGCGGCCTACCCGGGGCAAGCAGGTGCGACTGACCCACGAACTCCTCCAGGCTTCGCGGCCGCATGCGATCCGAGAGCGGACGCGCTTGCCTGGCGCGCTCATCGAGCACCAGATTCTGCTGGGTGGTATTGCGATGGGCCACTGGCCTCAGCCCTGAGGCGTGCCAATGACATCGACCCCGGCCGGGGGCTGGAACCTGAGCGCGTCGGCATCGATGCGCGCATTGCGCTCGCTGTGTGAAAATACCAGCTGCACGGTCTGCCCCAGGCGATCGTCAACGATCATGCGCGCCAGGCGCCCGCCGGCAAATCCGAGCGCAGCACGGCTGAAGTCGGCCTCGGCGCTGCGCGGCTTGACCTCGACCCAGTCGAGCCCGTCGTGGGCACCGCTGCCGTTGATCTCGAAGCTATCGTGCAGTTGCGCGGCCGAGCCCGACAGCAGCACGATCGGGGTCGAGGACAACGCGGCTTCCACCGGCTTGACGGTAACCTGCGCGAGTTCGCGATCGTAGAACCAGAGATTCTTGCCGTCGGCCACGAGAATCTGACCGCGCTGCCCGGCGTTGCCCGAGCCCTCGTCCTTGGGCTGATAATCCCAACGGAACCGGCCCGGTCGCTGCACCAGCAGCCGGCCCGATCCGGCATCCAGTTGCGCGCCGTTCTTGTCGGTCACGGTCTGGGTAAAGGCGGCGCTCAGAGTGTTGAGGCCGGTCAGATAACGATCCAGCGCCGTAGCCGGCGCGGACTCCGCGGCGTGCACGGCAACGCTGGCGCTCAGCCAGAGGATGGCCGCGGTGAACCGCACGCCATGCAGGGGCGCGATCACTGATTCGCCGGCGGCGGTGCCAGCACTTCGCGCCCGCCATTGGACTGCAGCGGACCGACTATGCTCGCCTGCTCCATGGCCTCGAGCATGCGTGCTGCGCGGTTGTAGCCGATCTTCAGGCGTCGCTGCACGTAGGAGATCGAAGGCTTGCGCTCGCTGGTGACGATGCGCACCGCTTCGTCGTACAGCGGATCGGTTTCCGCATCGCCGGCGCTGACCGTGCCGAATTCCTCCTCCTCGCCCGATACGCCCGCGATTGGCGTCTGCGGTCCGCGCAGCACGTCATCGATGTAGTTCGGCGCCGCCGATTTTTTCAACGCATCGACCACGCGATGCACTTCCTGATCGGATACGAAGGCGCCATGAATGCGCGTCGGCATCGAGGTTCCAGGCGGCAGATACAGCATATCGCCGTGCCCCAACAGCGATTCCGCGCCCATCTGATCGAGGATGGTGCGCGAATCGACCTTGGCAGAGACCTGAAAGGCGATGCGGGTCGGGATGTTGGCCTTGATCAGACCGGTGATGACATCCACCGAAGGCCGCTGGGTCGCGAGCACCAGATGAATGCCGGAGGCGCGCGCCTTCTGCGCCAGCCGCGCGATCAACTCTTCGACCTTCTTGCCGACGATCATCATCATGTCGGCGAGCTCGTCGATGATCACGACCACGAACGGCAGCGGCTCGAGATTCTGAATGGTGCTCTGATCAATGCTCGGATCGTTGGCCGCCCGCTGCAGCATGACCGGATCGAGGATGGGTTTGTTCTCGGCGATCGCATCCTTGACGCGGCGGTTGTAGCCGGCGATGTTGCGCACGCCCAGCGCCGACATGAGTTGGTAGCGGCGTTCCATCTCCGCCACGCACCAGCGCAAAGCATTGGCCGCCTGCTTCATGTCGGTCACCACCGGCGACAGCAGGTGCGGAATGCCTTCGTATACCGACAGCTCGAGCATCTTCGGATCAATCATGATCAGGCGAACATGCTCGGCCGTGGACTTGTACAGCAGGCTCAGCACCATGGCGTTGATCGCCACCGATTTGCCTGAACCGGTCGTGCCAGCGATCAGCAGATGCGGCATGCGTGCCAGATCCGCCACCACTGCCAGGCCGCCGATATCCTTGCCCAGCGCCAGCGCCAGCGGCGAGGCGACATCCTCGTACGCCTTGGAGCGGATGATCTCCCCAAGGGTCACGATCTCGCGCTTCTCGTTTGGAATCTCCAGACCCATGACCGATTTGCCGGGTATCACCTCGACCACGCGCACGCTGATGGTGGACAAGGCGCGCGCCAGATCCTTGGCCAGCGCAGTGATCTGACTGGCCTTGACTCCCGGCGCCGGGCGCATCTCGAAGCGCGTGATCACCGGCCCCGGGTGCACCGCGACCACGTCGACCTCGACCCCGAAGTCCTTGAGCTTGAGCTCGACCAGGCGGGACATAGCCTCAAGTGCCTCGGCGGAATACGACGGTTCGTGTTGTCCGGGATCGTCCAACAGATCCAGCGGCGGCAGTTCGCGTGCGTTAGGCGGATCGAACAGCGGCACTTGCCGTTCCTTCTCGGCGCGCTCGCTCTTGGGAGAAGCCGGGGCCGGCGCCTCAATGCGAGGAGCAATCCGCGGCGTGGCTCGTTTCTGCTCGGCCTGCTGCGCCTCCTTGCGCTCGAGCTTGGCCGAACGGCCGGTGTTCATCTCGCGCGCCGTAAAGGCGCGCTCGCGCGCCCAACGCACCGCCCGCCAGGCTAAAGCGCCGACACGATCCATGACCGCGAACCAGGACACCCCGAAAGCCACGGCCGCCCCGGCCAGCCACGCTGCAAGCAGCAGCAGCGTCGCGCCGAGCAACTTCAATCCTGAGGCCAGTGCACCGCCGGCGGCACTGCCCACCACGCCGCCGGCGCCCTGTGGCAACACACCAGGATTCCAATGCAATGAGGCCAGCGCACAGCTGGCGACCAGCACCAGTACGAAACCGGCTACGCGCAACGCCAGATTCAGGTGCGAGGTAGCTGTCGAATCGACCCGTTTGCGCATCACGTGCCAGGAGGCCACCGCGAGAATCAACGGCAGCAGGTAGGCCGGACGGCCAAACAGAAAATACAGCGCATCGGCGAACCATGCGCCCACAGGCCCGATGCGGTTGTGCACCGAAGCGCCCAGGCCGGTCGAGGAGAATCCCGGATCGTCGGGATTGAAGCTCAGCAGCGCGACGCACAGCACCAGCGCCAGGCCGGCCAGCACGATCGCGCTGCTCTCGCGCAGTCCACGCGCTACGGCAGCGGACAAGCGCAGCGATATTCGATTTTGAGCGGTGGATTCGGCCATGGCGCGCATGATACCGCTCCTCGCTTAAGGATATGACTTGGCCTGCGCGCCCGGCTTACATACCATGCACGATTGCAGCGCGATGGAGTTTCCATGACTGGGCCGACACACCGCCGTCTGATCATCGTCGGCTCCGGGCCGGCCGGCTATACGGCCGCAGTCTACGCGGCGCGCGCCAATCTGAGCCCGATGCTGATCACCGGGCTGGAACAGGGCGGTCAGCTCATGACCACGACCGAGGTCGATAACTGGCCCGGCGATGTCGAAGGACTGCAGGGCCCGGGTCTCATGGAGCGCATGCGCCGGCACGCCGAGCGTTTCGCCACCGATATCGTCAGCGACCATATTCATAATGCCAACCTGTCGGCGCGCCCGATCGAACTGCGCGGGGATCGGGGGCACTACAGCTGCGAGGCGCTGATCATCGCTACCGGGGCGTCGGCGCGCTATCTCGGCCTGCCGTCGGAAGAAAAATTCCGCGGCCGCGGCGTCTCGGCTTGCGCCACCTGTGACGGCTTTTTTTTCCGCGGTCATCGCGTGGCCGTGGTCGGCGGCGGCAACACCGCGGTCGAAGAGGCGCTGTACCTGTCGAACATGGCCGCGCACGTGACGCTGATTCATCGCCGCGATCGGCTGCGTGCGGAGAAAATACTCCAGGACAGGCTGGTACAGCGTGAGCGCGAGGGCAAGGTCAGTTTCATCTGGCACCACAGCGTCGAAGAGGTCCTCGGTGACGACTCCGGAGTCAGCGGCCTGCGTCTGCGCTCGGCCGTCAATGATGCCGTGCGCGAAATCGCGGTCACCGGCGCATTTATCGCCATCGGCCATACGCCCAATACCGCTCTGTTTGCGGGACAGCTGGACATGCATGGCGGCTATATCCGCGTGCGTGGCGGCGGTGAGGGCTTCATAACCGCGACTAGCGTGCCGGGCGTGTTTGCGGCCGGAGACGTGGCCGATCACGTCTACAGGCAGGCGGTCACCTCCGCGGGCTCAGGCTGTATGGCGGCGCTGGATGCGGATCGATACCTCGAGCAGCTCAACCACGCCACAGCCTAGTGCAGCGCCAAAACCTCACGCGCATCAGCGAGGTAGCCGCCGATCAATGGAACGTGTTGGCGGGCGACAATCCGTTTTTGCGTCATGAATTTCTGGCCGCACTCGAGCAGCACGGCTGCGCCAGCCCGGGAAGCGGCTGGACCGCGCAGCATCTGGTGCTGTTCGATGAGCAGGGTTTGGCCGCGGCCGCTCCGCTGTATCGCAAAAGCCATTCCTGGGGCGAGTTCGTATTCGACTTCGCCTGGGCGCGCGCGTTCGAGCAGTACGGCCTGGATTATTTTCCGAAACTCGTGTGCGCGATACCGTTTACGCCCGCCAGTGGGCCGCGGCTGTTGTGCCGCCCGGGCCTGCCGGCTCAGGCACTGCGTCGGGAGTTGCTCGCGGGCTTGCGCGAGCGGGCGCAGGTGGAGCGGCTATCCTCGGTGCACGCGTTGTTTCTCGACGAGGCCGGGCGCAGCGCCTGCGCCGACGGCGGCTGGCTGCTGCGCCGTGACTGTCATTTCCAATGGCACAACCGCGGCTACCGTGATTTCGAGGACTTCCTCGGCGCATTCTCCGCGGAAAAGCGCAAGAAGGCGCGGCGCGAACGCCGGCGCGTGCTCGAGCAGGGAATCGAATTCCGCACCCTCGATGGTACGCAGCTCGATGAGCGAGAGCTCGAGTGCGTGTATGCTTTTCACGCACTGACTTTCATCCGCCACGGCCACACCCCCTATCTGAACCGCGCCTGCTTCACGCAGGTGGCGCGCGCCTTGGGGACTCGCTTCTTCGTCAAGCTCGCACTGTGCGCCGGAGAGCCGGTGGCCGCGGCGGTGTTCTTCCGTTCCGCCGACACACTCTATGGACGCTATTGGGGAGCCGAAGCTCAGTACCACAGCCTGCATTTCGAGACCTGCTACTACCAGGGCATCGACTACTGCATCGAGCACGGACTGCAGCGCTTCGAACCCGGCACCCAGGGAGAACACAAGATCGCCCGCGGTTTTGAGCCGGCACTGACCTGGTCGGCGCACTGGATTACCAATGCCCCGTTGCGGCGCGCAATCGGCGCCTACCTGGAACGCGAGGGCGGCGCCATCGATGCCTATGCCAGCGACGCCGATGCGCACGCACCGTTCCGCAAATCCGAGTCGCAGGAGCCGCCGCGGTGATCACCTGGCTTGCACCCGATGATCCTCCGGATCGCTTTCCACCGCATGAAGCGGCACTGCGCGACCCATCCGGCCTGCTCGCGGCCGGCGGCGACCTCAGACCCGAGCGTCTGATGGCCGCCTATGCGCGCGGCATTTTTCCGTGGTACTCACCGGGCCAACCGGTGCTCTGGTGGTCGCCCGATCCGCGCGAAGTGCTCTGGCCACGCGAATTTCATCGCTCACGCAGTCTCACGCGCGCCTTGCGGGGGCGCGGATTCAGCCTGCACCAGGATCGTGATTTCGGCGCCGTTGTCAGCGCCTGCGCCGCGCCGCGCAGCCGCAGTCCCGGAACCTGGATCACCCCGGAGATGAAATCGGCCTATTGCCTGCTGCATACGCGCGGATGGGCGCATAGCTATGAAATCTGGCGTGCCGGGGCGCTGGTCGGCGGCCTCTACGGCGTGCGCCTGGGTCCGGTATTCTTTGGTGAATCGATGTTCAGCCTGGAAGCGGACGCCTCCAAGGCGGCGCTGGCGGGCCTGGTGGCAGGCAGCGAGGCGCTCGGTATCGAGCTGATCGACTGTCAGCTGCCCTCGGCGCACCTGCGCAGCCTCGGCAGCCGGCCGATCCCCCGCAGTGAGTTTCTAGCCCTTCTGGAGCCCGGCGCGCGCAGCAGCGCAACTTAAGGCGCGGGAAGGTGCGCGTGCGCGTTGCATTGCACGTCCCCTTTATGCGTAAATTCGCGCCCCAACGGCCGCGCAGCGCAGCATGCCCAAAGAAGACGCCATACAAATGGAAGGTGAGGTCATCGAGACCCTGCCCAATACGACCTTTCGAGTACAGTTGAAGAACGGCCACGTCGTGACAGCGCACATCTCGGGCAAGATGCGCAAGAACTACATCCGCATCCTAACGGGCGATCAGGTGACGGTCGAGATGACGCCGTACGATCTGTCCAAGGGCCGCATCGTCTATCGCGGCCGTTGATGCCGGCCGCAAGCCGCCTTCAGGCAGTCACTTCAGTCTGGGCCGTGGGTATGCACTCGAGCGCCAGCGCGCTCTGATCGGGCGCTACCGACACCCTGACCTGACCGCCGCCCACGAGTTTGCCAAATAGCAGCTCTTCGGCCAGTGGTCGCTTGATATGCTCCTGGATCACGCGCGCCATCGGCCTGGCACCCATCTTCGGGTCATAACCCTTCTGCGCGATCCAATGGCGCGCCGCCTCGTCGATGCTCAGCAGTACCCCCTTGGGCTCGAGCTGCGCCTCGACCTCGATCAGCAGCTTGTCGACCACGCGTTCGATGGTCGGCGCATCGAGCGGCGCGAACTGTATGGTGGCGTCCAGCCGGTTACGAAATTCAGGAGAAAACAGCCTCTTTACCGCTTCCATGCCGTCGGAGGCATTGTCCACCACCCTGAAGCCGATTGACGGACGGTTCATTTCCTGTGCCCCGGCATTGGTGGTCATGACTATGATCACGTGACGGAAGTCGGCTTTGCGGCCATTGTTGTCGGTCAGCGTGCCGTGATCCATGACTTGCAGCAGCAGGTTGAACACGTCGGGGTGCGCCTTCTCGATTTCGTCGAGCAGCAGCACGCAATGCGGGTGCTTGGTGATGGCCTCGGTCAGCAGCCCACCCTGATCGAAGCCCACATAGCCCGGCGGCGCCCCGATCAGACGCGAAACCGTATGGCGCTCCATGTATTCAGACATGTCAAAGCGGATGAATTCGATTCCCATCGCCAGAGCCAGCTGGCGCGTGACCTCGGTCTTGCCGACTCCGGTCGGACCGGCGAACAACAGGCTGCCGACGGGTTTGCGCTGATCGCCCAGTCCCGAGCGCGCCATCTTGATCGCCGAGGCCAGGGTTTCGATGGCCTGGTTCTGGCCGAAGATGACCAGCTTGAGGTTGCGCTCGAGGTTCTTGAGCAGATCGCGGTCCGAGGCCGAGACGTTCTTGGCCGGGATGCGCGCCATACGCGCCACGACATCCTCGATGTGCGACACCTCCACGCGTGCCTCGCGCTCTCCAGCGGGCCGCAGTCGCAGGCGCGCGCCGGCCTCATCGACCACGTCGATGGCTTTGTCGGGCAGATGCCGGTCGTTGATGTGCCGATCGGCGAGTTCGGCCGCAGCCTGCAACGCATCGTTGGAATATTCGACGCCATGGTGTTCTTCGAACTTCGGCTTCAGTCCGAGCAGAATCTCCACCGTCTCTGAGACTGAGGGTTCGGCGACGTCGATTTTCTGGAAGCGCCGCGCCAGCGCGTGGTCCTTCTCGAAGATGCCTCGGTACTCCTGATAGGTGGTGGAGCCGATGCAGCGAATCTCGCCATTGGCGAGCACCGGCTTGATCAGGTTGGAAGCATCCATGACGCCGCCGGAGGCGGCGCCGGCACCGATCACGGTGTGAATCTCATCGATGAACAGGATCGCTCCCGGCTGCTTCTTGAGCTCGGTGACCACCGACTTCAGGCGCTTTTCGAAATCCCCGCGGTACTTGGTGCCGGCGATCAGCGCCCCCATGTCCAGGGCATAGATGGTGCTGTCGGCCAGGACTTCGGGCACGCGGCCCTCGACGATCAGGCGCGCCAGGCCTTCGGCGATCGCGGTCTTGCCGACCCCGGCCTCGCCGACATAGAGCGGATTGTTCTTGCGGCGGCGGCATAGGATCTCGATGGTGCGCTCGACCTCGAGTTTGCGCCCGATCAGCGGATCGATGCGCCCTTCCTGCGCCTGGGCATTGAGATTGACGGCATACTTCTCGAGCGCGCTGCCCGACTCGCTGTCGCGCTCGCCTTCTATTCCGGAATCCTCGCGGTCCTTCTCCGCCTTGGGTTCGCCCGTGCGCGAGAGGCCGTGGGAGATGAAGTTCACGACGTCGAGTCGCGTGACCTGGGCACGCGCCAGCAGGAACACCGCATGGCTTTGCTTTTCGCTGAAAATCGCGACCAGCACGTTGACCACGCCGACTTCTTTCTTGCCGCTCGATTGCACATGAAACACCGCACGCTGCAGCACCCGCTGGAAGCCCAGCGTCGGCTGCACTTCGCGCTCTTCGCTCAGGGCGAGGCGCGGCGTATTGGTCTCCACGTGCTGCTTCAGATCCGCGCCCAGACGCTCCAGATCGGCGCCGCAGCCCTCGAGGACTTCGCGCACCTTGGGTGCATCGAGGATCGCGAGCAGCAAATGCTCGACCGTAAGGAATTCATGGCGCGCGCTGCGCGCCTGATGAAACGCCTGATTAAGACAAAACTCCAGCTCGCTCGACAACACTGCTCCATCTCTCCAGCGGAAGGTTCAGGCCTCCTCGAGCGTGCACAGCAGCGGATGCTGATGCTCGCGCGAGTAACTTGTTACCTGCGACACTTTGGTCTCCGCGATTTCGTATGTAAAGACCCCGCACACTCCTTTGCCCCGGGTATGCACTTCCAGCATCACCCGGGTTGCCGTTTGCCGGTCCATGGCGAAAAAACGCTCCAACACTTCGACCACGAACTCCATCGGCGTGTAGTCGTCATTTAACAGCACAACCTGATAAAGCGCCGGTTTCGCGGTCTGCGGCGGCGCCTCTTCAACGCTGACGCCGCTGTCGGGGCGATTAGATTCTCTGTGCTCCGTCACGCCAAAGCTGCCCCGTCACAAAATCGTAGTGCCGCCGCAGCACCCGTGTCATGGAAGTCTAATCCACTGCGTGGCGTCGGTATATGTCCTCCCCAAGCACGCCGGAGCGCTGCCACCTGTCGGCAATGGGCGACGTATGGAACTAAAAGAATTTAGCCGAAACAAATACTTGAGAGCGCGAACGACCGCGCCTTATCATGTCCCATCCAGTCGCTCCCTGGGAGCCAGCATTTCGGTGAGCGCAGCAGCTTGGTACCAAGAACTGAAGTCCGGACCGGGATGGTCACGGCTGCTCGCACAGCGCGGCGCGCAATTGGCGGTCATCGCGCTGCTGGCCGCCCTCGCGATCGACTGCGCGCTGATCCTGACTCGGGCCCTGAGCCAGATTTCAGTGCCGTCGCCGGCTGCGGGCTCGGCGCGTGCGGCGCCACCCCGAGCGCCGGTGAATCCTACCCTCGAGCTGGCGACCGTGGTCAACGCTCATCTGTTCGGCATGTCCGGCGTGCAAGCCGGCGGCAGCGCCCCGCAGACCACCATGCCACTGATTCTGGCGGGGGTGATCGCCGATAAGGATCCCGCAAAGGGTCAGGCCATTATTGGCGATTCGGCTGCCGCGGCTAAGCTATTTGCGGTCGGAGCAATGATTTCGGGCGGCGCACGCCTGAGTTCCGTCTACGGCGACCGCGTGCTGCTCGAGCGCAACGGACGACTCGAAACCCTGATGCTGCCACACACCCCGGCAAAGGGGGGGGCCGGCTCGATGGCGCCGCCGCCGGCCACCAGGAGCAATGCCCTGCAGGATAACGCGACAGTGCTGGCCGGCCTGGTACGCGTGCAACCGGTGTTTAATCAGGGCAAACTGAGTGGTTACCGTATCTTCCCCGGCGGCAGCCACGGTGCCAGCGCCTTCACTCAGCTTGGATTGCGGGCAGGAGATCTCATTGTCGCCGTCAATGGAACCGCGCTCGATGATGCCGGGCGGGCCATGGAGGTCATGCAAACCTTGTCGTCCTCAGCCAGTGCCACGGTAACCGTCTCGCGCAATGGTCAGCCGCAGGAGGTGAACCTGAATCTTGCGACCCTGAGCAACGACCTGGAGGCGCCGGCCGCCGAAAATGCCGCGGGCGCAGGCGGTGGCGAGGCCCCGGCCAATGGCGGCTCGGCGCCACCCGGGGGTTCGGCAGGTCTGGGGCCGATGCGAAGCGGACGGCTCAGTGGACCGGCGCCACCGGTACCACCGGCCGCTGGAACGGCGTTGCCCGTGGATGCGCCGCCAGCGGCACCGCCGGCAGCCAATAGCGCTGGCAGCGAGCGCTAAGGCTCACATTGCGCCCGGAAACGATTACAGGAAGCGAGTAGTAATGTTCCACAGCACACCGATCGGCTTGACGTCGCGCACGCGACGTCGCCTGGCAGTAGCGCTGGCCACGCTGACTCTCAGCGCGCTGGCACTGGCGCAGCAGCCGACCACACAGCGCATTACACCGAACTTCAAGGACGCGGATATCACGCAGATCATTGAAGCGGTCAGCATGGCGACCGGCAAGAACTTCATCATCGACCCGCGCGTGCGCGCCCAGGTCACGATGCTGTCCTCGACGCCGATGACGCCGGATCAGTTCTATCAGGCGTTCCTGGCTATTCTGCAGGTCCATGGATTCGTCGCCGTGCCGGCCGGCAATATCGTCAAGATCGTTCCCGACGCGAACATGCGCCAGTACGCTGCCAATGACCTGCCCGAGCACGTCAGCTCCAGCTCCGATGAAATGGTGACGCAGGTTCTGGCGGTGCAGAACATCAGCGCCTCGCAACTGGTGCCGGTGCTGCGGCCGCTGATGCCGCAGAATGCGCAGCTCTCGGCCGTCACGGGCGCGAATATCCTGATCCTGTCCGATCGCGCCAGCAACGTGAACCGCATGATGCGGATCATTGCGCGCATCGATCAGGTCGGTAATTCCGACATCGACGTTATACCGCTGCAAAGCGCGACCGCCGCCGATACCGCGCGCGTACTGACTTCACTGCTGGCGCAGACTGGCGAGGCTGCCAGCGGCGTCAAGATCGTCGCCGACGATCGCTCCAACAGCATACTGGTGAGCGGTGATGCGACTCTGCGCCTGCGCATCAAGACACTGGTGACGCACCTGGATACGCCGATCGACACCGGCACCACCACCCAGGTGCGCTATCTGCGTTACTCCGACGCCGAGGACCTGGCCGGCCGGCTCAAGGAACAACTGTCGGACAAGGGCGGCTCGAGCTCGACTTCCACCATGAGCAAGCTGCTCGAACGCAACCAGAGTTCGCAGCCCATTCCCAACGCCCAGGGCACGACCGCGCGGCCTGCCGCCCCCGACACCACGGCCAACGCCAACACCGGCGGTGCCGCCACGCTCTCTCTGGCTGGCGGCACGGCGACCATCTGGGCGGACAAAGCCACCAACGCGCTGGTCATCACCGCCGGGCAGCGCACGCTGCGGGCCGTCAACGCCGTCATCGACAAGCTCGACATCCGCCGCGCGCAGGTGCTGATACAGGCCATCATTGTCTCCGTATCGGTTGACAAGACCGCGGACCTCGGCGTGAACTGGGCAGTGGACGCCGCGGCCACTGGCATTGGCGTCGGCGGATTCATCGCCCCGGTCGGCGGCAGTTCGATCATCAATCTGCTGAGCGATGCGCAAAGCACCACGAATCTTACCGCCGCCCCACCGAGCGGAACCATCCTCGGCATCGGCAAACTCACGGCCAGCGGGATTAACTTCGCGGCAGTTCTGCAGGCCCTGCAGAGCGACACGCGCACCAATATCATCGCCACGCCGCAGGTGGTCACGCGCGACAACCAGGAAGCGAAAATGGAAGTGGCGCAGGAAGTACCCTTTCTGACTGGGCAATATTCGACCACCAATGGCACCGGCAGCGCCTTTCAGACCATCGAGCGTGAGGAGGTCGGAACCATCCTGACTGTCACGCCGACCATCAATGAAGGCGACGCCGTGCTGCTGAAACTGCAGGTCGAGAGCTCGAGTCTCGCCGGCGCCACCGCCGGCGCGGTCGACCTGATCACCAACAAGAATGTGATCACCACCAGCGTGCTGATCAAGGACGGCAACACCCTGGTGCTCGGCGGCCTGATCCAGGACAGTGTCAGCAATAGCGACTCATCCGTGCCCTGGCTCGGACATCTTCCGATAATCGGTGAGCTGTTTCGCGCCCGCAATACCGACAAGACCAAGACCGACTTTCTGATCTTCCTGCAGCCGCACATCCTGCGCGACGATAAGCAGGCGGCCATCGAGACCGACGCGAAGTACAACTACATACGCGACGAGCAGCGCCGCCTCAACAAGGATCAGGACACGAAGCTGCCTTTGCTGCCGTTCCAGCCGGCGGACGTGATGCCGGAGATCCACAATGGCGCGACCCAGAGCGGCGTGCTGGGCGCGGGCGACATCGCCGCGCCGCCCGATCTGCCGTTGGCGCCGGTGCCTTCTCCGGCCGGCCCCGGGACCTCGACATCGCCCACGACCTCTCCCGGCGGCAGCAGCGAACCGTTCGTGCCGGCAGGGCCCGGCGATCCGGCGATCACGCCGCCCCCGGCTGGAGCCAGGCCGTGAGCGAGCTGGCCGAGCGGGTTGCCGCGAGCGCCCCTGAAAGAGTCCTGGGCGACACCCGGCTGCCTTTTACCTTTGCACGGCGGCATGGGGTGCTGGTGCGCAGCGTCGAGGCTGGCGTCGCCGACTGCGTCTATCGACCCCCGGCATCGCCGATGGCGCTGGCCGAGACCCGCCGCTATCTGCAGCTGCCCTTGAAGCTCACGGCCGTGACCAGCGAGGAGTTCGATGATCTGCTGCGCAAGACCTATGAGGGCGGTGGGGAGTCGATGCAGATCGGACTGGAGGATACGACCGATCTGGCGCACCTGGCGCAGGAACTGCCCGAGCAGGCGGACCTGCTCGAGAGCGACGATGATGCACCGATCATTCGCCTGATCAATGCGGTGCTGACGCAGGCGATCCGCGAAAACGCTTCCGACATCCATGTCGAGCCGTTTGAGAACCGCCTGGTGGTGCGCTTTCGCGTCGACGGAATTCTGCGCGAAGTACTGCAATCCAAGCGCGGGGTCGCGCCGCTGGTGGTCTCACGCATCAAAGTCATGTCGAAGCTCGACATCGCCGAGAAGCGCCTGCCGCAGGATGGCCGCATCAGCCTGCGCATTGCGGGCCGCGCGGTCGACGTGCGCGTCTCGACCATTCCATCCGGCCATGGTGAACGCGTGGTGTTGCGACTGCTGGACAAGCAGGCCGGCCGTCTCGATCTGGACTCGCTGGGCATGGGCGCACACACCCAGCATCTCATCGACGAGCTGATCCACAAGCCGCATGGCATTCTGCTGGTCACGGGCCCGACCGGATCGGGCAAGACCACGACGCTGTATGCGGCACTGGAACAACTCAACGACAATACTCAGAACATCATGACGGTCGAGGATCCGATCGAGTATTACATCGACGGCATCGGCCAGACACAGGTCAACACCAAAGTGGAGATGACCTTCGCGCGTGGGTTGCGCGCCATACTGCGCCAGGATCCCGACGTGGTGCTGGTCGGAGAGATCCGTGATCTGGAGACCGCGCAGATCGCGGTGCAGGCGAGCCTGACCGGACATCTGGTGCTCTCCACCTTGCACACCAATACAGCGGCGGGCGCTCTCACGCGCCTGCGTGATATGGGCATAGAGCCGTTCCTTCTGTCCTCGAGCCTAGTCGGTGTGCTGGCGCAGCGACTCGTGCGCGTACTCAATCCCGAGACCCGGCAGGCCTTTCCCGCCGGCGAATATGAGCGGCGGCTGCTCGGCCTCAAGGCCGATGATCCCTCCCCCACGCTCTATCGCCCTGGCCGCGATGCCGGCGGCGGCTATCGCGGCCGCACCGGTATCTACGAACTGATACTGATCGACGATTCGCTGCGCACCATGATCCACGATGGAGTCGGCGAGCACGATCTGGAGCGCTATGCACGCAAGTTCACGCCGTCGATCCGCGACGACGGGCTCGCGCGCGTACTCAAGGGCGAAACCACCATCGAAGAGGTCCTGCGCGTGACGCGCGAGGATTGAGCCCGCCGCGGGCTTAGACTGCGTCGATGGGAGCATTTGAGTACACGGCGCTCGATACGGCCGGCCGCTCACGCAAGGGCGTCATCGAAGGCGACACCGCGCGTCATGTGCGCTCACTGCTGCGCGAGCGGCAATTGCTGCCGGTCACGATTGAGGAAATCGCGGCGCAGGAATCGCGCCGTCAGCGCCGCGGCGGCTTTTCCTTTCTGCGCGGGGTCTCGGCATCGGACCTTTCGCTGTTGACACGGCAATTGTCGACCTTGGTGCGCGCGGGCCTGCCGCTCGAGGAGGCGTTGCTTGCGGTCTCGGAACAGACCGAAAAGCCGCGCGTGCAAACCATCCTGCTCGGTGTGCGCGCCAAAGTGCTCGAGGGCCACACTTTGGCGGCCGGCCTGAACGACTTCCCGAGCGTGTTTCCCGAAATCTACCGCGCCACGGTATCGGCCGGCGAGCAGTCCGGCCATCTCGATGCGGTGCTGGAGCGGCTGGCGGAATACACCGAGACACGCGAGCAGATGCGGCAGAAAGTCATGGGCGCCATGCTCTATCCGATCGTGTTGACAGTCATGTGCTTTACGATCGTGTCGATCCTGCTGACCTATGTCGTACCCAAGGTGGTGGAGGTGTTCGAGGCTAATCGCGCCAAGCTGCCCCTGGCCACTCAGGTGCTGGTGGCCGTCAGCGGCTTCCTGCGCAACTATGGCCTGTGGTTGTTGATTGCGATTGGCGTGCTGAGCTTTCTGATCTGGCGCGCGCTCAAGAGGCGCACCACCCGCTTCCGATTTCACCGCGCGCTGCTGCGGATACCGGTATTCGGCCGCATCGTGCGAGGCTTCAACACGGCGCGCTTTACGCGCACGCTGAGCATACTGACCGCCAGCGCCGTGCCGGTGCTCGACTCGCTGCGCATCGCCAGCGAGGTGGTCACGAATCTGCCCATGCGCGATGCCGTCAGCGAAGCAGCGGCGCGCGTGCGCGAAGGCGCTCCGATCGGCCGCTCGCTGGCCGCCAACCGGCTGTTCCCGCCCATGACTATCCATCTGATTTCAAGCGGCGAGTCGAGCGGCGAACTGCAGGCCATGCTTGAGCGCGCAGCCGTCAATCAGGAGCGCGAACTCGAAGGCCTGCTGGCAGCGCTGGTGGGGCTGCTCGGCCCGCTGCTGATCGTGGGCATGGGGCTGTTCGTCATGGGCATCGTATTTGCGATGCTGTTACCAATTTTTGAAATGAATCAGCTGATTCGCTAACGGCGGCGTTGCATCGGCAGCTGATTCGCATTATTTTCGGCCCGACTGGACTTACGGCTGTATCAAAAGGCTAATCACTTAAGAACATCGCCATGGGTGCAAATCCGGATTCGGACGAATACGAAGAGGATGACGCGGACGAGATCGTCGGCGACGATGATCTCGATCTCGACCGCGCAATCAAGGACATGGAAATCGCCAAGCGCCGCAGCATCAAGGTCGGCGAACCGGCCTGGCGCCGGCTCGAACAGCGGCTGGAGCAGAAGCGCACCGCCGATCTGATCAGCGATTTGGAGGATTACGATATCGGCGCGGGCGAGGATGCGCCCATCGCCGGTAGCGGCGCCAAAGCGCATCGCGGTTGACTGGCCGTCCTTAGCCGGCGTTTTTTCCGCTGCCCGCCCTGCCGGACCCGGCTTTGCCGGGTAACGCTTTGCTGGCCATGGGCTTACTTGACGCAGGTCCCACCGCGCGCCGCACCACGCCGACTACCACCCCTTCGATCATGAGGGCCTCGTGCTTGAGATCGACACGGATGGGCTCGAAGTCGGCATTCTCGGGCATCAGCCAGACCACACTGCCTTCCTGCCGGTAGCGTTTGACCGTGACTTCGTTCTCAAGCCGCGCAACCACGATCTGCCGCAGACGCACTTCGCTGGTGCGGTGCACGGCCACTAGATCGCCATCCAGAATGCCGGCATCTTTCATGCTCATGCCGATGACCTTGAGCAGAAAGTGTGGCCGTGGTTGAAACAGGCCCGGATCGATCTGCAGATGCTCGACGATATTCTCTTCGGCCAGTATGGGCCTGCCTGCAGCGACCGAGCCGATCAGGGGCAGGCCCAGCTGCTCGCGCAGCGTGTCCTGCAGCTGAATGCCACGCGATGCGCCCGGAAGCAGCTGAATCACCCCTTTACGCGCCAGCGTACGCAAATGCTCCTCGGCCGCATTAGGCGAACGGAACCCCAGCTCGCTGGCGATTTCAGCGCGGGTCGGAGGCATTCCGGTTTCGGCCAGGTTGCGCTGGATGAACCGTAATACCCGTGTTTGGCGCGGTGTCAGGTCGGACATGACTGTAATTATATACAGTAAATCCGGCAGACGCCATACCAATCGTTTGCAGCTTGGTCGCCGCGTGCTAAGAAATCATCGGCCGCGCAGCGCCGCGTAATAAATCACGGCGCTAGCGGTAGCGCGCTTTCGCTGGGCGCCGCGTCCGAATGCTGTGTCGGTATCCGCCGACATATGTATTGCGAACTTGCTATTGCATTAATAGGTTAAATTTGGTCAAGTTGGCAGCCGCAATATCGTGCTGCAGCGTAGATCTTCGGTGCGATGCGGTTTTTATATAGTGCAAAGTTACCAAGGGGCTGAAAATGAACAGAAGTATCGTAGTGAAGCTGGCCGCGGCCGTAGCGGTCGTTGCTCTCGCCGGCTGCACTGACCTGAAGCCGCTGCAGGCTGAAGTTGATGGCTTGAAGCAACAGGTCAGCAAGCTGCAGACCGACGTCGAGGCAGCGAAGGCATCGGCTGATTCCGCTTCACGTGCGGCGGCCGCGGCACAGAGCTCCGCGAACCAGGCCTCCACGGCTGCTGCCGGCGCGCAGAGCACCGCCAACCAGGCGCTGTCGGCGGCGCAGGCTGCTCAGTCGTCGGTCGATGCGACCAACGAGAAAATCGATCGCATGTTCAAGAAGTCGGTATCGAAGTAGTCCTACCGGTCCTTGGGACCAGAAACGCCGCGTTGGGCGCGGCGTTTTCCTTGTGCACGGGCGTTGCGACGTATCCGACCAGTTTACGGCTGGCCGGCCACTGGGGCCTGTGAGGTCCGCTAGCGCTGCGAATCCGACCGCAGCCTAGCGGCGTGCGCGCGTGCGTCGCGTGCGCGACAGGGGTATTGCGAATCGCCGTCAGCTAAGCGCCTGCCAGTACGCCGATCAATCCATAAACGCCGACCGCTAACGCTGCGATCGCATCCCCAGCGATGAAACCGCCGCCAACCAGCGAGGTGACGCTCATGTCGCTGGGAAGCGCGCCCATCCTTGCCTCACCGCGGCGCCTCATGAGCCACTCGACTGCTTCACCCATCACGGCACCGGCCGCAAACCAGGCCGAGGTCGGCAAATTGACGAAACCGCCGAAGGAGGATGCGTATGGCGAGGGTAAAACCACTGCGAAGATTGTGAAATCCACCGCGCCGCCCATTGCACCTCGCCTGGCGTAGCCGCGGTAACGGCAGTTTGCGGCGATGAGTTTGCGCAGCACTTCGGTGGCAAAGCCCAGAGCGATCCCGACCATTATCGCTGTGCGCTGGTAGGGCCGGGCCAGCGTCAGGGTGCGCAGCGCGCCCACGAACTTATAAGTCATGGCCGATGTCCATTGGACGGGCTGCTCGGATGCGCTCATGAGCGTCTGATCCTTCAGCAGCACCGGGTACGCCGCCATGAAGAGTTTTGCAAACCCCACGGCGCCGATAGCGCCGACAACGATGCCGGCAACCTGATAGCGGAATTGATAGCTCCTATTGGTCCCCAGACGCCGGCCGGTCGAACGGTCCTGCTGCATGTCGGAGCCCACGCTGATCGCGATCAATAGGGCACTGGCCCCCATCAAGCCGACCGTGACGTCCTTCAGCCCGAGCATGGCCATCAGCAGCACCGTGACCACAAATGCTGATGAAATCGGGTTCCAGTCCGTAAGACCCTGCGAAATGCCATTGACCAGTGCGAACACGAACACCAGCAGCAGCGCGAACGCCAGGTACCCCGGCGGCTGGCCTAGCAGTTGCGTACCCACCCAGAGCACGCCGGCGCCCCAGCAAAGCACCCACACCAGCAGACGCCAGATCTGGGTCTTCTTCCAAGGCTCGACTTCCTTGAGCGTGTCCTCTTGCTGCAGGTTTCGGGCGCGTTGCACAACCCCCCAGAAAATGAGGGTCAGGTCGATGACCGACGCGCCCAGAATCATGCCGAGGGCTATCAGAAAGGTGATTTTTCGAAATGGCTCACCCGCTTGCAACCAGCCTATGCTGACGAAATAGGGCACCAGCGCTCTGGCGCTCAGGCCGCCGACCAGGGCCGGCACCCCGACGCGCGCGCCCACGACCATGCCCGCCCCCACCGTCGACATGGAAAGGCCGGTAGCGCCCAGCCACGCAAATTTGGCGCTCGCCAGGCCAGCCGCCAGACCCGCAAGCATGCCTCCGCCCAGTGTCGCGACCGAGCGCTTGAGCAGCTCAGGATCGGTCAGCGCGCGCAGGATATTGGCAACCGCCAGACCGCTAGGGAAAACCAGATTGAGTCGGTCAACGAGGATGGGCGTGTACAGCATGCCCACCCCGGCTCCGTACATGCCGACGCACAGAATGTAGAGCACTAGATACAGTGTCGGTGGCTGCGGCGTGCCCATCCACGCCATGGCCTGGACCACGACCGCCATGGCGCACATTCCGGCCACGGAAGCGGCCGTCGTCTGGATGTAGTTCGCGCCGTGCTTGCCCTCGGCTCCATATCCGTAGGTGACGATCGAGCCGAGAATGCCCGCGAGTACCTGGCCGCCCACGAAGAAGCCCAGAGAAAAGTTCATGTATGAGGCAGTCACGCCGCCCAAAGGACCCAGAACCAGCATGCCGATGGCGCCGAGCAGCAGGTGGAACCTCCAGCTGTTGACGGCTGGCAGCCATTGCCAGCGCGGCGTGCAGCCGGCGGCATCGGTATCTCGAGCGTCGATTCGGGGTTCCAGCGCGGCCATCGCTAATGCCCCTGTGCGCCGGACTAGTAACGCAGCAGCGCCGAGCCCCAGGTCACTCCGCCACCGAGCGCTTCGAGCAGCAACAAATCGCCGCGCTTGATGCGCCCATCACGCACGCCGACGTCCAGCGCCAGCGGCACCGAGGCGGTCGATGTGTTGCCGTGCTCCTGAACCGTCACGATGACGCGATCCATCGACATGCCGAGCTTCTTTGCCACGGCCTGGATGATGCGAAGATTGGCCTGATGCGGCACCAGCCAGTCGATGGCCGAGCGGTCCAGGTCATTGAGCGACAGCGTTTCGTCGACAATTTTGCCAAGCAGAGTTACCGCCAGCTTGAATACTTCGCTGCCGGCCATGCGAACGTAGTCCCCTTTCGGCATGTTGCCAGGCGCAGGACCGCCCGCCGGTCCACCTGTGCAGTACAACAGATGCTGGTAGCTGCCGTCGGCGTGCAGGTGGGTCGAGATGATCCCAGGCCGCTCCGATGGCGTCAGCACCACCGCCCCGGCGCCGTCACCGAACAGAATCGCCGTGCTTCGATCGCTATAGTCGGTGATGCGCGAGAGCACTTCCGAGCCCACCACCAGAGCGCGCTGCGAGTCCCCGGCGCGCACAAACTTGTCGGCCACCGCCAGGGCGTAGATGAAGCCGCTGCAGGCGGCTTCCAGACTGAAGGCCGGCGCGCCACGGCAGCCCAGGCGAGCTTGCAGCAAGCAACCGCAATTGGGAAACACGAGGTCGGGAGTGGTCGTGCCGTACGAGATCAGATCGATGTCGCCAGGCTGCAGTCCGGCCGCTGCGATCGCCGCGCGCGCCGCATGTTCTGCCATGTCGACGTTGGATTCGGCCTCGGCAATGATGTGGCGACGCTCGATGCCCGTGCGCTCGCGGATCCAGGCGTCGCTGGTATCCATGCGCTGCTCAAGATCGGCGTTGCTGAGGATCTTCGCCGGCAGATAGCTGCCGGTGCCCACGATCCTGGAGTACACGCGCGGGCAGCCAGCGGCGCGACGTTATTCCTGAGTGTCCGCTTCGGCCTTTTTTTCGATCACGCGCTTGCCGCGGTAGAAGCCGTCCGGGGTAATGCAATGGCGCAGATGCTGTTCGCCCGACTGCGCGTCCACCGACAGCGCTGGGGTCGTCAGCCCATCGTGGGAACGGTGCATGCCGCGTTTGGACGGCGTTTTGCGGCTTTTTTGTACGGCCATGATCCCAACTCCTCGAACAAATCCTGACTATTTCGTCGTCTTCCCGCCGCGTTCCAGCAGCGCCCGCAGATCCGCGAACGGCCTTGCGGTCGCTACATCCTCGACCGGCCCCGTCTGCGCTGCGGCCTGCGCCTGGGCCGGCGGCTGTGCCGGGGCACACGCTGAGTCCGCGCCATGCAATGGCACGATCGGCACCGCCAGCAATAGCTCCTCTGCCGCGAGCGCCTCCAGGCTCAAGCGCCCTTCCGGCGCCAGAAACGTCTCCCAGCCTGCCGGGGCCTCCTCGGCTTCGCGCTCTGTTTCCACCACCAGCACCGGCGAGTTGGCCTCGATCGCTAGCGGCATCGGCGCCATACAGCGCTGGCAGATCACCTGCAGCCGCGCGTGCAGCTCAACGTCGGCCATCGCAAACCCCTGCTCGCGGCTGAAGCGCAGTTTCACCTGCACGCGTCCGTCGCCTGCTGAGAGCTCAGGCGGTAGGCCTGGCAGCTGCGCCACCGGCATTTCAAACTCGAACGCCGCTCGCGTTTCTGCCAGCTTTTTGACGTCGCGTAGCTTCAAGGCGCCGCCCGGCATGGGGCGCGTATAATAGGTTCAGTGCCGCGGCAAGTCAAAACCACCAGGACTTTCAAGCCTTTGGGGCCGGCGCCGTTTTTCAGCCGAGTATGTCGCCGGCACCCCTGATTCTCGCTTCAACCTCGCTCTACCGACGGCAGCTGCTCAATCGGCTGCGGCTGGATTTTGAAGTCATCTCGCCGCGGGTCGATGAGTCGCCCCAGCCACTGGAAACCCCGTTTGAGCGCGCGCAGCGCCTGGCACTTGCCAAAGCCAGGGCCGTGAGTGCTCGGCGGCCTGCAGGTACCGTAATCGGCAGCGACCAGGTCGCCGTCTGCAAGGGTGAGCAGCTGGAGAAACCTGGCGACGCCGAGCGCTGCCAGGCGCAACTGCGTTGGCTATCTGGCTCGGCCGCGACCTTTTACTCCGCGGTGGCGGTGCTGCCCGCGCATCGTGGCGCGAACATCCAGTTTGTCGACACCACCACGGTGTATTTTCGGCCGCTCAGCGCTGCCGAAATCGAGCGCTACGTCGCCGCAGAACAGCCGTTTGACTGCGCCGGCGGATTTCGCGCTGAGGCATTGGGCATCAGTTTATTCGCCCGTGTGGTGAGCGAAGATCCGAGCGCGCTGATCGGACTGCCGTTGATTGCGCTCGCGCGGGTCCTGCGCCAATTGGGTTACGAGCTGCCCTAGCTGCGCGATCGCGAGCGTGGTGTTCGGCCGGGCCGCGATGGGCCGGGGCGCGATGGGCCGGGCCGCGATAGGCCGGGCCGCGATAGGCCGGGCCGCGCTCGACCGCTAGACAACTGATCCAGTATGGCGCGCAGCTCGTCCGGCAGCGGCGCACTGAAGCTTTGCTCAGCGCCATCGGGCCAGGAAAATGAAAGACTGTGGGCGTGCAGGAACATGCGTTTGAGTCCGAGCTGCGCCAGCTCGGCGTTGGTGGCCTCGAGGCCGTACTTCTCGTCGCCCAGCACCGGGTGGCCGCAATAGGCCGCGTGCACTCGAATCTGATGTGTGCGCCCGGTGTGAATGATGGCCTCGACCAGCGAGGCTTTGGCGCCGTAATGCTCGATCAGTTTGAACTCAGTCAGCGCGTCCTTGCCGTGGGCATCGACCCTGACCGTGCGCTCCCCGCCCACGCGCAGATCCGTGCGCAGGGGCGCGTCGATATTCTTATGTCCCAGGTTCCAGCGGCCGGCAAGCAATGTCAGGTAGCTCTTTTGCACCGCTCCGTCCCGCAGCAGCGCGTGCACGGTGCGAAGCGCCGAGCCCCGCCGCGTAACAATCAGGCAACCGCTGGTATCGCGATCGAGCCGATGCGCGAGCTCGAGTGTTTCGGTGGGCCGTGAAGCACGCAGCGTCTCGATCACACCGAACGACAGGCCGCTGCCCCCATGCACGGCGAGGCCCGCAGGCTTATCGAGCACCAGCAGGCGATCATCTTGGTGGATGATGGCGCGCTCGACGGCCTGGATCAGGGAGGCCGGCACACGCCGCGGTGCATCGGGGTCGGCCTCGCGCACTGGCGGCAGGCGCACCGAATCCCCGGCCGCCAAGCGCCGTTCCGGACCGGCGCGCTTGCCGTTTACGCGCACTTCGCCGCGCCGGATCAGCCGGAATATCCGGCTGCGCGGCACGCCGAGAAGCAGCTGTCCGAGCAGCTTATCGAGCCGTTGACCCTGATTTTCTGCATCAATCTGCACATGCCGCACCGCAGTCTTGGGTGCCTCGGCCGCGGTCGGTTCAAGCTCGGACAAAACGCTCTCCAGCTGCACGGTAAAGCTTAAGTGTTTGTTTCCAGTACCGTCTGTGTCTATAATCGGGTCGTTGCTTTAAACCGGTCACCCGAACTTCAAGGAACTGGGTCCGGCGCCACGGCAACAAGAGTGCGGCCATGGCGCCGCATGGTAGTTGGTCCTCGATATCGAGGCCATCGCAATGAGTCGGCCGATCCGGTCCGCGCTCGCCTGTAGTAGCTCCTCCGCAAGTTCGAGCCCACGAGCGCGCCGCTGGTCAGTGGACCTCAAGAGTTTCCGGCGCGCCGCCGAACAAGGCGGCCACGAGTCAATGATACAGAGTCGATGACAAAAACGACGCGCCGATCAATCCTCGAGCTCCCCGCTGCCCCCGTCGGTTTCGCGAGCCTGCCCCCACAAGTGCATGCTCCGATGATCCCGGCCTCTCATTCAATTTTGGCAGAGGCAAATGAAAAGAATGTTAGTGAACGCGACTCAGCAGGAAGAGCTGCGGGTTGCAATGGTGGATGGACAGAAGCTCTATGACCTGAGCATTGAAATACCCTCAAGGGAACAGAAAAAAGCCAATATCTATAAAGCCCGAATCTCCCGCGTCGAGCCTTCGCTCGAGGCGGCTTTCGTGGAGTATGGAGCGCAGCGGCACGGTTTTCTGCCGCTCAAGGAAATCTCGCGCGAGTATTTTCGCACCCAGCCGCAGGGCAATCGGCTCAACATCCGCGAGCTCGTGACCGAAGGCCAGGAACTGCTGGTCCAGGTCGAGAAGGAAGAGCGCGGTAATAAAGGCGCAGCGCTCACCACGTTTATCAGTCTGGCTGGCCGCTTCCTCGTGCTCATGCCCAATAACCCGCGTGCCGGCGGAGTTTCGCGCCGTATCGAAGGCGAAGAGCGCGATCAGATGCGCGAGATCATGAATCAGCTGGTCGTGCCCGACACGATGGGCGCCATTGTGCGCACTGCGGGCGTCGGCCGCACGGCTGCCGAGCTGCAGTGGGATCTCGACAATCTCAAAACCCAGTGGGAGGCGATTGCCGAAGCGGCACAAACCCGCGGCGCGCCGTTCCTGGTGTATCAGGAGAGTGACGCGGTCACTCGCGCCCTGCGCGATTATCTGGCCGACGACATCGGCGAAATTCTGGTCGATGACGACAGCGCGTTTCAGAAGGCGCAGGAGTACATGGAGCGCTTCATGCCCAATGACGCGCACCGCAAGCTCAAGCTCTACACCGACGACATCGCGCTGTTCACGCGCTACCAGATTGAAAGTCAGATCGAATCGGCCTACGCGCACAAGGTGCAACTGCCCTCGGGCGGCAGCCTCGTGATCGACTACACCGAGGCGCTGGTATCGGTCGACATCAACTCTGCGCGCGCCACTCGCGGCAGCGACATCGAGACCACGGCCTGCAATACCAACCTGGAAGCCGCCGAGGAGATTGCGCGCCAATTGCGCATACGCGATATCGGCGGTCTGATCGTCATCGACTTCATCGACATGGAGTCGACCAAGAACCAGCGCGACGTCGAGGACCGGCTGCGCGATGCGATGAAGATGGACCGGGCGCGCATACAGATCGGGCGCCTATCGCGCTTCGGTCTGCTGGAAATGTCGCGCCAGCGGCTGCGTCCCAGCCTTGGAGACTCCAGTCACCTGGTGTGCCCGCGCTGCAACGGCATCGGCAGCATTCGCAGCGTCGAGTCCATGGCATTGTCGATCCTGCGGCTGATCAGCGAGGATGCGCGCAAGGACCGCACCGCGCGCATCATCGTGCAGCTTCCGGTCGAGGTTGCCACCTATCTGATCAACGAGAAACGCGATGCGCTACGCGCGCTCGAGGACAAGGGCCACGCCCAGCTGGTGCTGGTGCCCAATCCGCACATTCAGACACCCGAGTATTCCATCCGGCGCGTGCGTGACGATGAGACGCTGCTGCCTGAGAACTCGCAGATCAGCTACCAGATTCCGGCGGCTCCGGCGACCATCGATCCGATCGCCGAACGCGAAAAACGTCCGGCTGAGCTGCCTGCGGTGGCGGCGCTGCTGCCCAGGACGGCGGCGCCCATCACCGCGGCCCCTGTGGCGGTGACTGCAGCCGCTGCCGGGCATGAGACGCCCAGCGGAGGCTTCTGGGGCCGCGTGAAACGGCTGTTCGGCACCGAGCCGAGCGGGATCGCGCAGGCCCCGGCGGCGACGAGCTCAGCTGCCGCGGCACCTGAGCCGCGTCGCGAATCCTCGCGTGGCGGTGGCAACGCGCGCCGAGACGGCGCACGCGGACGCGAACGGCGTCCCGGGCGGCGCCCCCCTGAGGGCGCACGTCGCGATCAGCCAAGACGTCCTGACATCGGCCGCAGCGGCGCGGACGCCAGCCGGGGCAACGAGCGAGCGCGCGAGGAGCCGCGGCGCGAGCCACGCCGTGACGAGCCGCCCAGAGACGAACCACGACGCGATGAGCCGCGTCAGACTGAGGCCCAGCGAGAGCAGGAGCCTGCCCCGCAGAGTCTTGAGGGCGCTCCCAGGCCCGAGTCGATCGAGCAACACGCAGGCCCTTCGGCCCAGGCAGCCACGGACCGTCCGCGCAGTCGTTCACGTCGAGGCGGTAGGCGCCGACGCCGTGGCGGTGGTGGCGGTGGTGGCGGTAATCGCGATGCCATGCAGGGACCGAACTCGCCCGCGCAGCAAGGGGACTCCGGACACCCGGAAGGCGGTCCCCCGGCGGATCCGAACTACAGCTGGGGTGCGCCGGAGGCGGATCACGAGCAGCACGAGCATCACGAGGCCCCATTCAACGGCAACCAGGGCGGTGGCACGAGCCACGGCAACTATTCCCCCACGCCGGAAGGATCGAGCCACGTCAGCGGCCAGGAGAACAGCGGTGGCGAGCGCAGCGGTGGCGAGCGAGGCGCACCACCGGCGGCGGCCCCGAGCGAGCAGAAGCCGTCCGTGGTGTGGTCGTCGGCGCCGGCGGCCGAGCCCGGTCCGGGCGGTCCTGCTCACAACGAATAGCTTCGGCGGCCGGGCGCGGCATGCCCGCGCCCGTCAGCGGCCGGCTTCCAGCAGCGCCGCTACGGCGGCCAGATCCTCGGCCGTATTGACGTCCGGACCAGGCGGCACGGCTGCCTGCGCGACCCGAATGTCCATGCCGTGCTCGAGAGCGCGCAGCTGCTCGAGCTTCTCGATCTGCTCGAGCACGCCCGGCCGCAGCGCCGCCAGCCGCAGCAACGCCGATACGCGATACGCATACAGCCCCAGATGCCGCTGCGCGCCGGCGTAACTGCTCTGGCTTGAATGGCCGCTGGCCGCGCCATCGCGCGACCAGGGAATTGCTGCGCGGCTGAAATACAATGCACGCTTTTGCGCGTCCGTGACCACCTTGACGACATTGGGATCGAGCAGCGCCGCCACCGACTCGAGCGGCACGGACAGCGTGGTCAGATCGGCGCTGGCGTGAGCGGCCAGCAGCGCGGCGGTCTGATCGATCAGCGCTTCGGGCATCAGCGGCTCATCGCCCTGCAGGTTCACGACGATGTCACCGTCGCGCCATGCTTCACGGCGCGCGACCTCGGCAATGCGATCGGTGCCCGAGATATGTGTCGATGCGGTCAGGCACACCTCACCGCCCATCTCGCGCACCAGCCGCGCGATGCGCTCATCATCGGTAGCAACGATGACTTGCTGTGCCCCGGAACGACGGGCGCGCTCGTAGACCCACTGGATCATGGCCTTACCAGCCAGCAGCAACAGCGGTTTGCCCGGCAGCCGCGTCGAGCCAAAACGCGCCGGAATGACGACGCGGAACATACCTTGCGAAGGCGTCTAAAGCTCGAGCAGGGGATCGCTCGGGGCGAGCACCCGTGCCTCGTCTTCGAGCATGACCGGGATGCCATCGCGAATCGGATACGCCAGCCGGTCGCCGCGGCAGATCAGCAGCTCCTGCTTGCGCTCGAACCGCAACGGCCCCTTGCAGACGGGGCAGGCCAGGATATCGAGCAGTCGTGCATCCAAATCAGTCTCCCGCAATCACGAACGGTCCCGGAATTCCAGAGATCGGCGCAGGCGCCCGAGCAGTGCTGCGGACTCGGCTTCGGCAAAACTGGCCGTGACCGGCAGATACCATTGGTTCGGGCCACCCAACGCCTGGCATTTTACTGCATCCTTCTCGGTCATCAGTACCGGCAAAGTGTCCTCGAACACGAGTTCTTCGGCGCGGTAGCGATGGTGGTCGGCAAAGGCATGCTCGATGACTTCGAGCCCCGCGGCCCGCAGCTGCGCGAAAAATCGCTGCGGATGGCCTATACCGGCCAGCGCATGGACGCGGCAGCCGGCAAGGCTGGAGAGCGCCAGGACTTCAGCGCCGGCAGTCAACGCCACCAGCCGTTCGCCTTTGAGCCGCATGGTAAAGGGCCGGCCCGGGCCCACACCGGCTGGCGCGCTGCCCCCGCGCGGCACGCCGCGAGTCCGCTCGGCGACCGTCTCGGCCCAGAAGCTGCCCTCGCCGTTGACCACCAGAACATCCACCTGACCGAGCCGCGTGCGCTGCTCACGCAGAGGTCCGGCAGGCAGCAGATAGCCGTTGCCGAACCCACGCTCGCCGTCGATGACGGCAATTTCAAAGTTACGCGCCAAGGCAAGGTGCTGTAGACCATCATCCGAGACGATCACGTTGACGCCATCCCCGGCAAGCAGCCGCGCCGCACGTACACGGTCGCGACAGACCGCGACGGGCTCGCCCGTGCGCCGGCGCAACAGCAGCGCCTCGTCACCGACCATCGCCGGATCGCTGTCGGCCTGCACGCGCTGGGGCGTACGCCCGCGCGCCGCGGTGCCGCCATAGCCGCGCAGCACCACACCGGGTGCGAACCCGGCCGAGCGCAGTTGCGCGACCAGCCAGATCACCAGCGGCGTCTTACCGCTGCCGCCGACGGTCAGGTTTCCGACCACGATGACCGGAATCTCGAGCCGCTGCGACCTGAGCCAACCGCGCGCGTAGGCGGCCCGCCGCACGCGCACGATCAGGCCAAACAGCAGCGCCAGCGGCCGCAACGCCCAGGGCGGCGAGGCCTGATACCAGATTGTTTCCAGTCGCGATGCCACGCTTGCACTAGGCACTGAATTGCGAGCGGTACAACTCCGCGTAGACGCCGTGACGCGCCAGCAGCTCGGCATGAGCGCCGTACTCGACGATCGCGCCGTTACGCAGCACCAGGATGTGATCGGCGCGCTCGACTGTCGAGAGCCGGTGCGCGATCACGAAAGTCGTACGATTGCGCACCAGCTGGTCGAGCGCCTCCTGGATATGACGCTCGGCGGCAGTATCGAGCGCGGAGGTGGCCTCATCGAGAATCAGAATCGGCGTGTCGCGCAGCAGTGCTCTGGCAATGGAGATGCGCTGGCGCTGACCGCCCGAGACCATCACGCCGCGATCGCCGACGATGGTATCGAAGCCCTGCGGCAGCTGTTCGACGAACTCAAGCACGTAGGCGGCGCGCGCGGCGGCCTGTAGTTGCGCCTCGTCGATGTCGCTGGCACCAAAGATTATGTTGTTGCGGATGGTATCGTTGAACAGCACCACGTCCTGACTCACCAGGCTGATCTGGCGGCGCAGATCGAACAGACGATACTCGCGAATGTCCACCCCATCGATCAGCACGCTGCCGGCGATCGGGTCGTAGAAGCGCGGCAACAGCGACACCAGGGTGGACTTGCCGCTGCCCGAATGGCCGACGATCGCGACCGTCGTGCCCGGCGCCACGATCAGCGAAACATCATGCAACACAGCGCCTTTTTCCGCCGCGTACTCAAAGTTGACGTGGCGAAATTCGACCTCACCGCGCGCCCGTCCCAGTGGGCGCGTACCGCCCTCGCTCTCGCTCGGGGAATCGAGTACTTCGAATACGCTCGCGCCCGCGGCAATGCCCTGCTGCAGCGGACCGGCGACATTGAGCACGCGGCGTAACGGCTGCGTAAGCTGGATCAAGGCAATCAGAAACGGCACGAACATGGGAATGGTGAGCAGCCCGGCGGTCATCTCACGGTTGGCAATGAACAGTACCCCCGCCAGTCCGAGGGCGTAAAACATCTGCACGGTCGGGTTGCTGCTCGAACGTGCGGAAATCAGCCGCACGTTGGTGCGGCGATTGAGCTCGTTGGCGATCTCGAACAGCGCGCGGATGTGTCCCTGCGCGTTGAACACTTTGACTACGCGGTGCGCATCCAATGCCTCCTTGGCCACCCGCGTAACATCGCCCATGGAGTTCTGGATGCGGGTGCTGTAGCGGCGGAAGCGGATATTGACATTGCGCACCAGCCACGCGATCAGGGGTGCGACCGTCAGCCCGTAAAGCGCAAGTTTCCAGTTCAGCCAGAACAGCATGCCGATGTTGAATATGATCGACAGTGAATCGCGAATGATCACCGTCAGGGAATCGGTGGTGGCGGAGGCCACGAGCTCAGTGTTGTAGGTCAACCGCGTGAGCATCGTGCCCGAGGCTTCCTGATCATATTGCGCCGTGGGCAGCCGCAGATACTGCGCGAACAAGTCGCTGCGGATCGCCTTGATGACCTGCCGCCCGACCCAGGAGGGAAAGTAACTGGCCAGATAGTCGCCGCCGCCGCGCACCAGAAATATCACGATCACGCCGAAAGGCAACAGCTGCAGTACCCGCGGATTTTGCTGCAGCGCTAAAGTATTCTGCAGATACGTCTTAATGAAGTAGACCGTGATCAGATCGGTGCCGGCATACATGATCATGCCCAGTACGCCCAGCAGATACATGCCGGTATACGGTCTGGCATAGCGCAGCAGCCGCAGATAGACGTCGCGCGCCCGTTGAACATGTGCGGCGCTGGCAGGACTGCCGGGCGCGATGCGGCTCAAGGCGAATCCGTTCCGGTCTCTTTGAGCGTGGCGACGTTCATTTGTGTAAAGCCAAGACGCCCCAGCACGTCCATGGCGGTCACGACCGACTGGTGTGTGGCGCGGCCATCGGCGCGGATCGTGACCGGCGCGGTGCGCGATGCCCCGGCAGTACTTTGCACTATGGCCGCGCGCAGCGTGTCGGGGCCGGAGTTGATCAGTTCGCGGCCGTTGACCACATAGGCGCCGCTGGCGCTGACGGTAACCACGAGCCCCTCGCCGGCGGCGCGCTCCGCCGCCTGCTCGCTCGCCTGCGGCAAGCGGATGCGCAGCCGGCCTTCGGCCGAGAAATTCGAAGACATCATGAAAAACACCACCAGCAGCAGCACCACGTCGATCAGCGATATGACGTTGATCTCCGGCTCCTCGGGGCGGCGCGGTTTGAGGTTCATGCGGCTAGCCTTGCGCCGCTTGCGGGGCTGAGGCCGTCTGCAGGGATTGCGCCGGGGCCGGCGGCACAACAGCCGCCGCAGGCTTCTCCGCCGGCTTCTCCGCCGGCCGGCGCCCAGCGGCATCGACCGCATCGACCAGCCGCAGGGCATTCTTTTCCATTTCGACCACGATGCGCTCGACGCGGCTGCGCAGATAGCGGTACATGATCAGCGACGGAATCGCCACACACAGGCCCGCCGCGGTCGCCACCAGCGCCTCGGCAATGCCGCCGGACAGCATGCGCGGGTCGCCGCCGCCGCCGGCATTGATGGCGTTGAAGGCTTTGATGATTCCGGTCACGGTTCCGAGCAGCCCCAGCAGCGGTGACACCCCGGCGATGGTGCCCAGCGTGTTGAGATAGCGCTCGAGCTCGTAGACCACGTGCCGCCCCGTGTCCTCGAGCCGCTCCATCAGAATTTCCCGCGGGCGGTGCCGGTTCTGCAGTCCCGCGGCCAGAAGTCTGCCCAGGGGTGAGTTGTGCTCGAGCGCCAGAATCACCTTGTCGTTGATCTGATGCGCCTCGACCAGTTTCCAGACCTTCTGCATCAGATCGGGCGGCAAAACGCGCCGATCCTGCAGCGTCCAGAGCCGTTCCAGTGTGATTGCCGCGGCAACGACAGAGCACAGCATGATGGGCCACATGAGTGCCCCGCCCGCCTGCACGATTTCCCACATTTCTGGCGTCGACTCCTGCTTCGTTTCAGCCGCGGCGGCCGCATGATACCTAAAGCGCGCCATCGACAGCGCAAATTCGAGACGGCGCGCGTGTGACTCATATCAGGCAGCTGTTAGAGTCGCATTGCTATGCCTCGCAGATTAGTCAAAAAACTGGCTCAGGTGATCCATGCGCGGCGTCACAAATGGTACCTGAGCGTGTTCGGCGAAAGGCTGACCGACTCACATTTGTGGTCGCTGAACCGTCATTCGATCACCGCCGCCTTCGGCGCCGGCATCGGCATAAGCTTCATCCCGCTGCCGATACATTTGCCGCTGGTGGTGCTCGCGGCAATCTGGTGGCGGCTCAATCTGGCGGTGGCGATCGCGGCCACCTACATCGTCAATCCGTTCACGATGGTGCCCATCTACTATGCCGCTTACCGCGTCGGCGTAGCACTGCTGCGTCACCAGCCGCGCCATTTCGAATTCCACCTGACCTGGAATTGGCTCGAGCACGGCCTGGGGCCGGCGTGGAAACCGTTCCTGCTCGGCTGTCTGGTCTGCGGCGTAATTCTAGGTCTCACCGGACGCTTCGCGCTCGAATACTTCTGGCGGGCCGCGACCATGCATCGCTACCACACGCGACGCGAGCGGCGCCGCAATTACAAGCTGGTCGGCTGACGCAGCACGCCGCCGTCGAGTTCCAGCACCCTATCCATGCGCGCAGCCAGCCGCGGGTCGTGGGTCACGACTACCAGGCTGGTACCCAGTTCGCGGTTCAGCTCGAGCATCAACGCAAACACCTGCTCGGCGTTGCGGCCGTCGAGATTGCCGGTGGGCTCATCTGCCAGTACCAGCTGCGGCGCGCTCACGAGCGCTCGCGCCACGGCAGTGCGCTGGCGCTCCCCACCGGAGAGCTGATGCGGCCTGTGATTGAGCCGTTGCGCGAGCCCGACCCGCGACAGCAGCGCGCGGGCGCTGGCGCTGGCGCCGCTGACCGGCTCGCGTCGCACCAGCAGCGGCATCGCCACGTTCTCGAGCGCCGAGAATTCCGGCAGCAGGTGATGGAACTGATAGACAAAGCCGATGCTGCGATTGCGTAACACTCCGCGCTCGCGTTCGGTGAGCGCGTGAATATCGCGCCCATCGACTTCGACCCGGCCGGCGTCGGGCCGGTCAAGACCGCCCAGTATCTGCAACAGCGTGGTCTTGCCTGAGCCTGATGCACCGATAATCGCCAGCCGTTCGCCGCGCTTGACCTCGAGCTCCACGCCCGAGAGCACCTCGAGCGTGCTCGAACCCTCGCGGAAACTGCGCCGCACCCCGCGGGCCGAAAGAACCGTGACGCCCTCCTCAGTCATGCCGCAAAGCCTGCGCAGGCTGGGTACCGGCAGCGCGCCAGGCGGGATATAGGGTCGCCAGAGCGCACAGTGCGAAGGCCACCCCGCAAATACGCAGCACATCGCCCCATTCGGCATAGGCCGGTAGATCGCTCATGAAATACACCTTGGCGTCGAGAAAATGCGTACCGAGCAGACGCTCGAGTCCGTGAACCAGCCGCTCCAGGTTCGCCGCCAGCGCCAGCCCGAGCGCCGCGCCGGCTGCGGTGCCCGCAAGGCCGATGAAGGTGCCCTGAATCGTGAAGATCGCCAGCACATTGCGCGGACCGGCCCCGAGCGTGCGCAGAATCGCGATATCCGAGCGCTTGTCCTTCACCACCATCACCAAGGTCGCGACGATGTTGAACGCCGCGACCGCGACCACCAGCAGCAGGATCACGAACAACATTGATTTGGTGATCTCGATGGAGCGGAAAAAATTTGCGTGATTGCGCGTCCAATCGCTGACGTAGTAGCCGCCGCCGAGACTGACCGCCAGATTGCGCACCACGCGCGGGGCCATGAATGGATCGCGCAGTGCCAGCCGCAGGCCGCTGACACGATCGCCCATCTGATACACGCGCGCGGCGTCCTGCAGATTCACCAGCGCCAGGGCGCGATCGAATTCGTACATGCCGGAGTGAAATATTCCCGCAACCTGAAAGCGGCGCATGCGCGGTTCGATCCCGGCGGGTGTGACGTCGCCCTTGGGCGCAATCAGCACCACCTCATCACCGATGTGCGCGGCCAGCGCGGTGGCGAGCGCATCGCCGAGCACGATGCGATAGCCGCCGTCGGCCAAATCCTCGATGCGGCCGCCGTCGATGTGCTGTGCGAGCCCGACCGCCAGCCGCTCCTGCTGCGGCTGCACGCCGCGTATGGTGGTGCCGGCCGTGTGCTCGCCATGCATCAGCAGCGCCTGGGCTTCGATGTAAGGCGCCGCGGCCAGCACCTCCGGCATCTTCAGCGCATTCGCCTGATCGGCACGCCAGTCCTTGAGCGCGCCGTCCAGACCCATGAGCGTCGCGTGCGAGGTGACGCTCAGTATGCGGGTCTTGAGCTCGCGCTCAAACCCGTTCATGACCGAGAGCACGACGATCAGCACTGCCACACCGATTGCCAGTCCGAGCACCGACACCACGGATATGAACGAAAGAAAGCCGCGCCCCTGTGTGGCGCGCAGATAGCGCGTGCCCAGCATCCATTCGTAACGCCAGGGCATGCTATTCGTAGCGCAAAGCGTCGGCCGGCGGCGTAGCGGCCGCGCGCAGCGCCGGGTAAACCGTCGACAGCAGCGTCAGTCCGAAGGCGGCAGCGGCGATCCACAGCACATCGTGCCAATGCAGCTCGGACGGAATCGTCGTGACGTAGTACACCTGGGCGTCCAGGAAGTGAAAGCCCAATACCCGTTCGAGTACCGGGACAATGCTGTCCACGTGACGCGCGACCAAAACACCCAGGGCCAGGCCGCCGGCCACGCCGCACCAGCCGATCGCAATCCCCTGGGTCAGGAAGATCTGCAGCACACTGCCGGGCGAGGCGCCCAGGGTGCGCAGAATGGCGATGTCGGTGCGTTTGTCATTGACCACCATGACCAGCATCGCCACGGTGTTGAAGGCCGCCACCGCCACGATCAGCAGCAGAATCAGCGCCATCATGGTTTTCTCAATGCGGATGGCCCGGAAGTAGCTGGCATTGTCTTCGGTCCAATCGCTGCTGCGATAACCCGGGCCCAGCGCCGCACGCACCGCCGGCATGAACTGTGAGACCTGCAGCGCATCGGTAAAGCGCAGGCGCAGCCCGCTGGTGCCCTGTGAGCGCGGCGCGAAGGCGCGTACATCCGCGATCTGCGCCAGCACCAGAGTATTGTCGAGATCCTCAAGTCCGGCCTGAAACACGGCGCCGACCGTGAACTGCCGCAGACGCGGTTCAGGCAGGCCGCCCGGCGCCGCCATCGGCACCAGCAGCGTCATCGGGTCCCCGACCCGCAGCCCCAGCTGATCGGCGATGTCGCGGCCCACGATCACGGCATTGCTGCCAGGCTGCAGGGCCTCGAGTGTGCCTTCGACCAGCAGCGGACGCACGTCGGCAACACGCCGCTCCTGCGCCGGGTCGATGCCGCGAAGCAACACCGGCAGCATCTCCGGCCAATGCACCGCCAGCGCGGTCAGCTCAATATACGGCGAGACACCGACTACTCCCGGAAGCCCCTGCAAACGCTGCATGAGCCCCTGTTCGCTGTCGGCGGCCGGCACACCCTCGTTGACCACGTGCGCCTGGGCGCCCAAGGCCAGCAATCGATCGCGCAGCTCGCCTTCGAAGCCATTCATGACCGACAGGATCACGATCAAAGCGGCCACCCCGAGCGACACCCCGGCCAGCGACACCCAGGTGATCAGTGACACAAAGAATTTGTGCTGCCGCGAGCGCACATAGCGCAGGCCGATAAACACTGGCAGCGGCTGAAACATCGGCCGGCATTAAAGCACACGGCACCCTGAAACTGGACTTGGATCACAGAAACTGGCCGGCACCGGCGGCCTCGGTGGGGCGATTTCCGAGCCCGGTGCTATAGTTGGCTTCCGTGAATCCCAACGCATCAAGGTGCGCTATGACAGGCACATGCAGAACTAGAGCTCCGGTCATGCCACCGGCCTGGATCGCGGCACTGGCCGTGGCGCTGATCGCCCTGCTCAGCGGCGCCGTGCGCGCCGAGACTGTAGCCATCGACGATCAGGTCAGCGTACGCGACTCAGACGTGCCTCGCCCTGCACGCGGCATGAACATGAAGACGGTCGAGGCCAAGTTCGGTGCGCCGCAGGAACGGCACCCGGCGGTCGGTAAGCCCGCGATTACACGCTGGGATTATCCTACCTTCTCGGTGTTTTTTGAGAACGAGTACGTCATCGACGCCGTGGTCACCGCCTCCTGAGCGCCTCAGAGCTCACGTAATCCGGCGGTTACCGGTGCGCGCGCAGCGCGCAGCGCCGGAAACAGGCCGCCGATGAAGCCGATCGCCAGCGCCCACTTGAGGCCTGTCCAAAGCAGCAGCGGCGTGACCTCGAATGCGAACACCACCTGGCTGAAGTTCGATCCCAGAGTCGAGGCCGTGTAGTGGTTGAAGATTGACCAGGAGAGACCTGCGCCAATCGCCCCGCCCAGCAGCGCCAGCAACATCGTTTCGAGCAGCACCGATACGATCACTGGAACGCCGCGAAAGCCGATAGCCCGCATGGTTGCGATCTCGCGCGTGCGCGCAGCCACGGCCGCATACATGGAATTCAGAGCGCCAAACACCGCACCGATCGCCATGATCGATCCAACCGTAATGCCGAGTATGCGTATGAAGTGCGACAAATCCGCCGACTGATCGCTGTAGTATTGACGCGTGGTCTTGGCATCCACCTTGAGCCTGGGGTCGCTCGCGAGTGCGGCTTTGAATGCCTCGAGCGCACCCGCATCGCTCAGGCGCACCGTCACCGAGGTGGTACTGCTGCCGCGGCGGTAAGTGGGCCCGACGCTGTCGGCATCACCCCAGATTTCGCTGTCGTAGGCATCGCCGGACTCGAACGCCCCCACCACGGTCCAGCTCTGGCCATTGAGCTTGAGTGTCGATCCGAGATCCATGCCCGCGAATTGCGCCCGCGCGCCTTTGCCGGCGACCAACTCGCGCAGGCCTGGCTGGAACTTGCGACCGGCGGTAATTCGCAGCGCCGGCCGCAACTCCCAGGCGCGCTCGCCGACACCGCGCAACTCCACGTTGGCATCCGTTCCGGTGGACTTCTTCGGCAACGACGCCACCACCACCAGTTCGGGCGAAGCCATCGGCTGCCCGCCGGCCGTGCGCTGCACCTGCGGCAACTGCGACACCAGTATTGCGCTGTCATGATCGAGCACCGAATTGAGTTCAGTCTGCGCACCGGCCCGCATGACGATCACCGTGTCATCCGTGCCGGTCTGCTTGAGCGTGGCCTCGAAACCGGCGGCCATGGCCAGCACCGCCACGAGCACCGCGACCACGCCGGCGATGCCGATGACCACGACCAACGACGAGCCCAGGCGCTGCGGCATGGTCAGTATTCCGATCTGCGCCACCGACCAGCTCTGCTGCCCGGCACGCGTGGCAGCGAACCACAGCGCCAACAGCAACAGCAGCGCGCACAGCAGCCACCAGGGCGCCAGTATCAATAGCGCAATCGGAACTGTCAGAGCGATCAGTGTTGACAGCAGTGTGCCCAGGCGGCGCCATGGCGAACCTGCTCGGCTCATGGCGCGCTCATCGTCCAGCCAAGGCGTCAACGATGCGCAAGCGCATCCCGCGCCGAGCCGGTAACGCCCCGACGATCAAGCCGATCAGCACCATCAGTCCCAAGCCGCGCAGCCAGATCTCGGCGCCGACCGGAATCATCGGCAGCATGCTGCCAATGCTCGAGCTGATCGCGCTGACCACGATCCCTGCCAGCAACAGTCCAGCGGCGCCGCCCAGCACGATCAGCAGCACCGATTCGGCCAGCACCAGCGTCAGGACGCTGCGGTTGGAAAAGCCGATGGTCTTGAGCACCGCAAGTTCGGGAATGCGTTCACGCACCGCCTGCGCCATGGTGTTGCCGGTCAACAGCACCAGCGTGAAGAACACCGCGCCCATGATCGCGCCCACGATCAGACCTACATCGGCGAACTGGCTGACTAAGCTGGCATTGAAGGCCTGCTCGGTCTGGGTCTTGGTTTCGTGGTCGGAGTTCTCCGACAGCGCATCGATGGCCTGCGCGACCTGGCCAGCCGCGTTGCGGTCCGCCACTCTGGTGGTGTACCAGCCGACGTTGCCGTTGCCGAAAGCTCGTGCCTCATCGAAATAATCCCAATTAAAAAATAGCTGGTCCTCCTGGTCCTTCTGTTTGGGATCAATCTCGCGATAGATACCGACCAGATCGAAGGCCCAGGTATTGCTGCCGCTCTTCTGCGGAAAGATGGTCGCCTGCAGCGGGACCTTATCGCCCAGCTTCCAGTGGTACTTGTTGGCCAGCCGCTCGCCGACCACCGCGCCGGTGCGCGTGTTTCGAAACGCCTCGCGCTGCACTGCGGAGATGCGCCATTCCGGGTACAGATCCAGGTAGTTCGGGGCCACCGCCTCATTGGCGAAAAAGTTCTTCGGGTCCTGATAGATCCCGCCGAACCAATTGGCATAGCTGACCTGCGACACGCCGGGTACGGCCTCGATGCGCGCCAGCAGGCTCTTGGGTAACGATAGAGTGAACGAGATTTTGGAGACCGTCACCAGGCGATCGACGCCGGCCACGCTGCCGCCGGCATTGGCGAAGGCGCTGCGCACCGAATCGAGCAGACCGAACAGCAGAAAGGCGGCGAGCACCGACAACAGAGTGAAGATCGTGCGGGTCTTGCGCCGGAACATCGCGCCCCATATCAGGTGCAGGTATTTCACGCCGGCAGCGGCCCGGCGCGCTCTGCCAGACTGCCTTTATCGAGGTACAGCGTGTGGCTTGCGTACTCCGCGGCTTTGGGATCGTGCGTGACCATGATGATGGTCTTGCCGTGTTCGCGGTTCAGCTGCTGCAGCAGACTCAGCACTTCGACCGCTGATTGGCGGTCCAGATCCCCGGTCGGCTCATCGCATACCAGCAGCGTCGGATCGGAAACGATGGCGCGCGCGATGGCCACGCGCTGCTGCTGTCCGCCCGAGAGTTCACCGGGTTTGTGCGCCGTGCGGTCAGCCAGACCCACGAGCTCCAGCGCTACGTCGGCATTGCGCCGGCGCTGCGCCGCCGACAGCCGCGTCAACAGCAACGGCAGTTCGACGTTCTTGCGCGCCGTCAGCATGGGCAGCAGGTTATAGAACTGAAACACGAAGCCGACGTGCGCCGCGCGCCAACGCGCCAACGCGCTCTCCGGCAAACGGTCGATGCGCTGTTCACCGACCGTGATGCTGCCGTCGGTGGGCGAATCCAGTCCGCCGATCAGGTTCAGCAACGTGGTCTTGCCCGAACCCGACGGCCCCATGAGTGCGACGAAATCGCGCGCCTGGATGTCGAGATCCAGGTGGTGCAGAACCTCGATCTGCTGCTGCCCGCGCTGGTAAACCTTGCTTAATTTGCGAATTTCGACCAGAGCGCTCATCACATGCCTCATTGATTTGCGGATCGCGGGCAGCCGCGGCGCGCCGCGGCGAACTATCGTAAATTCTACACTGAGACGATCGCGCCCGACGGCCACCGCAGCGCGCGGCGGCCCCTCGAGAGTAGGCGCTTAAGGGGCTGCTCGCACGGGCGGCGTTTTGAGCTTGAAATCGCGCCGCGGCAGTTTAAGCTCGCGCGCCTCCATGCCCACTCTGCTACACCCGCCGCTGCCCGACGCCGTCATCCGACACTGGCGCTGGCGCGGGCTGCATGGCAGCGCCCGCGCGCTCGCGCTGGCCGAAGCGGTCGCCGCCGATACCCGGCCGTGGGTTTTTATCGCCGCGGACACGCGCGAATCCGAACAACTCGCCGCGGAATTGCGCTTCTTCGCGGGCCCGGCGCTGGAGATCCTAACGCTGCCCGACTGGGAGGTGTTGCCGTATGACATCTTCTCGCCACACCCGGATATCGTCTCCGAGCGGCTGCGCACGCTCTCGCGCCTGCCCGGATTACGCCGCGGCATCCTGCTGCTGGCGGTCGACAGCCTGCTTACGCGCCTGCCACCGGTGCCCTATGTACAAGCCCGCAGCTTCGAGCTGCGGCGCGGTGAGCCGCTGGCGATCGAGCCCCTGCGGCTGCGCCTGGCGCAATCCGGCTACGCCAGCGTCGGCCAGGTCAGCAGCCCCGGTGAATTCGCGCTGCGCGGCTCGCTGTTCGATGTGTTCCCCATGGGCTCGCCGGCGCCGGTGCGGGTGGATCTGCTGGATGATCGCATCGATACCATTCGCCGCTTCGATCCCGACTCGCAGCGCTCGCTGGAGAGCGTCGAGCAGCTGCGGCTGCTGCCGGCGCGCGAGCTGCCGCTCGATGCCGAGTCGGTGCGCGCTTTCCGGCGTCGCTATCGCGCGCGCTTCGAGGGCGATATCACGCGCATGAGCGTCTATCGCGGCGTCAGCGAAGGCATTGCGCCACCGGGCATTGAATTCTACTTACCATTGTTTTTCGAGACCACGGCGCAGATCACCGACTACGTTCCGGCCGATGCGGTCATGGCCAGCGATGTGGGTCTGGCTGCGGCGCTGGATCGCGCCTGGGAGGCCATCGGCACGCGCTACGAGGACCGGCGCCACGACATCGAGCGGCCATTGCTGCCGCCGGCCGAGGCCTTCGTCGAACCCTCGGGACTGCACGCGGCGTTGGAATCGCGGCCTGGCGTGAGCATCGAGCGCTTCGCGGGCAACGAGTTCGAACGCCTCGGCGGCGTCCACGATTTCGCCACCACCGCGCCACCGGATTTCCGTCTGGATGCGCGTGCCGCGCAACCGCTGGCACCGCTCACCAGCTTCCTCGCGAGTTTTACCGGCCGCGTGCTGATTGCGGCCGATTCCCCGGGCCGGCGCGAGGTCATCGCCGAGATGCTGGCAGCGCATGGGCGCCGGCCGCGAGCCGTGCAGACCTGGCAGCAGTTCGCCGACGGCGATGCGCTGCTCGCGATCAATGTCGCCGAGGACATGGCGGGTCTTGCGCTGAGCGAGCCGCCGCTGTTGTTGCTCAGCGAGTCGCAACTGTTTGGTTCGCGGGCGCGTCAGGAGCGCCGCCGGCGCCGCACCGCCGTATCGGATCCAGCTGCCATCCTGCGCGACCTGCAGAGTCTCGAACCCGGCTCTCCGGTCGTGCACGAAACCTACGGTGTCGGCCGCTATGTCGGACTGCAACGCATGGAGATTGCCGAGCAGAGCAATGAATTCCTGGTGCTCGAGTACCGCGACGGCGACCGTGTGTATGTGCCGGTGCATTCGATTCATCTGGTCAACCGCTATACCGGCGGCGCGCCCGAGTCCGCGCCGCTGCACAAGCTCGGCAGCGACCAATGGGCGCGCGCACGCCGCCGCGCCGCCGAGGCGGTACGCGACGTGGCCGCCGAGCTGCTCGATCTGCATGCGCGCCGCGCGGCTCATCAGGCCTCGCCGTTGATCGCGCGCGAGCTGGAGTATCAGACCTTCGCCAACGGTTTCCCGTTCGAGGAGACCGCCGATCAGGCCGAGGCGATCCGTCAGGTGCTCAAGGACATGCAGTCGGTCAAGCCAATGGATCGAGTGGTCTGCGGCGATGTGGGTTTCGGCAAGACCGAGGTGGCCATGCGTGCCGCCTTCGTCGCCGTGCAGGCCGGGCGCCAGGTCGTGATGCTGGTGCCGACCACACTGCTGGCGCAGCAACATTTGCAAAGCTTCCGCGACCGCTTCGCCGACTGGCCGGTGCGTATCGAGGCCCTGTCGCGCTTTCGCTCCAGCGGCGAGACCACGGCCGTGCTCCAGGGGCTCGAGCGCGGCACGGTCGACATCGTGGTCGCCACCCACCGGCTGCTGCACGCCGATGCCCGGTTCAGCAACCTCGGTCTGATTGTGGTCGACGAAGAGCATCGCTTCGGCGTTCGCGACAAGGAACGGCTCAAGGCGTTGCGGGCCGAAGTGCACGTGCTGACGCTGACCGCGACGCCCATACCACGAACCTTGAACATGGCTTTGGGCGGGCTGCGCGATCTGTCGCTGATCACCACGCCGCCGGCCGCACGCCTGGCAATCAAGACCTTCGTCATCGAATGGAACGCCCCGACAGTGCGCGAAGCGGTGCTGCGTGAGCTGCGGCGCGGCGGTCAGGTGTACTTCGTGCATAACGAGATCCAGAGCATCGAGAAGGCAGCGGCAGACCTCGCCGCGCTGGTGCCGGAGGCGGACGTGCGCATTGGCCACGGGCAGATGCGCGAGCGTGAACTCGAGCAGCTCATGGTCGATTTCTATCATCGGCGCTTCAATGTGCTGGCCTGCACGACCATTATCGAGAGCGGCATCGACGTGCCGAGCGCCAACACCATATTGATCGACCGCGCCGACCGTTTGGGACTGGCGCAGCTGCACCAGCTGCGCGGCCGGGTCGGGCGCTCGCATCATCGCGCATACGCCTACCTGATCGTGCCCTCACGTAAGCATCTGGCCGGCAATGCGGCCAAGCGCCTGGAAGCGATCGAATCACTGGAAGAATTGGGTGCCGGCTTCGTGCTGGCTACCCACGATCTGGAGATCCGCGGCGCCGGAGAGTTCCTGGGCGAGCAGCAGACCGGCGAGCTCAGCGAAGTGGGATTGACCATGTATCTGGACATGCTCGAGCATGCAGTGCGGGCGATGCGCGAGGGGCGCGCGCCGGCGCTGGATCGTCCGCTGGCGGCGGTCAGCGAGATCGAGCTGCACGTGGCCGCCTTGCTGCCCGAGGATTACGTCGGCGATGTGCATCTGCGCCTGGCGCTGTACCAGCGCATCGCCGGCGCCGATGCGCTCGCCTTGCAGGACATGACCGCCGAACTCATCGATCGCTTCGGCGCGTTGCCCGAGCCGGCCAATCATCTGCTGCAATTGGCGCGCCTGCGACTGCGTGCGCGTGAGCTCGGGATTCGGCGCCTGGAACTGGGGCCTGCCGGCGGCAGCATACAATTCGACGAGCACAACCGGGTGGATACCGCGCGCATCCTTGGATTGATCCAACGCCAGGCGCAGGAATATCGGCTCGAAGGCCCATTGAAGCTGCGCATCACGCGCGCGCTGCCGCAAGCCGAACTGCGTTTCGTGCGCGCCGATGCGCTGCTGAGCTACCTGTCCGGAGCGGAAGCTGCGGGGGCATGAGCGCCGCGCCCTGCTACCATAGCCTCATGAACGATATTCGCCGAGCCAGGCGCGCCGTATCGGCCACCGCGTTGCTGAATTTGCTATCGCTGGTGGCGCTGTTGAGTCCGCTGCCGGCGCCGGCCGAGCAGTCCGGTGCGACCCAGTACTGGGTGGAGATCATCGTCTTTCGCGATTCCAGCGTCGGCGCCAGCGAGGATTGGAGCGCACCGCCCCCGGGCCGCGGCTTCGGCAATGAGAGTACGCGCGGGGGCTCGCCGCAGGTGCTGCGGGTACTTCCGGCGGGCGACTACAAGCTCGCCGGCACGGAGGCGAGCCTGCGCAGCAGCGGCGCCTGGCGGCCAATCGCGCACGCCGCCTGGATACAAACCGCGGCCAATTGGGGCACGCACATCGGCATCGCGCTCTCGGACCTCGGCATCAATACTCCGGGTCTGACCGGCATGGTGTACCTGGAGCACGCGACCTATCTGCATCTGGGTGTGGATCTGAGCTTGAACGGCGGCGGCGCCACCTACAGCATCAACGAAATGCGCAGCGTCAAGTACAACGAGCGGCAGTACTTCGATCATCCCGCCTTCGGCGTCATCGCCGTGGTCTCGCCGGTATCGGCAACCGCCGCAGCAGCGCCGCGCTAGCCCGGTTGACAGGCGCGAGCGCAGCTCAATGCGCGGCGGGCGATAAATCCAGCGACGCGCCCAGATAGCGCGTCCAGGTTTGCGAGCGTCCCAGCAGCGACAGGCCGATGAAGCCGCGTACTTTGAGATGATCTTGATCGATCAGCTCGATGTGGCATTTGTAGCTGCGGCCAGAGTCCGGATCGTAGATTGTTCCGCCCGACCAGCTGCTGGCGCCGTCCTGGTGCATGCCCAGCAATATGCTCTGACCGAGCAACAGCTGCTGCCTGCGGCTGGAATCGGGATTGTGCACATCGAGCCTATGAGGATCGTTGCCGCCGACAATGCGGCCTTGATAGCTGTCGTCGTTGGCGCGCGAGATTTCGATGATGCCATCGCGAGGCTCGGTCAGCCAGCGACCGAGAATCACATCGACCCGAGCCTGCTGCGCGGCACAGGGAA
>Ga0302324_100001942_pt1 | contig 48940 bp, 38 predicted proteins | sample Palsa_T0_1_FD_201949 | JGI IMG/M metagenome (GOLD analysis project Ga0302324, IMG submission 201949) | Peat permafrost microbial communities from Stordalen Mire near Abisko, Sweden - Palsa_T0_1 | ecosystem: Environmental > Terrestrial > Soil > Palsa > Peat permafrost | place: Sweden: Abisko...
GCGTCGGTCAAGCCCTCGCCGGCAAATGCCTCGTTCTCGAGCACGCTGAAGCTGCCCCCGTCGAGCGTGAGCGCACTCGAATTTGTCAGCCACAGCGCGCGCAACGGTCTGGGCGAACCAAGCGACGTACGAGCGTAATCCTACCGGCAGCTTACGCCTTGTGCAAGAGACACCGCTTGGCAGGGAATTGTGCCGCAAAATCGCGCGTGGCTGGGCACGCGCGCGGACCTTCACACCGGCATCTGGCTTCTTTGTCGCGGCACGCCGGTTACTGCACGAATCCCACGTTTGGTTCCGGGCCCGGCCCTGGTCCTTCCGGCAGCGCGCCGAATTGCGATTCAAAGCGCGCTATGTTTTCCTGCAGCGCACGCGCCAGGCGTTTGGCGTGCGCCGGACTCAGGATCAGGCTTCCGACCAGCTTCCCCTGCGGCACGCTGGGAAATAGATAGATGAAATTCAGCGTGAACTCCTCTGCGTTATGATGCACCACCACTAGATTCGCGTATTGGCCGAGCAGTTCCTTCTCATCGGCCTTGATCTGCACCTGCTGTTGCTGCGGTTGCTGTGGTTTCGCGGCTTCGGCCATGGTTCCTCTCCTCCGCTTTCCTTTTTACCATAGCACAGCCGCAATTCGCCTCTCGCTGATTTTTTGGCCACACGCGAGCCCGCGAAGGTTGACCTGAAACATAGTTAAGCGTAGTTTAGATACGGAGTTTAATCCGGTTAACTATGGACGGCCCCAAGAACCAGCCCAGCGTTCCATCCCGTACTGCGCACCCCACCACGGAAACCGCCGCCGCTTCCACCGCAGCCCCCGAACTCGCCGCCCTGCTCACTCACGAGGATGTGGACCGCGCCCGCGACCGCTGGCAAGTTGCCCACGCCCGGCGCAAGGGCCGCCGCGCCGCGAAATTTGGCGGTCTGCGCGTGTTGTGGCTTCTCGTGGGCCCGGGAATCCTGGTTTTTCTCGGCGAGAACGACGCGCCCAGCATGCTTTCCTACTCCGCGGACGGGGCGCGCTTCGGAATCGGGTTTTTTATTCCCTTCGTCGTCCTCACTTTCGTCATGGGATTTATCGTGCAGGAAATGACCGTGCGCCTGGGCGCCGTCACTCACCGAGGCCACGCCGAATTGATCTTCGATCGCTTCGGGAAGTTCTGGGGATTTTTTTCCATGGGCGATTTGGTTCTCGGCAACTTTCTCACGCTGATCACGGAATTCATCGGCGTGCGCGCGGGACTCGGTTTTTTCGGCATTCGCCCGATTGTCGCCGTGGGTGGCACGCTGGTGATCGTCGCCGCCGCCATCACCACCGGCCGTTATTGGACCTGGGAACGAATCACCCTGGCCCTCGCCATTTTTAACGGACTATTTATTCCCGCGGCGATTCTAGCGCGCCCCGATTGGCATGCAGTCGGCAATGCGCTGGTTACCTGGATGCCCTTGCCCCGCGGAAACCATTACGAAATTCTCGTGCTCATCCTGGCGACCATCGGCGCCACGGTCACGCCCTGGATGCTTTTTTTTCAGCAGAGCGCCGTGGTGGATAAAGGCATGCAGCCGCGCGACATCACCGCCGGCCGCGCTGACACTTTGATCGGCGCGCTTCTCGCCTCCGTTTTTGCCATTGCCACCATTCTCGCCACCGCTCCGCTCTTTCATCACGGCATTGACGCGTCGCAGTTTCAGGGTGCGGAGTTCGCGCAGGCGCTGGAGCCCTGGATCGGCCACGTCGGTGCGGCGCTCTTCGCGCTTGGAATATTCGAAGCAGGAATCGTCGCGGCCATCGCCATCTCCACTTCCTCCGCCTATGCCTTCGGCGAGGTGCTGCAAACGGGCCACAGCTTGAATCGCCCGCTGCGCGACGCGTGGCCTTTTTATTTGACTCTGCTGGGTTCGGCCGCGGCCGCCGCGACGCTGGTTCTGCTCCCTCATTTTCCGCTCGAGTTCATCGTGCTCACGGTGAACGTCATCGCCGTGCTGGCCATGCCTCCGGCTTTGGCGTTCTTGCTGCTTTTGGTGAACGATCGCGAAGTGATGGGCGAGCACGTCAACGGCATGTGGGCGAACGTGGCCGGAATCACCGTGACCGTGCTCTTGATCATCGCGGGAATTGGATTCGGCGTTGCAACCGTCTTTCCCAAATTGCTCGGAGGACAAGGCTGAGCCAGCAGGATGAAGTTCTCTCGAAAGGTGGCACTGAATTCATGTCGCAGGAACTGAACCCGAATTATCCGGACAGCACCGGCAGCGAGGCCGCGCACGATCCCCTCGTCGGCCACGCGGTGAAGCCGCATCTCGAAGATCCGCGCATAGTTCTGTCGTTGCTGGAGGCGGATCAAGTAGTGGCCGCGAAGGAGCGCATGCGATTCGGCCCGCGACAATTGTCTCGTGGCGTGCGAGCGATGTTGTGGGGCTTGCGCGTTTACGTGGTGATCATGATGGTGCTCGTGCTGATTTCCGTACTCCGCGCGGTGCATCTGGCGCACTGAGCGCGGATTCCGCACTCCTCGATTTTGAAATCCAGAGCCTGCATGCGAAAATTCCCCTCGCGAGGCTGAATTGCCCCAGGGGAAAAATATTCCGCCGCAAAAGAACAAACTTCTGCTGATCGTTCTGATCGTGTTCGTGGTTCTGGCCGGAGGCGGCGCGGCATTCCTGTATTTCACGAGCGACTGGAACGCGCCGGAGCAGGCCAAAAAACTTTCCAATCCCGTTCCGCCGACCGAAGATGCCATCGATGCGGGAATGATGAATTACATGGACCACTGCAAGAGCTGCCATGGCGAGAACGGCGACGGCAAGGGCGAGCGCGCCGAAAAACTTTCCATCGCGCCGTCAGACTTCACCGACGCGCACGCCATGAGCCTGGCAACGGACGGCGAGCTTTTCTGGAAGATCTCACGCGGCCACCGGCCCATGCCCGCATTCCGGGACAAGCTCAGCGAGAACGAGCGTTGGCAGCTGGTGGATTTTCTGCGCACGTTCTCGCAAAAACCCGCCGCGCCGAAGCAGCGGTAACTTCCGCTGCGGCGCCGCGAGACGAAAGCTACTTCACCTTTTCCAGCGCGTCGGCGACTTCCTTGATGTCCGGAAGCGTGGGGATATCGTAATTCTTGAACCAGGCGATTTTTCCCGAGCGGTCCACGATGGCGATGGCGCGGCCGGTGATGCCCTTGTCCGCAAGGTACACGCCGAATTTATCGCCGACGGCGCCGCGCGGCTGGAAATCGGCGAGCAGCGGATAGTGAATCCCCATTTTCTCGGCGAAGGCCTTGTGCGACCACGCGCTGTCCACGCTCACGCCCAGGACCTGCGCGTCGAGCTGCTCGAATCTCTTCATGTCGTTCACCAGGCACTGGTGCTCGTTGGTGCAGACCGGGCTCCAATCGAGCGGGTAAAAAATGATGACCACATTTTTCTTGCCCTGAAAGTCGGAGAGCTTCACTTCCTTCTGATTTTGATCCTTCAGCGTGAAATCCGGAGCTGCCGTTCCCACCGAGATGGCCATTCCCATTCCTCCTGTTCGCTTTGGCGAAAAAGTTTCGAAAGATTGCGCAGCGTCGAAATGCAGCGACATCATGATAGCCGAAGGCGGCGAGCCAGACAAACGCGCGCCTTCGAATTCCGGCGCGGGCGCGGCATTGCGCCGGGCAATCTGTTACCATACGGCTCGCAAGCGCGGAGCGCACGGAAGAAATTGGCTCGCATCCCGTACGAAGCAGCGTATCCCGGAATCGAAATTTCGCCGAGCAGCCGCAACTGGTGGGCGCGGCTGAAGGGCACGGCCCCCGAGTGCATCCATTTGCGCGTGGATGTCACCTGGATGGCGGCGCTGCTGCCGGACACGCTGTACGTGCGGGGCAAGCGCGCGCTCCGGCGCGAGCCGGCGCGGCCGGAAATCTCGATCTGCCGCGCCTGCCTGTTCCAAACGATTGCGGAGGAACTCGCGGCGTTTGCGGGCCGCGTGGTTGCGTTCGAGCCGGACGCGGAACTTTTCACGCAGTATTTTTTTGTGGCCACGGATGATTTCGAAGCCGTAGGACTGGCGCCGGAAACGGCGGCGGCCATCGGGAAGCGCCTGGGGCAGAGCGGCGAAACGTGCACCGAGTGCGCGAACCGCGCCAAGTGGCTGTGGTTTTCACGCGCGGCGGTGGAAAGCCTGGACGAAGTTGAAAAGATCGCAGGCTCGAGCGGCGAGTGGCTTTGCGCGAAGCACGGGGCAAAGAAACTGCTGGGCGCGTTCGAGGCCATTCCGGAGGCCAACATTTTTTACATGAACCTTCCGTACGGCGAGGCGGGCGCGTACGTCTGGATTTGAAGATGAACCTGAAGGAACTGGTTGCGAAATATCTGGCGGCGGCGGGCGGCTACGGAAAGCAGACGCCGATTGCGTCGCTCGGAATGTCGCGCGAGGAAACCGAGCGCGTTTTCGACTTTCTGGACGAGGATTACCACATCAGCCGGTACTTTCATTTTCGCAACGTTTCCAGCGAAAGCCCCGACTTCATTTTCGAAATCAACGGATTTCCGCAAACGCACATTTCCATCGACGGCGAAATTCAAGAAGTACTGTAAGCGGCGCGGCGGACCGAGCGCGCGCGAATTTCTTGCGCGGCCGGCTGACCGGCGGAGCTGCGTGTTTTCAATTGTCATCGAGCGCCTGTTATTTCAGCGGGGGATTGAAATCGAATTGCGGATCTACGTCCACGGGGATGGCGGAGGCTTTGGCGAGAAGCGCGGTAAGCTCCGGAGGCATGACGGCGTACTTTTTGAACCAGGCCTCGGCGCGCGCGCGGTCGCCGGTGGCTTCCTGCTCGAGCAATTCCTTGGCCAGGGAAGCGAGCGCCGGAGGCATTTTGTCGAAATCAATTTCATACAGGCTGGTCGCGGCATCGCGGCGAATGGCGCCCTGCTCGGCGAGGTAATTGAACTCCATCATCTCCGCCGCGCCGTGGGCCTCGGCGATGCCGAAGCGGACGGTGCGAAAAATTCCGGCCACGTACGAGGCATAGGCGGGATGCAATTTGTCCTGGGGCAGCGCGCCGTGATCCACCAGCCACTTGAAGCAAACGACGCCGACCACGTCCGCCTTGGCCTCTTCGAGTGAGGAAGCCTGCGCGCCGATGGCTTCGTTGATGTCCACTTTGCCTTTTGGCGTGCGCGCGTAATTCGGGCCCAGGCCGTGGGAAATTTCGTGCATCAAGGTGTCGGAGAGATAGCCTTCGCCGCTTGCGAGCGCGGCCTGGTCCGCGCGCATCACGAGTTTGGCTAGAGGCAAAATAATATAGTTCACGCGCGCGTCCATGAAATTCTTCCAGAAGATTTTCTTCGAGCCTTTTTCCTCGTGGATGCGCGGATCGTTGGGCAGATTGTCCGCGACGGCCTGGTAGCCGTGGAGCAGATCGCCCGCGCGATAGGGCGAGTCCACCACTTCCATGGGCGACTGTTTTCCGCGCTTGGTGGGCAAATCTTCGGGTGCGAGCGGCAAGGATTCCTGCAGCTCCGGAACATATTTCTGGTAGATGGCCAGCTTCTTGCTTTCTTCCTCGTTGCGAATCATCACGGAGGCGCCGTAAGTGGCTTTCACGCCGAGAAGCGCATCGGTGTAGGTTTCCATGGGCGCGAACACGACATCGAATTTGGGATTGTCGAGATCGAGCCAGGCAATGTCGCTTGCGTAGTAATCGTCGCTGAGCAGGGCATCGGCGCGGAGAGTGAGGAATTTCTTGAATGCGGGATCGTCGCTGAGTTCCGCAGCTTCGCGGAGATCCTGGGCCATGGGGACGAGGAATTCCTTGTAGGCCACATGATAGGGAACGGCCTCGAGCGTATCGCCCTTTCTGCGAATGACGGTGAATGCGCTGTAGATGTCATTTTTCTGCTGCGGGTGCGCGGCGACATAGGCTTCGACTTGTTCGCGAGTTAAATCCTGGGGATAAAATCCGCGGCCGGGCGGCGCGGGCTGGGTGCCGACGAAGGGTTTCTCGTCATCAATCAAATCGAAACGGCTGCCGTTGATTTTGAGGTAGCGGCGCAGCAATTCGTCCTGGGGATTTTTGCTTTTCGCGAGCGAGAGATAGAGCTTCAATCCTTCGGGATCGCTCTGGCGCCAGTAAACGCAATCGAGCAGGCCGGAAGCGTCCACTAGCTTCTCGATCATTTTCTTTTCGCGGGTGGTGAGACCCTGGGAATGGAAGGGCATGGGCACGAGGCGGAATTTTGCCACGCGCTCGGCGAGATCGGGCGCGACGACGAGCTTCGAGGAAGCAGACGCAGCGGATGGCGCGGCGGATTGCCGCGAATTTGCGGAATTTGGCAGCGCAGCGAAGGCAGAAATCGCAACGATGGCGACGATCAGGACGCGAAACGGACCCCCCAATTTTGTTGCGATTAGAACGTGTCGCCGTGCTTTGTTTTCAATGGGTTGCGTCATTTTCTAATCCATGTTGTTGCGATTAGAACGCAGGTGCAAAGGCTCCGGTGGGCGGGCCGGCGCAGCTTCTTGGCCGCTGGACCTCCCGCGCTGCTTTGTCTTTGCCGTTGTTCGTTATTCGTCGTCACGCGGAAACACTAGCACGACGCGAGACCGAAGGCGAGAGGGTAGAGGCCGTGGACGGAGAAGATTGAGGATGGACTCGAAGCGGTGTTTGTTGGAGGATTCCAAGCATGGCGGAAACTCCGGTCCACATGTGGGTGATTTTTTGGGGCGTGGTGGCGGCGGCGCTGGTGCTCGACATCGCGGTGCTGCATCGCAAGCCGCACAAAATTTCGCTGAAGCAGGCGCTGGGGGAAAGCGCGGCGTGGATCGGGCTCGCGCTGGCTTTCAACCTGTGGATTTATTTCGCGCGCGGGCCGCAAGCGGGCGTGGAATTTCTGACCGGGTACCTGGTGGAAAAATCGCTGAGCCTGGACAACGTGTTCGTGTTTTTGATTATTTTTCGCGCGTTCGGGGTTCCGGCGGAGTTCCAGCATAAGGTGCTCTACTACGGAGTTCTGGGCGCGCTCGTTCTGCGCGGAGTTTTTGTGCTGGCGGGAGTGAGCCTGCTGCAGCACTTTCATTTTACCGTGTACGTGTTTGGCGCAATCCTTTTCCTGGTGGGGCTGAAGATGCTGTGGCCGGGGGAACGGACGATCCAGCCGGAAAAAAACTGGCTGGTGCGGCTGGCCCAGCGAGTGGCTCCGGTGCAGCATGAGCACGCGGGCGGGGCGTTCTGGGTGAAGCGCGGCGGGAAGTGGAACACGACGCCGCTGTTTCTTGCGCTGGTAGCGGCGGAGGCGATGGACATAATTTTCGCGGTCGATTCGGTGCCGGCGGTGCTGGCCATCACGCGCGACACGTTCATCGTGTTTTCGTCCAATGCATTTGCGATTTTGGGGCTGCGCGCGCTCTATTTCGCGGTGGCGAAAGTATTGTCGCGGGTGCGGTTCATTCACCAGGGGCTGGCCGCGATCCTGATATTCGTGGGAGCCAAGATGTTGGGGAGCGAACGCGTGGCGATTTCCGCGGCGGCTTCGCTGGGGATCATCGCGGGAATACTTGTGGTGACGATCGCGGCGTCGCTGGCCTTTCCGCAAAACGCGCCGGCGAGCGGCACGTCCGGATAGTCGCTGACGAGCAGGGACGCGAAAAGGCTCTGCATGTACAATGCGTGCGATGGCGGGCGGCCGAGAGCCGCGGTTTATCGCGGGCGGAAGGCTGGAGGCTGGAGGCTTACTTTCATGAAAGAGTTACGCACCATCGTCTTGGTGATCTCTGCGTTGTGTCTTGTGCCGGGGATGTCGGGGTCCAAGACGGACACGCCGCCGGAGCGGCAGGTGGCCATCACCATTGACGATTTGCCGGCGGGGGCCGCGAATACGATGTCCGGCGCAGCCATCACGGACATGACCGCGAAATTGCTGGCCGCTCTGCAGCAGCAGAAAATTCCGGCGGTGGGATTCGTAAACGAAAAGAAAATTTACAAATGGGGAGAAGTGGACCAGCGGATCAAAGCGCTGCAGATGTGGCTGGACGCGGGATTCGAGCTGGGCAACCACACGTTCAGCCATGCGTCGCTGAACCGGGTGGGGCTGAAGGAATGGGAAGACGATGTGGTGCTGGGCGAGCCGGTGATCAAGCTCTTGCTGGCGCAGCACAACATGAAGCTACGATATTTCCGGCATCCCTACCTCGACACGGGGCGCGACATGCAAACGCGGCGCGAGGCTGAAGCGTTTCTGGTCGCGCGCGGGTACCGCATCGCTCCGGTGACGCTGGACGCGTGGGACTGGAATTTCGCGTACGTGTACGACGACGCAAAAAAAAGAGGCGACCTCGGGGTGCAGCAGGAAACCGTGAGCAGTTACCTTTCGTATTCGGACGCGGTGTTTGCCTACAGCGAGCAGCTCTCGAAACAAGTGATGGGCTACGAGCCGAAACAAATCCTGCTGCTGCACGCCAATCAATTGGAGGCCGATCATATCGGCGATTTGGCGGAAGTGATGCGCAAGAGGGGCTATCGCTTCATCACGCTCGAAGACGCGCTGGGCGACGCCGCCTACAGCTTGCCGGACACCTACGTGGGGGAAGAGGGAACGGGGTGGCTCGATCACTGGGCCATCGCGCAGGGGAAACCGCCGCAGGGCGCGCCGGCCTTTCCCGCAGAAGTGACGGAGCGCGCGAGGAACGTGCCCAAAGCGGATTACTAATCCCGCGCTTCGAGACCACTCACCAGACGTGGCAGACTTTTTCCGGCGGCTTGACCATGGGCTGCGACACCTTGCAGGAGAAGGCCTTGCCGAATTCGGGCATGTTCACGACCACGCCGTTGATGCGATATTTTCCCGGGGAGTGCGGATCGGTGATAGCGTTCACGCGCTGATTTTCGGGGCGCTGATTCTCGCAAGCCCACTGCGCGAGGCCGATGAAGAAACGCTGATCGGGGGTGAGGCCGTCGCGTTCCTGCAGGGTCATGTCTTTGGTGGCGTCCTTCCAGGCGATGTAGGCGAGGATGGTTCCGCCGAGATCGGCGACGTCTTCGCCTTCGGTGAGTTTCGAATTGATGTGGATATCGTCCACCACGACGTACTGGGCGTATTGATCCACCACGCAGTCGGCGTGCTTCACGAATTGATCGGCGTCGTCCTTGGTCCACCAGTCTTTCAGATTGCCCTTGGCGTCGAACTGGCGGCCTTCGTCGTCGAAGCCGTGGGTTAACTCGTGGCCGATGGTCGAGCCGGTGTTGCCGTAGTTGGGGGCCGCGTCCATTTTCGCGTCGTACAGCGGAGGCTGCAAAACGCCGGCGGGGAAATTGATGTCGTTCATCTGCGCGTCGTAGTAGGCGTTCACGGTGGGAGGCGTCATGCCCCATTCGGTGCGGTCCACGGGCTTGCCGACCTTGTCGAGCTCGCGATGAAATTCGAATTCGACGGCGCGGGTGTTATTGCCGTAGAAATCGGCGGGGACGATTTTCACCGAAGTGTAATCGCGCCAGATATCGGGATAGCCGACTTTATTGCGGATGGCGTGCAGCTTGTTGAGGGCTTGCTGCTTGGTGGCCGGGCTCATCCATTCCAGTTGCTCGATGCGCAGAGCCATGGCGTCTTCGATGCGGCGGGTCATATCAAGCGTGGCGGCCTTAAGCTCGGGGCCGAAAGTTTTGCGGACGTAGGCTTGCCCCAAAGCTTCGCCGAGGTCGCGGTCAACGTAGCGCACGCAACGCTTCCAGCGAGGCTGAAGTTCTTTTGCGCCGCGCAGGTACTGGCGGTAGAAGGCGAAGTCCTCGTTGACGAAAGTGGAAGACAGATAGGGAGCGCGCGAGTTGGCCAGGTGGAAGCGGAGGTAGGCTTTCCATTCGGGCAGGGAATTTGATTTTACTTGCGCGTTGACGTCCTTGAAGAAATCCGGCCAGCCGACATTGAGGATATCGAATTTGGGCGCATGGCCGGCGGCAAAATAGGCGTTCCAATTGAAGTCGGGAGCGATTTTGTAAAGTTCGGGAACGCTCATCTTGTGCTTTTGCTTGTAGGGGTCGCGGCGCTCGACGCGGGTGAGCGAGGCTTGGGCCAGGCTGGTCTCGAGGCGCATGACGGTGGCGGCATTTTTCGCGGCGGCGTCGGGCGAGTCGCCGATGAGCTCGAATATTTTCTGCACGTGCTGCAGGTAGCGCTCGCGGGTTTCTTTTGACTTGGCGTCGTCCTTGATGTAGTAGTCGCGATCGGGAAGGCCGAGGCCGCCCTGGGAGACGTCCACGATCATTTCGTCGGAATTGTCGGGGTCTTGCGAGGGCCGGGCGTTGAAGAGGACGGAAGTGCCCTGAAGCTGGAGCGTGGCGATCAGGGAGGCGAGATCTTTTTTGCTCTTGAGATTGCGAATGGCGGACAGTTCGGGATCGAGCGGCTGCGCGCCGAGCTTCTCGACCGCGGTTTCATCCATGCAGGAGGCGTAGTAATCGCCGATTTTCTGGGTGACCGCGTCGCGGTCTTTCGCCGCGGCGGCTTCTTCGAGAATGCCGCGCAGGTAATTCAAATTGTCTTCATAGAGCTTGCCGTACACGCTCCAGGAAGTCTGGTCGGCGGGAATCGGATTCATTTTTCGCCAGCCGCCGCAGGAATACTCGTAGAAATCCACGCAAGGGTCGGCGGTGCGGTCCATGGCGGCAACGTCCAGGCCGGGCGTGTAAGGCAGCGTGGGCTCGGCGGCTTGCTGCGGCGCCTGAGCGTTCGCGGGAGCGATTGCGGCGGAAGGCTTGGACTGCTGGGCGCAAGTGGAGATGGCGCAAAGGCCGATGATGGCGAAGAGTTTTCTGAGCACTTGGGATGTCCTCCAAACGGGCGATGAGCATAGCAGAGGCGGGGCTTCGGAATCACGCGCAGTTTTGGCGAGCGCGGTCTGCTTAGCGAGAGGAGACGGTGGCGCGCTGGAGACGCGCGGCGAGGCCGGCGTGTTCCGCGCGGATTTCTTCCGGAAGGCGCGCGCCGAACTTTTCGAAGAACTTCGCGGTGGCGTCGAGTTCCGCGGCCCAATCATTGGGGTCCACGCGCAGCAATTCATCGAGCGAATCGCGGGAGATGGAGAGGCCCTCGAGATCGAGCGAGCCGGGAGTGGGCACGTCGCCGATGGGAGTTTCCGTGGCGGCGGCGCGGCCCTCGATGCGGTCGAGCATCCACTTCAGCACGCGCACGTTTTCTCCGTAGCCGGGCCACAGGAATTTTCCGGCGGCGTCCTTGCGGAACCAGTTCACATGGAAAATTTTCGGAGGATTTTCGATTCGGGGCCCCATCTCGAGCCAGTGGCGGAAATAATCGGCCATGTTGTAGCCGCAGAAGGGCAGCATGGCCATGGGATCGCGGCGCGTAACGCCCACGGCACCGGTGGTGGCCGCAGTGGTCTCCGAAGCCATGGTGGCGCCGACGAAGACGCCGTGCTGCCAATCGCGCGACTGGTACACGAGCGGAGCAACGTGCGCGCGGCGGCCGCCGAAGATAATGGCGGAGATGGGAATGCCTTCAGGGTCTTCCCAGTGCGGCGAAATCGAGGGGGACTGGCTGGCGCGGACGGTGTAACGCGAGTTGGGATGCGCCGCGGGCGCGGAGCCCGGCTTCCAGGGCTGGCCCTTCCAATCGATGAGTTCTTCCTGGGGCACACCGTTGATGCCCTCCCACCAAGGCTCGCGGGAATTGGCGGTCATGGCCACGTTGGTGAAGATGGAATCGTGCTGCAGCGCCATGCGTACGTTGGGATTGGTTCTGGCGTTGGTGCCGGGAGCGACGCCGAAAAAGCCGGCTTCGGGATTAATGGCGCGAAGCGTGCCGTCGGAGGCGATGTGCATCCAGGCGATGTCGTCGCCGACGGTCCAGACGCGGTAGCCGCGATCCTGGAGCGCGGAAACCATCATGGCGAGATTGGTTTTCCCGCAGGCGCTGGGAAAGGCGGCGGCCATGTAAGTGACTTTGCCGGAGGGATCTTCCAGGCCGAGAATGAGCATGTGCTCGGCCATCCAGCCCTGTTCGCGGGCCATGAAGCTTGCGATGCGCAGCGCAAAACACTTTTTCCCCAGCAGCGCGTTTCCACCGTAGCCCGAGCCGATGCTCCAGATAAGTTTTTCTTCCGGGAAGTGCAGGACGAAGCGGCGGTCGGGATTCAAATCGCCGAGCGAATGCAGGCCGGGAACAAAATCGGCGGAGCTGCCCAGGCGGTCGAGCGCGGCCTGGCCCATGCGCGACATGATGCGCATGCTGGCGACCACGTAGGGCGAATCGGTTATCTCCACGCCCACTTTGCTGTAAGGCGAATTCACCGGGCCGAGAATGTAGGGCATCACGTACATGGTGCGGCCCTTCATGGCGCCATCGAAGAGAGGGCGGACTTTGTCCTTAGCGTCTTGCGGGGCCATCCAGTTGTTGGTGGGACCGGCGTCGTCTTTATGGCGCGTGCAAATAAAGGTGATGCTTTCGGTGCGGGCTACATCGTTCGGATTGCTGCGATGCAGGTAACAGCGCGGATGGGTCTGCGGATTCAGGCCGAGGAGCGTGCCGTCGGCGAGCATTTCCTGGACCAGGCGGTCATTTTCGGCCTGGGAGCCGTCGCACCATACGATTTTAGCCGGCTTGGTCAGGCGCGCGGATTCTTCAACCCATCTTTCCAGCGGTGTGGACACCGAACCTCCCGAAGTTCTGGTGCGGGGAACGACGCCGGCGGGACGGCACGGTCGCGTTCACGACTGAAAAAGCAGAGGCACTGCAACCCAAAAAGTGTAGGTTACGGGGAGAAGAAATGCAAGACGCGGGGAGGCTGAAAGAGGGTCAGATTCCGATGACTCAGTGATCGAGCGCGAAGGCCCTGGATCGGCCATAAACCCATTATTAATAGGCCCAATTCACTCGCGTTCGCGCAAGGAATCCGCAGCAGCGGGGTCTTTCGCGACCGCTTCCATCAGGGGTAGAGCAAAGTCCCGCAGGCCGCGAGCGCGCAGGATATAGGACATCGCATTTCCGACACGGCCTCCTTGATTGCCTGTCTCGGTGAGATAAGCGTCTACGATCCTGGCAAAAAAGCGGTCCGGCCAATTCGCGTGGACGCCGTCACCGGAAGTGTCAAACTCCTCCATGGGACGCCACACGCGGCGGCCATGTTCCTCGACGGGTACCTGAAAGCGCGCGATGCGCTTGCCAGGAATCTGGGCCACATGCTCCACATAGTGAAGGAAAGTGACCGCGTCGTGATCGGACCCGAGCAATAGGATCTTGCCATCGAGGCCTAAAAACCGATCGAGCAGCGATTCCGCGCCGAAGGCGTAATTCCACGGCTGGTCAGAGATGAGGTGATTAGAATGCTTTCCCCAGACCACAAAGCGAGCAACGTGAGGATTGACTCGCGAGCCCGGATAAGTTCGGAGGAATTCGGCCAGCGTCCCATGGTCACGATCCGATCTCGCCGCCAGGGGATCGAATGCGGGCAACTTTTCAAGAATTTCTTCCTCTAGTTCCTTGGTTAAGTGCCCACGGCCCACCTCATCGTAATAACGGGGGCAACTCGCGTACATGATCAGGGCACCTTCCGTGGTTAACACGCCTTTGAGGGCCAGGTGAATCTGATCGGGCCCTCCGGCAACATCTCCCACTGCGCGAACGGAGGCATGCAGCATCACGATATCGTTGGCCGCGACGCCTAACGCGCGAAAATCTTTCTCCAGTTGCTCTCTTGAGCGCATAACGACTTGGCCCAAACTCCAGGCCAACCTGCTCCAGCCGTGCCGCGGTAGTTCACTCCTCGCGCAGAAGGATTACGGGGTCAATCGAGAGGGCGCGTCGCGCGGGAATCCAGGTGGCCAAGAGGCCGAGAAACAACATGGCTAGCACCACACCGGCCAAGACCAGCGGGTCGCGCGGAGTGGCCTGATACACGATGGAAGCCAGGACCCGGCTGGCCAGGATTCCCAGCAGCAATCCCGCGGCGGAGCCCAACGCGAGCAATTTGAAAGCGCGCCCCAGCGCGGCCTGCAAAATTTCCTTGCGCCGGGCTCCGAGCGCGACGCGAATCCCCAGCTCGCGCAGGCGTTTGCTCACCGAGTACGCTGCCACCCCAAAGATGCCGGTAACCGAAAGCATGGCGCCAATCAAGCCCAGCACTCCGAGCGAGAGCGTGGCCATGCGCGGAGCGAACAGAGGATGATCGAGTTCCTTGACCCAGGTCTGGATGTACACGGGCAGCCCGCTATCAAGGTCTCGTAAGGTGCTGCGGATGGCGGGCGCGAGCTGCTGGGAATCGCGGCTGGAGCGCACCACCATCCACGATTCGCTCGAGGGCGACTGCAGGAACGGCACAAACATGGCGGGTTGCGCGTCTTCGGTAAGGCTGTGATATTTTCCCTGTTCCACGATGCCCACTACTTCGACGCGCGTGCCATCTTCCGTTTTGTAATATGCGCCGAGCGCACCGGCCAGGGAGCCGAAGATTTTGCGCGCGAACTCGGCGTTCACTACCGCTACGCGCGGAGCATCTTTATCGTCATGCCAGGCAAAACTTCTTCCAGACAGCAGCACGGTGCCCGCCGCGTGAAAATATTCAGGAGAGATCCGGTACAAGAAGGCTTCGGCGGCGGCATTCGCCGGCCTGAGGTCTGCGGTTTTATCGGTGAAGACGAGGCCGGTGACCGAGCCCGCGTATAGCGGCGCGGGATTGACCAGGCCCACAGAGTCGACACCGGGAATGGCCGCGACGGCCTCGAGCATGCGTTTTTGCATGCTGGGTATCTGGTCGCCGGTGTAGCCCGCCATACTCAAGTCTGTATCCGCCAAGGTTGCGTTCTGCGGTTCAAAGCCGAAATTGGTGTGCACCGAGCGCACCAGCCCTCGCACAGCGACCAGAGAGGAAGTGACCAACATCGCGCAGATGGCAATTTGCGCGACTAATAGCAAGTCGCGGAGCGTAAGCCGCCCAGCTTTGCCGGCTGATCCTGCTTTGATCAACTCATACGGATCGGTACGCAGAATTTGCCGCACGGGGACCGCGCCAAAAATCAAACCGCTGAGCAACGCGAGCAGCAGAGCGAATCCGTACACGCTCGCGTCCGGCCTGACCTGGAGATGGATGGGATACTTGGTGAACGGCTGCCACCGGCTCAGAGCGCGCACGAGCCAGACGCTGCCGCAGAGACCGAGGGCGCCTCCGATGATTGAAATCAGCGTGGCCTCGGTAAATAGTTGCCGCAGGATCCGCCAGCGGCTGGAGCCGAGAGCGAGGCGCAAGGAAATTTCGCGGGAACGGTCTGCGGCGCGCGCGGCGAAGAGACTGCCGAGGTTGGTGCAAGCGGCCAGGAGAATCATTCCGGCCAGCACCATGAGCGCGGCGAGAAAAGCCTTCATCGGAGAGCCGAGGTAGTCACCGTAAAGACTGGGACGCGCCAGGGCGAAGCTCATGTCGTTGTCTTCTTTGGGGTAGGTCTTTTCGAGATCGGCGCCAATCGAATTCAAATCGGCGATGGCCTGTTCGCGAGTGACTCCGGGCCTTAGATGTCCCAGCACCGAAAAAACCGAACGCTTGGCGCGCTGGTTCAAAACGTTCTTGCCCTCGACCCGTTGCTGATTGACGATGGGCACAAAGAAATCGGGGAAGAAAAACACCAGGGTGCCGTGAAACTCCGGCGGAGCCACGCCCACAATGGTAAAGGGATTTTTGTTCAGTTGAACGACGCGGCCAATCACGCCGGGATCGTCGTGAAAATGGGCGTGCCAATAAGCATAGGTGAGCACGATGTAGGGAGCACTGTTCGCGCCACGCTCATCGGAGGGATGGAACAAGCGGCCGAGATACGGCTGAATGCGCAGGCCGTCGAAGTAATTTCCGGTCACCAGCTCGACCCAGGCGCTCGAGGGATCTCCGCCGATGTCGAGGCCGGCGACAGCTCCGTCGTAGGCAACGAGCTGGTCAAAAGTGCGGTTGCGATCACGCAGATCGCGATAGTCCGGGTAGGAATTATTTCCGGCGCGGTCTTTCCCGCGCATGAGTTGGTAAAGGCTCTCGGCCTGCGGGACGTCCAGCGGATGCAGGATGAGCGCGTTCATCACGCTGAAGACGATGGCGTTCGCGCCGATTCCGAGCGCCAGAGTCAAGATGGCGACGATTGCGAATGCGGGAGACTTGCGCAAGACACGCAAGCTGAATCGCAAATCCCGCCGCAGATTCTCAATCCAGGGCAGGCCGCGACCGGCTCGGTAGTCCTCTTTCATGGCCTCCGCGGCGCCGAATTTCAGCAGGGCCTGGCGCCGAGCCTCGGCGGGCGACAAACCAGCGCGAAGATTTTCGGAGGTTTGCAGGGCGATATGCTGCTCAATTTCTTCCTGCAGGCGTTCGTCCTGCCTGCGCCGCGCGAGCAAGCCGGCCAGCCGGGAGAAAAATCGCCGCAGAGATTTCATGGGCGCCATTTACTCCTCGCGCAGAAGTATTACGGGGTCAATCGAGAGGGCGCGCTGCGCCGGAATCCAGGTGGCCAAGAGGCCGAGAAACAACATGGCGAGCACGACACCGGCCAAGACCAGCGGGTCGCGAGGAGTGGCCTGATACACGATGGAACTCAGCACCCGGCTGGCCAAAATTCCCAAGAGCAATCCAGCCGCCGAGGCACCAGCGAGCAGCTTAAGAGCGCGTCCCAGTGCCGCCTGCAGAACTTCCTTGCGCTGGGCTCCCAGCGCGATACGAATGCCGAGTTCGCGACGCCGCTTGCTCACCGAGTATGCCGCCATCCCAAAGATGCCGGTCACCGACAGCAATGCGCCCATCACACCCAGCAGCCCGAGCGCCACGGTGCCCACATGCGAAGGGAAAAAGACGAAATCCATGGCTTCGCTGCGGGTCTGAATCATCACATCGAGACCCGCATCCAGGTCGCGCAGGCGGCTCCTGACGGCGGCGGAGAGTTGCTGGGGAGCGTCGCTCGAACGCACGACGAGCGAGGTCTGGCTCGAGGGAACCTGGAGTATGGGGAAAAACATGGCCGTCTGCGGATCTTCGGTAAGGCTCGCGTATTTTCCCTGTTCCACCACGCCCACGACCTGAATGCGCGTTCCATCCGGCATTTTGAAATAGCGGCCCATGGCATTGGGCACAGAATTGAAAACTTCGCGCGCAAATTCCTCGTTGATCGCGGCCACTCGCGGGGCGTTTTTGTCGTCTTGCCAGGTGAAGTCTCTGCCCGCCAATAGGGCAGTGCCCTCGGCGTGGAAGTATTCGGGCGAGACGCTGAAGACGACGGCGTCGGTGGCGGAATTCACCGGACGCAGATCTGTCGTTGCGTCGCCAAATACAATCGAATCGGTCGGTCTTCCGTTCGACAATGGCGGCTGAGAACCGAGCCCCACCGAAGCTACGCCGGGAATGGTCCGCAGGGCTTCGATCATGCGTTTTTGCATGGTGGGCACCGCGTCACCCTTGTAGCCGATGATATTCAGGTCGATCTGCACCAGCAGGGAATTCTGCGGATCGAAACCGAAATTACTGTGCAGCGAGCGTGTGAGTCCGCGCACAGCCACGAAGGAAGAAGTGACCAGCACGGCGCAAATCGCAATTTGCACCGCGATCAGAACTTCCCGGACGGTGATCCTTTGTCCCGCGCGGCCGGTGGATCCGGACTTGATGACGCCGTAGGGATTCGTGTGCAGCACTTGCCTGACGGGCACCGCGCCAAAAAGAAACCCGCTCGCCAAAGCCAGCAGCAGAGCGACTAAATAGACGTTGGCATCGGGCGTCACCGGCAAATTGATGGGGAATTGCGGAAACGGCTGCCACGCGCGCAGCCACTGCAGCAACATAACGCTGCCCCACAATCCCGCAGCGCCGCCCATCAGCGAAATGAGTATGGCTTCGGTGAAAAGTTGCCGCAGAATGCGGAGGCGCGTGGAGCCGAGCGCGAGGCGCAGCGCCACTTCGCGCGAACGATCGGCGGCGCGCGCGGCAAACAGGCTGCCCAGGTTGGCGCAGGCCGCGAGCAGGATTAAACCAGCGAGCATCATCAATGCGGTCAGAAATGCCTTGGCCGGACGGCCGAGGTAATCTCCGTAAAGACTTGGCCGCGCCAAGACGAATGTCATGTTGCCGTCGTCTTTCGGATAGGTCTTTTCGAGGTCGGAGCCAATCGAATTCAGATCCGCCACGGCCTGCGCCGGAGTGACGCCGGGCTTCAGGTGCCCCAGGCACATAAAAATCCAGCGGTTTCCGCGCGCGTTCAGGGAGCTGGAGCCTTCGATCTGTTCTTGGTTGACCATGGGCACGAAGGAATCGGGATACAAAAACATGAGCGTGCCGTGGAAATTGGGCGGCGCGACGCCCAGGATGGTGAAAGGATGCTTGTTCAACTGCACCGTGCGTCCGACCACGCCGCGATCGTCCTGAAAATGGCTGTGCCAATAAGCGTAGGCCAGCACGACGTACGGAGCGCTATTGGGGCCGTGCTCGTCAGCGCTGTGGAAGAAGCGGCCGAGGTAGGGCTGTATGCCCAAGACGTCGAAATAATTGCCGCTGACTTCATAGACCCAGTCGGGAAATACGCTTTCGCCGGTGTCGAGTCCGGCCATGCCGATGTTGTAAGCCGCCAGGCCGTCGAAGGTGCGGTTGCGATCGCGCAGATCGAGATAATCGGGATACGACTGCGCCGGGAAATGATCCATGCCGCGCTCGATGCCGTAGAGGCTCTGCGCCTGGGGCACATCGAGTGGGCGAAGTATGAGCGCGTTCAACGCGGCAAAAACCACGGCGTTTGCGCCAATCGCCAGGGCCAGGGTGAAGACGGCAATGGCGGTGAAGCCCGGAGATTTGCGCAGCATGCGGAAGGCGTAGCGCAAATCCTGGAAAAAAGTTTCGATGAATACGATGCCGCGCTGGGCGCGATAATTTTCTTTGACGGCTTCCACGCCGCCAAATTTCAGCGTGGCCTGGCGCCGCGCCTCGTCCGGCGGCAAACCGGAGCGAAGATTTTCGGCGGTCTGCAAAGCGAGATGCTCGTCGATTTCTTCCTTCAGCCGAGCTTCCTGCGCGCGCTGGGCCCCGAAACTCCCGAGCCGCGAGAAAAACCGTCTCAGGGATTTCATGGCAAGTCCCCCGCTTTGGCCTCGAAGAACCGGCCGATGATCGCCGCCGTTTGTTCCCAATCCTGGGTCTCGACCTGCAACTGCTTGCGGCCTTCGCGCGTGAGGCGGTAAAAGCGCGCCCGGCGGTTATTTTCCGACGCGCCCCACTCGGACGCGATGGCGCCTTCCTGCTCGAGCTTCAAGAGCACGGGATAGAGCGTCCCTTGATTCACGCTCAGCAGGTCGCCGCTGATCTGCTCGATGCGGCGGGCGATGCCGTAGCCGTGCAGCGAACCGAGCACGTCGAGAGTCTTGAGCACCATCAGAGCCAGGGTGCCTTGCAGCACGTCGGTTTTTTGTTTCATGGCGTTACCCATTTTGGTTTCCAACAGGAGAATGGCATATCTCCTTTGGGAAAGCAACAGGTAATTGACGGGTCTAGCTTGCTCCGTGCGGTTTGTGCAGGCCGGTGCAAACCGAGACCGCGCTGTTGGGATTCACGGCGCTGTCGCCTTGCTCGACGTGCTGGATTTTCCCGTCTTTGTCCACCACGATGGTGGTGCGCTGGGCCCACTGATATTTTCCGCCTTTGACGTCGTAGGGCTTCAATATCTGGTAGGCCGTGAGGACTTCTTTGTTCATGTCGCTCAGGAGTGGAAACGTAACACCGATTTGCTTGGCGAAAGCGGCGTTGGCGGCGGGACTGTCTATGCTGATGCCGAGGACGACTGTGTCGCTGGCTTCGAGTTTGGCCATATCAGCCTGATAGGCTTGTAGTTCTTTGGTTCAACCACCGGTGAAGGCCAGCACGTAGAAAGCGAGAATGACATTTTTCTTGCCGCGGAAATCGCTGAGCTTCACCTGTTCCCATTTGTCGCTGAGTAGCGTGAAATCCGGCGCGACATCACCGACTTTCAGGTTGGTCTTGGCGATGGCATCTTCCTGCGCGGCGGCGGGGAAGTGCCCGGCCAGAAGCAACAACAGACAGATCATGATTCGCTTCATGGAGTCCTCGATTTCCGAAAAGTTTGGCAGAGCGCGCCAGCTACACGGAGGCTCGGCATCCCTCGATGTTATACTCGTGCGCCATGTATGCAAGGAAACTAGCGGCGGAGATTGTGATTGGGGGCGAACGCCGGCCCGCGCCGCTCGAATGGCTCGATAGCTTCTGCATGCGGAATTTCACGGGATCGGCTGAATTCGACGACACGCTGCCGACCGGCGAGGGGAAGTTGGAGGCCGGGCTCAGCGTCGAACCTGCGCGGCTGGCCGCGGCCATGAGCGAATGGTTTTCCAAGCGCGGCAAGGGAAACGGGCAGAGCGTGATCGTGGAAATCCGCGAGCAGAGGTAAATCCCACCTGGAAAAGGGAGAAGATTCCTGCTTCTTCCAAAATTCGGATGTGAGAGATACGAGAAATTGCTAGGAAGAGAAGAGCCGAACCCTTCCTGCGTATGACTGGGGCGTTGCAGCGGTCATCGCTGGAGAAGTTCGGCTCCTCACAATTCATTCGACGCGAGAGCTCAACGATGGTTAGCAACCTCTGCGAGCCACGGGTGGAGGAAATCTTAGCGGCGGAAAACTCTGGTTTCCGTGAGAGCTAGATGTCTTCGGAGGTGCCGGATATTGCGGTGTCTCCGACGAGTTGCCGCGGCCCGCGGTCGAGCGCGGCCTTGATGAGCGGCATGGCGGCATGCGTGGCGTCTTCGCCGGCGGCGATCAACTGGGGAGTCTTCACAAATTCATCCCACAGGACGTGGTGCACCGCGGGCTCGATGAGCACGTCGGTCTGGCTGCGCCAGGGTTGGTTGGCCACCGTCTGAATAATCGAGAAGGAACGGCTAATCACTTCAATGGTGTTGCGCGGCTTCGAATCCAGCAGGCCTGGCTCTAGGTGCACGGAAATGACCATCTCGGCGCCCATCTCGCGGAGGGCGGGGGCCGGCACCTGCTCGGTGAGAAAACCATCCACCAGGAAATGTCCGGCATATTCGACGGGCAGGAACAGGCCGGGATAGGCGCAGGAAGCGCGCAGCGCGGGGCCTATTTCGCCCTCGGTAAAGTGAACGGACTCGCCTTTGAGCAGATCGGTGGCCACGATAGCGAGCGGAATTTTCATCTGCTTGAAAGTCTTGGCGGTGGTAAAGCGGTGGAGAAAATCTTCCAGGCGCTCGTTCGAGGCCATGCCCATGCGTGAAAGCGTCCAGCGGCCAAAATCGCGGAAGCGGGTGGAATTTCCCTGGCGGGCCATTTCGTCGAGGGAGGTCCCGCTGGCGTAGGCCGCCGCAATCAGGGCGCCCACACTGGTGCCGGCGATGAAATCGATGGGAATTTCGTTATCTTCGAGAATCCGCAACACGCCAATGTGCGCGATGCCGCGAGCAAATCCTCCGCCGAGCGCGACACCCACGCGAGGACGCTGCTCCTCCGAGCCATAAGCGAACGAGCGCAGTCCGCGGATAGCTTTCCCCAACCAATTGGTGGTAGCCGGCATTTTTTGGGTCTTCGCCTAGTCGATATCTATAAGATACTTTACCGCAGTTCGGAGATGCAGGGGTTTCCGGTTGACCCCGCGGTAGCGCTTTTGTAACCTGAGCGGTTGACCTGGGAGCAAATATCCAGTCATATGACCAAGCATCGAATTGAAAAGGTGGCCGTGCTGGGCGCGGGAACCATGGGAGCGCGGATCGCCGCGCATCTGGCGAACGCCGGCATTCCCTGCTATTTGCTGGACATCGTTCCATCCGAGCTCACCGCCGAAGAGAAGCGCAAAGGCCTGACGCTCGGAAGTCCGGCGGTGAGGAACCGCATCGTTCTGGCCGGGCTCGAAGGCGCGAAGAAATCGCGGCCAGCGGCGTTCTTTACGCCGGAAACGGCGCGTCTGGTGACGCCGGGAAATCTGGAAGATAACCTCGCATGGTGCGGCGAAGTGGATTGGATCATTGAAGCGGTGGCGGAGAACCTGGACATCAAGCGCAAACTTTTCGCGCGCGTGGAAACGGTGCGCAAGCCGGGAACCATCGTCACCTCGAACACTTCCGGGCTGCCGATTCGTCTGATCGCCGAAGGACGCTCGGAGGATTTTCAGCAGCACTGGGCCGGAACGCATTTCTTCAATCCGCCGCGCTACATGAAATTGGTCGAGCTGATTCCCGGGCCGAAGACGCGGCCGGAAGTGCTGGCATCGCTTGACGAAATTTGCGATTTGCGGCTGGGCAAGGGCGTGGTGGTGGCCAAGGACACGCCCAACTTCATCGCCAATCGCATCGGGACGTTTTCGATGTTAAACGCGCTGCGGCAGATGCAGGCGCTGGAAATGACGGTCGAAGAAGTGGACGCGTGCACTGGTCCGGCGGTGGGCTGGCCGAAATCGGCGACATTCCGCACCGCCGATATCGTGGGGCTGGACGTGCTGGCGCACGTGGTGCGCAATATTTACGAGAATGTGCCGGACGATGCGTCGCGCGAAATGTACCGTTTGCCGGAGTTCGTCGAAGAGATGCTGAAGCGCGGCTGGCTGGGAGAAAAAACGGGCGGCGGCTTTTACAAGCGCGTGAAGAAAGGCGGCGAGGCGGAAATCCTGACGCTCGATTGGCAGAAGATGGAATACCGCGCGCGCCAGAAGGCGAAGTTTGGATCTATTGAAGCGGGCAAGGGGATTGAGGGTACCCCGGAACGATTGCGCGCGCTGGTGGCTCCCGCGCTGGAAGGAAAGGCCGGCGACAAAGCCAACCGCTTCCTGTGGGCTGGGCTGAGCGAGATGTGCCTTTACGCCGCGCGGTTAGCCCCAGAAATCGCGCACAGCATTGTGGATGTGGATCGCGCCATGCGGTGGGGATTCGCCTGGGAGCTCGGGCCGTTCGAGGTGTGGGATGCCATCGGCGTGGAACGCATGGCCCAGGCGCTCGAGCGCGATGGCAAGCAAATTCCCCCGCTGGTCGCCCAGGTGCTGGCTTCGCCGAAGAAAGTTTTCTACCAGAGCGAAAAAGGCAGTACGCGATATTTCGATATGGCCAGCGGGGCGCTGCAGCCGATGGAAGAGCCCGCGGGCGTAATCATCTTGAAATCGCTGAAGGACCGCGGCCGCACGATTCAGCAGAATCCGGGAGCGAGCCTGATCGATTTGGGCGACGGCGTGGTGTGCTGCGAGTTCCACTCGAAGATGAATTCAATCGGCGGCGATATCGGCGCGATGATTCACGCCGGGATTGCGCGTCTCGATTCCGAATTCGAGGCCATGGTCATCGCCAATCAGGCGGTGAACTTTTCCGTGGGCGCGAATTTGATGCTGCTTCTGATCAGCGCGCAGGAAGGCGAGTGGGACGATATTCACATGGCCGTGCGGCAATTTCAGCGCGTGAACATGGCCATCAAGTACGCGCCGCGGCCGGTCGTCGCCGCGCCGCAGGGAATGGCGCTGGGCGGCGGATGCGAAATCAGTTTGCACGCCGCGCGGATTCAAGCCGCAGCAGAGGCTTACATCGGACTCGTGGAGACGGGCGTGGGCTTGATTCCCGGCGGCGGCGGAATGAAGGAGATGCTGATCCGCGCGAACGAGCACTCCTCCGGCGGGGAGAACCTGGATTTATTTCACGCGCTGAAGCCCATATTTGAAAATGCAGCGATGGCGAAAGTCTCCTCGAGTGCGGAAGAGGCGCGCTCGCTCGGCTATCTGCGCCCCTCGGATTTGATCTCGATGAACCGCGACCGCCAGGTGGCCGACGCCAAGCAGACGGCGCTGGCCATGGTGCGCGCGGGCTACCATCCACCCGCGCCCGCCGAAATTCGCGTGCTGGGCGAAGAATTTCTCGCTGCCGCAAAGCTCGCCATTCACATGCTGGTACGCGGCGAGTACGCCACGGAATATGACGGCGTGGTGGCCCGCAAGCTCGCCTACATTCTGGCGGGGGGCGGGATTACCTCGCCGCAAACCGTCTCCGAACAATATATTCTCGATCTCGAGCGTGAAGCTTTCGTCAGCCTGTGCGGCGAGCGCAAGACCCAGGAGCGCGTGGCCTTCACCCTGAAAACCGGCAAACCCTTGCGGAATTAGCGCCTGCGCGGCCACGATTTCAAGCTGAATAATGGACAACAACTTTTCGCCGGCGCGGGTGTTTGTATCAACGGGGAAACCTGTTCGTGCAAATAGGAATCTAAGGACCTGGGGATCGAAATCGTGTCCGGAATCTTGGCATATACGCACAATTTCCGGGAACTTTCCATAGGCACTTCAGCAATGAAACTAAGATAGGGATCAAGGAGAAGCGAATGAAACGCTACAAATTTGGGAATTTGATGTTCGCGGCGGCGATGGCGGTGGTACTTTTCTCCACGCCGGGCGCCAAAGCGCAGTCAGCGGCATCATCCGCGGCAACGGTATCTGCCACTAATCAAGTCTTCCCCGCGCGGATTTACAACGTCTCCAAGGAAATCAAGGTTCAGGGAACGATCCAAAACATTCAAGCGAGCACCTCCGGAGTATTGAGCGGCACGCACGTCCAGATTGAAACAACGAATGGTGTCGTGGACGCGCACCTGAGCGTGACCCCGAACGTCAACGCCAAGACGCTCGACCTCTCCACCGGCGAGACCATTGAAGTGACCGGAATGATGGCGACAGAAGGCGGAAGCAACGTTTTGCTGGCGCGCATTCTTACTACCCCGAGCCGCATTTTCATTCTCAGGAATGAGCGCGGCGTCCCCATCCGCGCGGTTCCATCACGCGCGACTTCCGCAGCCGCGAAGACGGCGAAAGGGGGCCTCTGATGCTAAAGAGACTCGCGCACCTTTCCGTTCAGGCCCTGGCCATTGCGGGACTTTTGTTCGCGGCCGGATGCGGCGGGGGAAGCAGCAGCCACACCACGCCGACTTTGACCGGCCTTTCGATCTATCCCGGCACCATAACGGTAGCGCAGACCCAGACGGTCCAATTGACGGCGTACCTGGGAGCGGCCACCACCGTGGCGACGTGGACCGTCACGAGCGGCACCGGAACGATCACGAGCACCGGACTTTTCAGCGCGCCCTCCACGTCTGAAACCGACACGATTCAAGCTACCGCGGGCGCGAATGGAGGCACCGCGACGATTACTGTGAGTGGCGGCGCGCCTTCCGTCCTTATAGCTCCCTCTGCAGTGGCCGTCCCAGCGGGCGCGCAACTGCAATTTTCGACCACCACGGCCGGCGTGTCCTGGACGGTGAACGGAAACGGGGGCGATGCGGTCCATGGGTTTATAAATACAGCGACGGGATTGTACACAGCACCTCTGACGCCGCCACCGACGGGTTCGGTGACGATTAGCGCGGTATCCGGGGCGAACGCGGGCACCGCAACTGCGACAATTGTTTTCTCCAATGCGTCTTTGAATTCGTACGTGAGTCCTTATTCGGCAGGGAATCCGCAACCCTACGCCTTTGCGTACACAGGTGACGACGGGTCGGGCTTCCTGGCCGTGGACGGAAGCTTTGTAGCCGACGGTAACGGAAACATCGTAAGCGGCATCGAGGACGTCAACAGCGGCTTCAGCGTTCCCACCACAACCCCGATCGAAGCAAGCACCTACACGGTGGGGCCGGACGGCCGCACCACGGCGAACATCACCACCGGATTGGGCGCAGGTATCGTTTGGCAATTCACACTGATTTCGAACGCCCACGCGCTGCTGGTTCGCTTCGATGAAAACGCTACAGGCAGCGGGACCATTGATATTCAGGATCCCACGCAGTTCACCAACCCGCTGGCGCTGAATACCTATGCTTTCAGCGTTTCCGGATTGGACTCCAACACGTTTCCGCTCGGAGTTGTCGGCAGATTCTTCGGCACCGGCGGCAGCATCTCCCTGAATAACGCGATTCTGGACGTGAACGACGGCGGGACCTCGGGCACGGATTCTTCGGTCACGGGCGGCTACGCCATGGACATCGCCAATCCGGGAACCGGGCGCGGGACTCTCTCGATCGATTGCCCGACTTTCGACACCGATTTCGGCGACGGAGCGGCCGGAACGGGAACCGTTGTTTTTGTCTTTTACGTCGTGGATGCCACGCATTTGAAAATCGTAGAAGGCGACGCGACCGTGTATCTGACAGGAGATGTTTACAGCGCCCCGGCCACGCCGGTAAATCTGAATACCAGCGCGTTCGTGGTCGGCGGCTCCGATAATAATGGCGGCGCGGTGGGCATTGGCGGAGTTTTCGTGACCAGCGGAGGAGCGGGATCCGGCGGTTTGCTGGACGTGAACGATAACGGCGGGCATTCTCCGAGTGGCGAAAACATCACTTCCACTTCGGCCGGGCTCGATACCACCACCGGGCGCGTCAACCTCACCATTACGGATATGAACAGCTCGGAATTCACCTTTGCCGCGTATTCGTTCAACTATATCGCTCTCGATGGATCACCGGCGACGGGCGCGGTGCTGCTCGAGAATGACTCCAACGTAACGGTGACGAGCGGCGTGGCCTACTCGCAGACCAGCACGGCCACTCCGCAAGGCAGTTTTGCGGTGAACCTGACCGGCGTAGCGGTGAGCTTGCAAGGTGAACAGGATGTTGCCGGGCAATTCACCACCGGAACGGGCGGAGCGTTGACCGGCACTCTGGACGTCAACAATGCCGCCAACACGGGAAGGGTGGCTTCGTCCGTGCCGCTCAATACCGGAAGCGTCATCACCACGGTCGGCGCGAACGGGCGGGGAAATCCACTGAGCCTGCTCACTAAGTTCCCCACGTTCACGCTTTCCTACTACGTGATTGACCAGAACACGGCGCTGTTGCTCGAAATGGACGGCTCTCGCGTGGCGGTCGGCTCCATCGGCCAGCAGTACTAGCTTTCGGCCGGCGCAGATAAACCATACATCCGGGGCTCGCGAACGCGGGCCCCGTTTTTTTTCGCGCTCATCGCACCGAAGGGCGCGTTCCCGCTCTTGCTTCTGGTCCTTCGGCACTCCTGCCTTTACGCCGCTGCGGGAATTCTCTCGTCCGCGTTGGGCTGGCCCGCTTGTTGCGTTATAATTCCCGGCGCCCTTTCTCAAATTTGATTCCGGCTGAATCGTTTCCGGGGGAACCGAATCTGATTCGGAAAACGTGGGAAATCAAAAGGGAGAGGTACATTTCACCGGAGGCTGCATGCGATTTTCCTGGAATCGTGCCGGGGTGGTCTTACTCTTACTCTCATTTTTCGTTGTCGCGTCGCTCGGGGGCTGCACGAGCCGCGCCAATCATGACGAGGCGAACGCAAGAAAGCCGCATCCAACCATCGTCTTTATGACCGATTTTGGCACGGCCAACGATGCCGTGGCCATTTGCAAGGCGGTGATAATTGGGATTGTTCCGGATGTTCGGATAATGGATATCTCGCACCAGGTGACGCCCTTTTCTATCGAGGAAGGCGCGCGATTCCTGGCGGGTGTGACGCCCTACTATCCGGGCGGCACAGTATTTCTCGGAGTTGTGGATCCCGGCGTGGGAACTTCGCGCAAAGCCGTAATCGTGAAATCGAAGAAGGGCCAGTTTTTTGTGGTGCCGGACAACGGATTGATGACGCCGGTTGCAGATCGCGACGGCGTGGAAGGCGTGCGTGAAATCACGAATCCGGCCTGGATGATTGGCGACAAAGTGTCCTCCACCTTTCATGGACGCGACATTTTTTCGCCGGCTGCCGCGCATCTGGCCGCGGGGGAAGATTGGACCATGGCCGGGCCGGAAGTGACCGGACTCGTGCGCCTGAACCCAGTGCTTGCCACCGTGGACAAGAAAGGCATCACCGGCCAAGTGATCGCGCTCGACGATCCCTTTGGAAGTTTGATCACCAACATTCCGGGCGACGAGTTCAAAAAGCTGGGCTACGCCATGGGACAGAAGGTTAGCGTAACCATCGACAAGAAGCCTTACTCGTTTCCCTACGCGAAGACGTTCATGGATGTGCCCATCGGCGAGCCGCTTCTTTACGTCGATTCGCGGGGCCGCGTGGGCTTCGCGCTCAACCAGCGCGATTTTTCAAAAGCGTACAAAATCTCGCCGCCGGTTTCCGTGTTCATTCCCGGGAAAGCGCAATAATTCAAGGAGGCTGTATGCGCGCGCTGACATTGTGGTCGGAAAGAAAATCGGGGCGGAGCGCCGCCTTCGCCATGGTTCTTCTGGCCTTGTTGCTGTGCGTGGTCTCACCGGTGCGCGCGCAAAGTTTTCGCGGCTCGATTGGCGGCACGATCACGGATCAGTCCGGCGCGGTTATTCCCAGCGCGAAAATCAGTGTGAAGAGTGCGGCGACCGGGCTAGCGCGGGAAGGAGTTGCTTCTGCGGACGGCAGCTTCGTGGTTTCGGAGCTTCCCGCCGGGGACTATCAGGTCACCATCACGGCCGCGGGCTTCCAGGCGCTTACCAAAGGAGCCATCGTCGAAGTTGGTCTGCAGACGGGACTCGATACGACGCTGTATCCGGCCGGTTCGCATGTGGATGTGGTGGTCACGGACGCGACGCCCATCGTCGAAACTACGCAGGACGTGCTGGGCGGAACGGTCGAACAGCAACTGGTGATCGAGCTTCCTCTCAATGGACGCGATTTCGGCAAGCTGGTGGCGCTCGTTCCCGGTGTGATTGTGGAGGGCTCGGGCGTGGCCGGAACGGAAAAGGGATTCGGCCAATTCAACATCAATGGCAATCGCGACCGCTCGAATAATTACACGCTCGATGGCACGGACAATAACGATCCGTGGTTCAACAATTCCGCGCTGAATCAGGTGGGCATTACCGGGGCCCCGGCATCGCTACTACCGATTGATGCGATTCAGGAGTTCAATCTGCAATCGCAGTTTCCGGCGGAGTACGGGCGCAACAGCGGCGGAGTGGTCAACGTCATCACCAAGTCGGGCACCAACCAGTTCCACGGTTCGGCCTTCGAATACATGCGCAATTCATTTTTCGACTCGCGCAATTACTTCGACACGGACGGCACCCCCAAAACGGAGTTTATCAATAACCAGTTTGGAGGTTCCTTCGGCGGGCCCATCGTGCATGACAAGACGTTTTTCTTCGGAGCTTACGAAGGACAGCGCGAACGCGTCGGCTCAGATTTTGATTTCACTTTGCCCACCACCGCCGAAATTAATACCGCGCGGAATTACGCCATAAGCCAGGGTGTGGTCACCGCTCCGCTCGATGCTATTCTGAGCTATTTTCCCGTGAACAACACGGGTTCCAATACCGTTCCGGGCTCGGTGAAGGATTTCAACGATCTCGACAATTTTATTTTGAGGCTCGATCATCGCTTCAACAGCGTCCATTCCTTGGCCGTGCGTTACGCCTTCGGGCAGAGCAACCAGGAATTTCCGCTGGGCTCGCTGGGCGGATTCGGCAGCGGCTCGCGGCTGCCCGGCTTCCAGCAGATTTCGCCCACGCGCGTGCAGGTGGTTTCGGCCAGCCTGCTTTCAGCTTTGAGCCCCACGCACATCAACGAGCTGCGTTTTGGTTACACGCGATTCCGCAATTCCTTCACGTCGCAGGACGCCGTCACTCCCATTTCCGGCCTGCCCGATTTCGGCACGGGCCTGGCGGGCCTGCCGGAAATCGATTTCGATGGAGCCATCGAAAATCTGGGCGCCACGGCTTACAGCGTTCCGCGCGCGCGCATCAGCCAGAATTACCAGATACTGGACAATTTCTCCTGGATCAAGGGTGCGCATACGCTCAAGTTTGGCGGGGAATTCCGCCGCGCGTGGGTCAGCGCATTTAACGACAATCTGGGGCGCGGCCTGCTCGAGTTCGGTTCCGAGGGCACCGATCCTGACCCCGTCGTCGACACTCTGGAGAATTTTTATCTGGGGAATGACGAAACGGGGGAAGGCAACATCGGAAACACGCAGCGCACCACTTACAACAACGGCCTGGCATTTTTCGCGCAGGACGAATTCCGCGTGCGTCACAATCTCACGGTCACCTACGGCGTTCGCTGGGAATATTTCGGGCCCATCAGTGAGAAGAATAATCTTTTATTCAATTTTCCCGGGCCGTTTTCGTCCTCCTCGCAGCTCACGCAAGTCGGCACGGGCGGCCTGAGCGGCGCCTACAAGCGCGATCTGAATAACTTCAGCCCGCGCGTGGCTGTGGCCTGGAGCCCTTTCCAAAACACCGTGGTGCGCGCCGGTTACGGCATCTATTACGATTACATTCCGCAGGATTTGATGATCGCGAACTTTACCACCGTGGCCGGCATCGCCACCAATCCCGTCGGGCCGCAAGCCGTGTTGCCCTTCGGATTCAACCAGGCTGCCTGGACGGGCGCGGCCCCCGGTCCGGTTTTCAGCACCGTCGGAGGCCCCTATCCAATTTTCGTCACCACGCACAACCTGGCCACGCCCTACGTCGGAGAATGGAACCTCAACATCCAGCAGCAGATTTCGCGCGGCGCCGCGATTGAAATCGGATACGTAGGGAGCAAGGGCACGCGCCTCACGCGCCTCTACGACGCGAACCAGGACGACATCAATACGAATTACGGCGAGATCGATACCTTCGCCACCAACTCCGCGTCCACTTACAACGCGCTGCAGGTGCAGGCGCGCTTTGCCAACTGGCACCGCTTCTCCGGTTTCTCCGCCTACGTTTTTTCAAAATCGCTCGACGGCGCGTCCGACGGCATCGATTTCAATTTCAGCACCGCCGCGTTTCCGCAAAATTCGGACGACCTGCAGGCGGAAAAAGGTCCTTCGACGTTTGACGCGCGCCATCGCTGGACCAGCGCGCTGAGCTACGACGTGCCCGTGTGGGGCGCGTTGCCCGAACGGCTAGCGCGCGGCTGGCGCTGGAACACCATCGTCACGGTCATGTCCGGCCAGCCCATCGGCATCCTCACCGAAAACCCCATCGTCAACGACGACGGCTCCTACAATTATCATCAGCGGCCTGACATCGTTCCCGGCGTGAATCCGATTCTCGGCGGCAATCCAGCGAACGGCTACATCAACCCGCTCGCCTTCGCCAACCCGGCCGGAAATTTCGGCGACCTGGGTCGCGATGCCATCTACGGCCCCGGCTTCTGGAATATCGATTTTTCCGTGACGAAAGATACCAAGCTGACCGAGCGGTTGACTCTCCAGCTGCGCGCCGAGTTCTTCAACATTTTCAATCATCCGCAGTTCGCCTTACCCGGCGGCGTGATCTCGCCCGCGGCAGGTTCGGGCATGACTCTGCAAGAAGCGCTGGCGCAATGCTCCGGGTGTTTCTCGACGCAAACGCCGGACGTGGCGCAGGGAAATCCGGGGCTCGGAGGCGGCGGCCCGCGCGTCCTGCAATTCGCCGCGCGTTTTCAGTTCTAGGCTCCGAACCCAGCGTCTCTTCGTGCGCAAAAAGTCCCCTCTAGGTACTTTGGTACTATTGCCGCATCGTCTTAGCCCCTCGAAAATCCATATATCAAGCGTATTTCACTTTTCTTTCGGGGGTACGGCTGCGGCCGTCGAAAATCATGGCGCCACTTACCAAAGACACTCTGGAAGCCGCAAATACAACCAGCGAAGCGGCGGTCCCGAAGATTGGCGCTCCGGCGAAATCCGCGCAGTCCGGCAACAGTGTGCGGGCCGACGCTGTCTCGCTCGAGATTCCCGTAAACGTCCACGGCTCCAAGGTCACCGAGGTGGTGCGCGATGTCACGCCGCACACCGAGCCCTTCGAGGAACAAACTGCCACTATGATCGTGTTCCCGCAGGGCGGCGTGCTGCGCATGTCCACCTCCGTCAGCGTGGGGCAGATGCTGGTGGTTACCAATCTGAAATCGCGGCAGGACGCCATTTGCCGCGTGGTGAAAGTCCGCACATTTTCGAATCTGCAGGGCTACGTCGAAGTTGAATTCACGCATCCGCAGCCGGGGTATTGGGGCGTCTATTTTCCCTCTGATGCCTCGCCGCGAGCGAACAAGACCGTCCCGTCGGCGGCGCCTGTCGCAGCGGAGCCAAGCGCCATGGAAAAGCCCGCGGCGCCTGTTTCATCGGCCCAGGATGTTTCCTGGGCTCCCGCCGCCGCTGCTAAATCCGCGACGCAGAAGCCGCTCGATGCTAATCCGTTTGCGAGCGACGCGAAGCTCGCGCCGGCCGCGCCCGTGCCGGCCGCGCCTGTAGGCAAGCCCGAAACCACCTTCATTTCGATCGGCTCGCAGGAAAAAGTGCAGCCCGCTGCCTCGGCCACGGTCACAACCAAGCCTGCGGCGCCGGTAAAATCGCAACCCGAGAGCCAGCGCGAACCCGCAGTCGAACTTCCGAAGCCGATCAGCGTTTTCAATTTTCCGGCGGCGCCTCCCGCGCCCGCCCCGCCATCTCTTTCGATGGATGAATTGCGCGGCGACGCCGCCTCTAATAACCCGCTTGCTTCGCTCGAGGCCTCTTCCGCTGCTGAGTCCGATTCGGCAGCGCCGGAAGAACCTTCGCCGCGAACGGATCGTGCGGGAAGCACGTTTGGAAGTCTCTCTGGTGGCGCGAGCTTGGGAACCAGCCGCTCGGCCTCGCCTGAACTTTTCGCCGCGGGAGTCCTCTCCGCCTCGGACGCTTCGGCGGATCATCCTGCGCCGCGCCAAAATGGAATGCTCATTGGCGTTTGCCTGCTCGTGCTGTTTGGAGGCGTCGCGGCCGGCATCTTTTATTTCCGCAATTACGTCAATGCCCCTGCGGTCAATACGAGACCTGTGGTCGTCTCGCAACCCGCGCCGGCACAGATTGCGCCGGCGGCCGCGGCCAGCGCCGCCCCGCTCGCCCCGCGTACGAAGGCGAACTCCGCCCCGGCAAACGCGGTGACTGGCGTTACTCCGGCGCCGGAAACAAACCCGAGTGCCGCCGCGCGGCCTCCCGCAACCGCAGACGCGAATACGCCGCCAACTTCCGCCACAACTCAGCCAAGCGCGCCGACGAAACGATCCGCCTCGTCGGTAACGTCCAAGATGATGGGCGGGACGCTGGCCGCACACCCGGTGAGTTCGCAACGCGCCGCGAGCAATGATGCGGACGCCGATGCCGCGCCTTCCGTGGATGCGGCTCCCGCGGGCGCCTCCGATGGAGCCATGCCCGGGATCATGGGATCTTCACGCGTGGCAGCGCCGCCCGAACCTGACATCCGGCCCCAGGGTCCGGTCGTAGTCGGCGGCAATGTGAGAGAGCCGCGGCTGGTTTATTACGCCCCACCGGTTTATCCCGTGGCGGCCCAGGAAGCGAATGTGCAGGGCGACGTCGTGGTGAAGACCACGGTGGACGAAGGAGGACACGTTACGCACATGGACGTCGTCTCCGGACCCACCATGCTGCGGCAGCCCGCCATCGAAGCGCTGAAGCGCTGGCGCTACGAGCCTTCGAAGTTGAATGGACAGCCCATCGCCATTCAGATGCTGGTCATTATTAAATTCCACCACTAGAAACCGATCCCGCCGCACTTCGGGCCTCGCTTCAAAACTCCGGGGACTGCTACCCTGTTGCTTTTTTGCCATTGCTGCATCCAATATAGGGATCACAGCAGCGCGATATCGTCCGATACAACGAGGCCATGATGAGAGAAGCAGTGATTGTAAGTTCCGTGCGTACGCCGGTCGGCAAAGCCACCAGAGGGTCGCTGCGCGCCACGCGCCCCGACGACCTTGCGGCGCTCGCGATCAAGGAAGCCATCGCGCGGGCGAAGGGTCTCGACCCCAAAGAAATCGAGGACGTGATTCTCGGCTGCGCCATGCCCGAAGGCGAGCAGGGAATGAACGTGGCGCGGATTGCGTCCTTGCGCGCCGGACTTCCGGTCGAAGCCTCGGCCATGACCATCAATCGCTTTTGCTCTTCCGGACTGCAAGCCATTGCCATCGCCGCCGAACGCATCATGTCCGGCCAGGGCGATGTGGCGGTCGCGGGCGGCACGGAATCGATGAGCATGGTTCCCATGGGCGGCAACAAAGTGGCGCCCAATCCTTCGCTCATGGACAGTTATCCCGATGCCTACCTGGGCATGGGCCTCACCGCAGAAAATCTCGCGAAGAAATACGGCATCACGCGAGAACAGTCCGACGAGTTTTCGTTCGCCAGCCATCAGAAAGCCATCGCCGCCATCGCCGCCGGAAAATTTAAAGATGAAATCGTGCCGGTGGAAGTGAGTTACACGGCTTTTGAAAATGGGACGAATGGCTCGTCGAACGGCTCGAAACCGAAAATGGTGAAAGCCACGTTTGACACCGACGAAGGCCCGCGCGCCGATACTTCGGTTGAGATTCTCGGCAAGCTCAAGCCCGCCTTTCATATGCGCGGCGTGGTTACGGCGGGAAACAGCTCGCAGATGAGCGACGGCGCGGCCGCCTCAGTGGTGATGAGCGCCGAACGCGCCCGGGCGCTCGGTCTGAAGCCGCTCGGAAAATTTATCGCGTTCGCCACCGCCGGATGCCTGCCGGAAGAAATGGGGGTCGGCCCGGTTTACGCCATTCCCAAGGCGCTGAAGATTGCCGGACTCAAACTCGAGGATATTGATGTGATCGAGTTGAACGAAGCCTTCGCGGCGCAGGCCTTGAGCGTCATTAAGCTCGCCGGGCTCGATCCCGCGCGCATCAACGTGAATGGCGGCGCGATCGCGCTCGGCCATCCGCTTGGCTGCACCGGCGCGAAGCTTACCGCCTCGATACTTCGCGAACTCGAACGCCGCAACGCGCGCTACGGTCTCGTCACCATGTGCGTGGGCGGAGGCATGGGCGCCGCCGGCATCTTCGAGCGCGCCGCATAACCCCTAAGCTCGTTCGTGGCAGGCGGCGAGCTACTTCCTGGTCGCCACTCCCTTCCATATTACCTGGATCGGGCCGTCGCCCACTTGCGAGGATTCTTCCATGCGTGTGGATTTATCCTTGATGTCGGTGTACATGCTGCGCAGATGCATGGTCACTCCATTCGCGGTGAACTCGGTTTCGGTCACGAGATTTTCGCCGTCCCAGTGAGATTTGCCGATGACCGCGCCGGGGAAGTTCCCCACGATGACGGAGGTGTACGTGTTTTGCTTTGGATCCCACGCAAGCACTTCATGGCCAATCTCTTCTCCTAGCGGTCCGTTCTCAGAGAAATCTGCGATGATCGAAAAACCGCCCGGCCCGAGCTGCGCTTTGTACCAGCCATTTGTCTTTCCACCTTGCGGAGTCATGGGCGTTTTTTCGTACTCGGCATTCCAATCCCACGAGCCGATCAGGAATTTCAAGCGCTCCATCTCCGGCCCGGGCTTCGGGATTTGCATCGCGGCCTCGGCCGGCTGCTTTTTGTCCTGATACGGCCACCATGCGGCCACGCAGCAAACAACTAGCAATACGGCTGCGAACGCTGCGCTTCCAATTTTCCACGAGAGTCGCTTCATGAAGTTCTCCTCATTTTTGAGATTTGGGGCTCGAACGGTACGCAACTTCCAAATTTGGCCGCCAATGCCGCCATTATTTCTTGGCCGGCTTCCACAGTCCCACCGTGTTTCCTTCCGGGTCCTGCATCCACGCAAATTTCCCCGTGGGAATATCAATCGGCGGCACCAGCATCTTTCCACCCAGCGTTTTGGCCTTGTCCAGGTACGCCTGCACGTCATCAACTTCTACGTAAAAAATCGTGTAGTGGAAGGGCTCGTGGCCCAGTTCCGTGATGTGCCCGGTAACCGCTCCGCCGGTGTCAATCATGGCCGCGGGGCCGGCTTGTTGTATTTTCCATCCGAACAACTTCGCGTAATACTCCTGGGTCTTCTGGCTCTGCCTGCATCCGATCTCGAAATGCACCACTGGGTTTGCCATGGCTTCTCCTTTAGGAACCTAAAATTTTTTCCAGCACGCCGGCCCAGCGCTTTTCGATTTCGCTCACCTGCGCTTGCGGCAATCCGTACGTCGAAAACCACAGCTGCACGTCATGTTCTCCGGAGCCTTCAATCGTCAGCCAGACCAGCGCGTCTTTCAGCGAATCCACGCTGACGCAGAAGCCGCGCGGCGGCACGACGAACTCCGTGCGCCCGGTCCACAATTCGCCGGTTGCGTTTTGAAGCGCGTAACGCGTGCCCTCGTTCAAGAATCCCCGCGTTCCTTCCTCGAAGATTCCGCGCGCTCCGGTCAATTTTTCGTGGATCGCTTCGCGCGCGAGCGAACTCTTGTACCGCGACCATGCTACCAGGCGCGGCTGCCCTGCGTGCCGCTCCAGATAATGCCGCAGGTTGACCAGCATAAAGCGCCAGCCGTAGTCCGTGGAATCGTAAAATTCCTGCTCCCAGTCCGCGCCGGTAAGAAAGCCAGACTGCGTTATGGTCACAATTGTCTTTCCGCCGCGCGCCTCCAGAGTCCACTCCACCGAAACCATCTGGCCTGCTGTTTTCAATCGGCGATTCGGTTCCCACACCTCAATTGGAGACGAGATTTCCCATCCCGGACCCCACGAAAGCGAAAGTTTCCCGCCTTCGCCGGGTTCCACGCTCGCTTCGAGCGGGAACCAGCGGGTAAGCTCTGCCGGGTTTGATAGCGCCCGCCACACCGCTTCAACCGGCGCGTCGATTTCAATCTGTTTCACGATCTTTTTTTCTTCGCGCCTGGGCGTGTCTGCACTCATGGTTTGTCCTTATGGGTTTGAGATTTCTTCCGTGATTTTCGGTGGAATTGGGTAGCAGCCGAGCACCAGCCGGAAAGGTCGCCCGTGGCCGGAAGTGCCGTCCTCGAGCGTGTAGGGGGAAGCGTAGCGCCCGATGGCATCTACAACCGCTCGCCGGAGTTCCACGGCAAACTTCGCGCGCTGCTCCGCGCTTTCGAATCGCAGCTCGGAGCTGATGGAAAGTGTGGTAAGCCGCTTGCTTTGCTCCACGGCTTCGCGCCTGGCTCGTCCCAGCTCGGACTGCGCCAGAGCCAGCACGCCCAGCAAGTAGGACGCGCTGAAAGCATCCTCGGCTTGGGGCAGTGACGATCCCAGCCGGCCGAGAAGCTCGGGCGAAAGAATGTAGCCTTGCGCCGTGGTGCGATATCGGCGCTCGATCATGTTGCGGCGGCGGCGCTGCCCGGCGCGCTCAAGGAAATGATTTCGCGCCAGCTCGCGCACGTGGTAATTCACCTTCTGGCGGGGAAGACGCAACCTTCGAGCCAGGCCCGCGGCGGAATCGGGCTCGCGCAGGGCCTCGAGGATGCGCAAGCGCAAGGGATGCAGCAGAGCCGAGGCGCGCGGCATTTCGGCGACCAGGTCCCAGGGTGCCTGGGTGCCGCTGCGAATGTGGGCGGCTGCGTTCATGGAACGGCATTTCACTCTAGATTTATTTTATTGTCAAGAACAATTATTTTGTCAATAGAAGCGCCACCCTCGATGGCCAGCCTCCCCCTCGACTTCATCCGGGGTCAGGTTGTTTCTAATCGATAGTGACTTCGAATAGAAATCCTCGTAACCCGCTCAAAACAAACGGACGCGCATTTTCTACTCGATACTCTAAATGCCACATTGCGCGCGCACGTTTTTGTCGTAGAATTGCTCCATCATCCGACTTTCAGACGGGAGGATACTTCGTGGCCACCACATCCCTTTCAGCCGCGCTCAATCGCGGCGGCGCTTTTTTGATTACCTCCAGCCGCCCGGAAGACATTTTCACTCCCGCGGATCTTTCCGACGATCAGCGACTCATCGGCCAGACCGCCGAGGAATTTGTGACCAAGGAACTCCTTCCTGAGATTCCCGCGCTCGAGCAGCACAAAGAAGGGCTCATGGCCCAGATGCTCAAGAAGGCGGGCGAAATCGGCCTCCTGGGGGGCGCCATCCCGGAAGCCTACGGCGGCTCCGGCCTGGACAAAGTTTCCGCCACGGTCCTCGCGGAAAAGCTTGCGGGCTACGCGTCTTTTGCAGTTTCGCACGGAGGCCACGCCGGCATCGGAACCATTCCCATCGTTTATTTCGGCACCGAGGAGCAGAAGAAAAAATACCTGCCGAAAATCGCCACGGGCGAACTGCTTTCCTGCTACTGCCTCTCAGAACCGCAAGCCGGCTCGGACTCGCTGGCCTCGCGCACCCGCGCGGTGCTCTCGCCGGACGGCAAGAATTGGATTCTGAACGGCCAGAAAATGTGGATCACCAACGGAGGCTTCGCCGACGTCTATGTGGTTTTCGCCAAGATCGACGGAGAGAAATTTTCCTGCTTCATCGTCGAGCGCGGCATGCCGGGATTTTCGGTGGGCGCGGAAGAAAAGAAAATGGGCATCCGCGGCAGCTCCACCGTGCCGATATTTTTCGAAAACACGCCGGTGCCCCGGGAGAATTTGCTGCATGAAGCCGGGCGCGGGCATATCGTCGCGTTCAACACGCTCAATGCCGGGCGTTTTTCCCTGGGCGCCTACTGCCTGGGCGGGTCGAAGGAAGTGCTGGAAGTTTCTTCGAAGTATTCCAAGGAGCGCACCGCCTTCGGCAAGCGCTTGTGCGATTTCGGATTGATTCAGGCCAAGCTCGGCGAAATGGCCATCCGCATCTACGCCGTGGAATCGATGATTTATCGCTCCGCGGGAATGATCGAGGCCGCGGTCGGGACGAACGACCCGGGCGCGGACAAAGCGCAGCAAGCCATGCAGGTTCTCGAGGAATACGCCATCGAAAGCTCCATCAGCAAAGTGGTTGGCAGCGAGACGGTGGACTTCTGCGTGGACGAGGGCGTGCAGATTTTCGGCGGCTACGGTTTCCACGAGGATTATCCCGTGGCGCGCGCCTACCGCGACAGCCGCGTGAACCGCATATTCGAGGGCACCAACGAAATCAACCGCATGCTCATCATCCAGATGCTGATGAAGCGGGCCATGGCCGGAGTTCTGCCGATTATTCCGGCAGCCATGAAGCTGGCCGATGAAGTGCTGGCGGGGCCGTCGCTAGAGGAATCCGTTTCGGGGCCCTTGGCGGAAGAAGAAAGGTCCGTGGCGCAGGCCAAGAAGATTTTCCTGCTGGCGGCGGGAACGGCGGTGCAGAAATTCCGCGAACGGCTCGCCGAGCACCAGGAAATCGTGGCGGCGCTGTCCAACGTGGTGATGGACGTTTACGCCATGGAGTCCACGCTGCGGCGGGCGCAGAAGGCGTTCGCGGCGCGCGGCGAAGCGGCTAGCGTGATGTGCGATGCCGCGCGGGCGTTCATTTACGATGCGATGGACCGCGTGGAGAAGGAAGCGCGCACGGCGCTGGCGGCCACAGCAGACGGCGATACGCTGGTCACCCAGCTGGCGGTGCTGCGGCGCTTCGCCAAACACGCGCCCATCGACACGATCGCCCTGCGGCGGCGCGTAGCTGGTGCGGTTCTGGCGCAGGATCGTTATCCGTTCGAAGGCCGCTGAGCTCACACGCAGGCGAAGGTAAGCGAAAGTTGCTTTACTGTAGCCGCAATGTGACGACAAAAATAGCCTGCTAGCGCTCTGCCGGCGCAACCAAAGACTATCCCGTTTCGGAAACGAATTTCTCTTTCGCCATGTGTTTCACTCCGAGATTCTGCTGCTTTCCTAGCGATTAGCAAGGACTTACGCCGAACCTCTTTGGTCTCTCGCTTGCTCCTACAAGATTGAATTCAGGCGAGGTCCAATGACAGGTTCCATGACTAAAGTACTGGGAAATGCAAAAGCATTCGCCGGCGCGTTCGCGGCGAAAGCGAAGGTGCGCAAGGGAACGGTAGCAATCCTGGCGGTCTGCTTCGTGCTGCAGCTTTATTTCGTGCGCGAGCTGCTTGCCGCAGAGCTGCTGTTTGCGCTGGGATTTGGAGTTCTTTTCATTCTCGGCAGCACCGCCTATTTGCTCGGAGCGGCGGGCGAGCGCGGCTGGTATCTGGCTGAAGCGGGCATGCGCGCGGTGGCGCGTTCTGCGCGCCGCGGGTACATCGGCTTGGAAGAAATCAGCAGAAAGTCATTCCGCCATGCACGTTCAGAGTCGGCCCAGTAATCGGGCTCGATTGATCGCACACTAGAAACAGGGCCGCGGACGCAATTTCCTCCGCCGTCGGCGGCCTGCCCCGCAAAATTCCCTGCATCAACTCCTCGAACACCTTTCGCCGTCGAATGAAGAATGCTCTCTCAAGACGCATCCCCCACGCCGGCTAGCTCTTGTTGTGCAAATTCACACAGGAAGCAGGTCACGCACCCCGGCCATGAAATAGGGAACGCGAGTAACGAACGAATTGGCAGTCCGGCGGCGCTTCAGGTAAAATAAACGAGATTGGGGAGCGTGCATTGACTCTAACTACTATTCAGGGAACGACGAACGGGGCGAAGACCCTGGTGCGGGTGCGGCCACGCGGGTTCTGCGCGGGAGTGGTTCGCGCGGTTGATATCGTGGAACTCGCGCTCGAAGCTTACGGGCGTCCGGTTTACGTGCACCACGAAATCGTACACAACCGCTACGTGGTGGATCAATTGCGCCGGCGCGGCGCCATCTTCGTGGAATCCATCGAGGAAGTCCCGGAAGGGGCGGTTCTCGTTTTCAGCGCGCACGGAGTGCCGCCGCGCGTGCGCACGGAAGCGCAGGAACGCCAACTGCGCGTGATTGACGCGACCTGCCCGCTGGTGACCAAGGTGCATCTCGAAGCTCTGAAATTTGCGCGTGAAGGACGCACACTGATTTTGATCGGCCATCGCGACCACCAGGAAATCGTGGGGACGTCGGGCGAAGCGCCGGACCAGACATTGGTGGTTGGCAGCGTCGAGGAAGTGGATCAGCTCCAGGTCGAAGATCCCAATCGCCTGGCGTTTCTCACGCAAACCACGCTCTCGCTTTACGACACGCAGGAAATCGTGGCGCGGCTGCGGCAGCGGTTCCCGGCTATCGTGGGGCCGGCTTCGGATGATATTTGTTACGCGACGCAGAATCGCCAGGAAGCAGTGGAAGCGCTCACGCGCGAAGTGGAATTGATATTCGTGGTAGGGTCGGCAAATAGTTCGAACTCGAACCGTTTGGTGGAAGTGGCCAAGCGAGCCGGCGTCGCCGCCCGCCTCATCGAGGATTCGAATGACATCGACGCGTCATGGCTCGAGGGCGTGAAGACTTTGGGGCTTACGGCGGGTGCCTCGGCTCCGGAAGTGCTGGTGGAACAGGTGAGCCAGCGGCTGTCAAATTTTGGATTCACGAACCACCGGGACCTCGATTTGATTCGTGAGGACGTGCGCTTTACCTTGCCGCCGGAACTTGCCGCGCGGCAGAACCCCGTTGCGCCATGAGCCGGTTTCGCCGGCAGTGAAGATTAGAACTCGAAGGAGCCTGTGAGTGGCGGTTAAAGTTGTCCGCCAGCCGAATAAGATTGCGTTACTGGGCGCGCCGACCAGCGCCGCGGCAATGTCGCTCGGCCATGAAGGAGCACCGGCGGCTTTGCGCGCTGCGGGATTGACGGAACGCCTGCGCTCGATTGGTTACGACGTCACCGATCTTGGTGACGACCCGCCCCAGCTTTACATGCCCGACGACGAAAGCCCGCGCGCGCGCAACCTCGTGCGCGTGGTGGCAGGACTGGAAGCGCTGAAGCCGCGCGTAGAACAAGCGGTGAAATCTGCCGCGCTGCCGCTGATTTTGAGCGGCGATTGCTCGGTGGCGCTGGCGACGGTGGCGGGCGTACGGCGATATTTCCGGCACGTCAGCCTGATTTATATGGACCGCGATGCGGACCTGAACACTCCGGCGACAACGCCTTCGGGCTGCGTGGACGGCATGGTGGTTTCGCATTTGACGGGACGCGGAGCGGCGGAGATGGTGCGCTTCTGGGGCGAGCCTCCGCTCGTGCGCGAGCCGGACCTTGCTCTCTTCGGAGTGGCGCGCCTGGATCCGCCGGAAGAGGAACTGCTGCGGCAATCGCCCATCCGGCGCTATCTGGCCGAGGATGTGAAGCGCTTGGGCGCGAAGGCTGCGGCGCAGGCGGCCATCGAAAGAATTCACGGTAATGGTTACGAATTCGTGCTGCACCTGGATGTGGACGTCATCGGGGATTTTCCAGCGACTAATTATTCCGGAAACGGCGGCTTGGGCCTGGAGGACGTGCGGGAAGCGCTGCTGGTCTTCGCGCAACAGAAGCACCTTGCGGCGATTGAAGTGACGGCCTACAACCCGGCCAAAGACGCAGACGGAAGCGGCGCGAAATTGATCATCGATTTGCTGGCGGAGGTTCTGTCGGCGAGGCTGGAAACTCTGAACGCGGCGGCGACCGCGGCTGCTCCTGCGGCTGCTGGTGACGCGGCCAAAACCCCGGAGCCGAGCCCGGCGCAGAGCAAGGCAGCGGCGGCGGGCGGCGCGGAAAAGGAACCGCCCCCGGTGGTTTCCGGGGAAGCCTGGTCGTCGGATATGCTGGAGGAATCCGCCGCGGGTGCGGAGACTGCGGATTCCGAGCCATCGCATCATGAACCGCCGCCGGATTCCAACGAATCGGAAGGCTCTCCCTCCTGAAGAATCCGCTGGTTCGAAGCAAACCCCATACACCGCGCGCGAATGCGAACGCATTTCGTCCGCAAGTGATTATTTTCGATGTGGACGGAGTGTTGGTGGATACGCGGGGCTCGTTTCAACGCACCACGCTTGAAACGGTGAAATTTTTCGCGGGCAAACGCGTCACGCGCCGCGAGCTGCATCGCTGGAAAAATCGTCCGGGTTTCAACGACGACTGGAAACTTTCGACTGCCTGGGTGAACGCGCTGGGCCGGAAATTGAAGTACGAGGAAGTGAAGCGGAAGTTCGTCGAATTGTACTGGGGCCAGAATGGCCAGGGCAACGTGACCGGTGAAAAATGGGTGTTGCCGAATGCGAGCCTGCGGCGACTCTCAAAAATGGCGGAGCTGGCCATTTTCACAGGGCGGGTGCGGCCGGAACTCGATTACACTTTGGCGCGCTGGGGAGTGAGGAAGTCTTTCAAAAAAATTATCACGGTGGAAGACGTTAAGCGGCCGAAACCTGATCCGGACGGACTGTTGAAAATTTTAGCGGGGCGCGACCCGGGCGTGGCACTGTACGTGGGCGACAATGTGGACGACGCGCTGGCGGCGCAAGCCGCGAAAGTGCCCTTCGTAGGCATTTTGCCGCGCGGCAGCGAGGAAAGACGCCAACGCGGCGCGCGCCTGCGCAAGCTCGGAGCCCGGATTATATTAGGAAGTATCGGCGAGTTGGAGATTTGGCTTAGGAAACAAAACTCCGCCCGCAAACCGTTCCAGGACTGAAGGCTACCTCCCGCCGGGTACTAAGGATTAGTACTAAGATGGACACCGGTACCATTGCCCGTCCCGCTTCCAAGCCCCATATTTCGGATTAGGCGGGGACCGTAGGGTCCCTAACAATCGGCATGAATCCGAACACACGACCCGCAGCGGCACGCGCCTTCGTGCGCAGCCTGAACATCCTGCTGAAATTCGCGCGGATGTATGATTTCGGGCACCCTCGCACGGCCAAGCAGTACGAAACGGCCTGGACCGAGCTGCGCACCGCGCTGGGGTCAGACTCGGACAATGAGGCCGGCCTGTTGCTCGGCGTTTCGGGCGACCAACTGCTGCTCGACGGCACGCCGCTGGAATCGGCCGCGGCGGAAAAGAGCTTCGCGCGAATGCTTTCGGCGGCAGGAATCGCCAGCATTCACTTTTCACCCAAAGTATCGCAAGCCAGCCTGGCGCGTTTTGTGCGCGGCTTTCCCACCGGCACGGGTGCAAAACCAATTCAATTGGCGGAGCAGCTGAAGGCGGCGCTGCAGGGCGATCCGCACATTCACGTCAACGAGGTGTGCTTCGTGCCGGCGGATTCCGCAGTGGCGAAGTCGACCATCGCGGCACAGATCGCGGCGCGCACTATCGGACTGGATGCGGAGAAATCCGACCAACTCTTCAACGATCCGGAAAAACTGTTGCAGCTGATTATGGCGGCCGAAGGCGGCGCCAAAGGACTTGGAAAGATTGGCCCCGGCGGAGGCGGACAGGGTTCCGGCGGTGGCGAAGGTGACGGAACCGGCGGAGGCACCGGCGGTGGCGGAAACGGACCGGGCGGCGGCTATGGTCCCGGGGGCGGTTACGGTTACGGCTCGGGGCAAGGTGGTTCCGGCGGCACAGGGCGAGGCGGCGGGTACGGGCCGGGTGGCGGCGAAGGATCCGGCGGCGGTTATGGCCCAGGACCGGGCGGCGCAGGTGGTCCGGGAGCCGGATACAGCGCAAGTCCGGACACAGAGATCATCCGCGGATCACCCGAATACGGCGAAGGCGGATCGTACGTAGCAGGCTCGGTGAGCGCCGTACACGGCGGAAGCGGTGGCGAAGGCAGCGGCGTCGGCGGCGCGGCTGAATCCGGCACGTGGAATATCGTCGGCGGCAGCGGTGAAGGGACTCCCCTGGCTCCCGATGCGGGAGGGTTTTGGTTCAACAAGAATTCGGATCAATCGTCGGGCGCGGGAGGTGGATCCGGCGCCAAAGTGCAAGGCGGTGTCTCCGTCCAGGGCTCTGGCGCAAGCGGTGACGCCGGTGCAGGAAGCGGTGCGGGGGGAGGTTCTGGCTCGGGCTCCGGCACTTGGAATATCGTGGGCGGGAGCGGTGAGGGAACTCCGCTCGATCCGGACGCGGGAGGCTTCTGGTTCAACAAGGGCGAAACCGCAGAATCTGGCTCGCGCCGATCTGGCGGGCGAGGCCCCGGCGGAAATCCTGCAAATGCATCGGGCATTCAAGGAGAAGGCGGCACCGGCCAGAGCGGCGAAGGCGGATTTATCGGCGGGCCGGGCGCCGGAGGTGGACCGGGCGCAGGCGGAGGTGGACGCGGATCCGGGATGGGCACGGGCTCCGGCGGCGGCACTGAATCCGGCGGTCGGCGACCGGGCGGATCAAGCGCACATGTCTGGAAGGCTCCGGGCGGCAGGGGAATGGAAAATGACGCCGGCGCAGCGAGCCGCTGGGGCAATGCCACCGCAGATATCCGCAGCAGCCGTTCCGCGCGCGGAAACGCGGGTTCCATGGCGGTGGAAACCGGCTTGATGACGCTGCAGGAAGACGAGCTGCAGGGCATTCTGCAGATGCTGGGGCAGATTGCGCGCACGACCGAAGGTTCGAAAGAAAAGCTCGACCCCGCTTCGTTTCAAACGCGCTTGTCCACACTGCCGCGGCGCGCTCGCTTCACCGTGAGCCAGGCGCTCTCGGCGCTGGCGGCGCAAGCACCCTCGGAAACCTCCGACAAGCCCACGCTTCTGAAACTTGCGGAGCACATCGCCATTCGGTTCGCGCTGGAGAGCTACGAGCGCGGAGACATCGAAGTGAATGCGGTGCGGCAGGTGATGGACGAAATGAGCCGGGAGCTCGACGGCCTGCGCAAGATTCTGGGCGTGTACGAAGAAAAGATGGCGCGCCACGGAATCGAAGTGCAGTCGCACGTGGATATGCTGGCGCAGCAATTTTGGTCGCAGGTGGCGGACGACAAGAAGAAGACGGTGCTGGAATCCGCCGACGCCTGGTGCGTGCCGCCACAAAAAGTTCGAGAGTATGTCGAGAAATTGATCGAGCGCGGCGAGAACGAGGCGGCGGAAAAGACGCTGCGCAATTACGCGAAGTGCATCACCAATTCGTCGCCGGAGCAAAGGCGGCAAACGGCGATGGGGCTGTCCGAACTCGCGAGCTTGTACGCCAAGAGCGACGAGCGCTTGCTGGTGGACACCATCCGGCAGGTTGGCGTGCAGCTTGCAGAAGAGCGCGATTCCGAACTGCAAAGCCTGGTGGGAGCGGCGTTCGTGCGCTTGTCGCAGGAAGCGACGACCCGGCGTTCGTATGCCGCGATTCAACGTGCCGTGGAATTGGTGGATTACGTCGAGACCGAGCGGCCCGGGCTGGGAAAAAATCTGCGGCCGAGGATCGCGATTGAGAATCGCCTGCCGGAATTCATCGAAGAAGCCCTGAAATGCGGATCCGTTCCGAGCGGGCTCGCCGATTTGATCCGCCGAATGCCGGTGCCGGCGTCCGAACAACTGGCCGGGCGCTTCAGCCGCTCAGGTTTTAGAGAGGACTGCGACTTATTGGTCGCGATGATGGAAGTGCTGGGACCGGAAGGCTTGCAACACTTGCAGGAACAGCTTCGCAAGGGAAGTCCGAACGAAGCAATTGACGCGATTGGTATCCTGGCGCGCATGGATGCGGCGATGGTGGAGGAAGTGCTGCCGGGACGAATGGCGGAATGGAAGCGGACCGCGCACGACCGCGTGGTGCGCCAGATTGCCTCGAGCGGCGCGCCCGACCGTGGACGGCTGCTGCTGAAACTGTTCGATCATCTGGACGCGCTCATCCGGCCGCTCGCGGTTGACGAAATCGGCATGAGCGGAGAGCAGACCGCGGACATGCGGCTTTTGCGCCTGGCCGAAGGTGATTTGCCGAAAGATGGAACGGGATATTTGCGGCTGAAAGCGATTGAGGCTCTGGGCCGGCTGCGCACCGCGGGAGCCGAAGCGATTCTGCGGAAAATCGCGGAGGCGCGCAAAGCGTTCCGCTGGGCCAACCCAAGCGAATTGCGTGTGGTGGCTTCGCAAGCGATGGAGAAAATCGATCCGGAATGGGTGCGCAGTTTCCTTTCGCGCAGCGGACTGAATATCGCGGAACTTTCGATTGAGCCGTTGGACGCGGACCCGAATTCTTCGGCCATACGCCAGCGCCGCTATCCGCGCCTGCGTCTGGAGCATTCCATGTCCGCGGTGACCACCAACCTGAAGGAAAACTGCCGCCTGGATATTCCGGAGATGACGCTGGGCGGCGGCGTGGCGGTCTGCGAGCAAAGCCTGCATCCCGGCAGCGTGGTGGCGATGAAAATGAACGCGGGCCAGAAGCAGGTAAAAGCGCAAACCATCGTGCGCGACGCCAATACGCAGGCGCGCGCGTTCGAAGTGGTGGACATGGATCTGGAAGAGCGCGCCAAGCTGCGCAAACTTCTGGTGCAGCTGGGCGACATTCAGAAACAGTCCACGGCGAAAGAACGCAGCCGGCGTGGCACGCGCACGTTCACCACAACGAAAGAAAGTTAGGTCCGGACGGCGCAAGCGGAACGCCGCCCGCATTCGGATTCAACCCCGCGCACCTTCCGCGCGCGAAGACGAATCCTTCGATCTGAGCGATCCCAGCCGCAAAGCTCCGAACAGCAGCGCCCCCACACTCAGGAGATAAAACAAAAACGCGTGAGCGAATTCACGCTGCAGGCCGAGCCATGCGATCAGGCACATCCCGGCGGTGAGCGCGTAGGTTGCGAGCGCGACTTTTCGTGGCGGCCATCCGGCCGCGAGCAATAGATCGTAGAAGTGGCGCCGATCCCCGTGCAGAATTGAGCCACGCCCGCGCAGGCGGCGCAGGATTGCGAGGGCAGCGTCCAGAAGTGGAAGCGAGGCGAGCAGGATGGGGAAGAATATCAGCGGCGTGGTGAGGCGCGTTGTGTTCGCGCGGTAAAAATCGAGCGCAAGGAATGCGACGCCGAATCCGAGCACGGTGCTGCCGGAATCTCCCATGAAAATAGTCGCGGGTGGGAAGTTAGAGAAGAGGAAAGCAGAGGCGGCCCCCAGCAAGCTCCAGGCGACGGCGAGGCCGAGCGGGCCGAGCGCCGCGCCGGGCAGGGCGACATAGGCGAGAGCGATGATTCCGGCAACTCCGGCGCAGAGTCCGTCCGACCCGTCGAGGAAGTTGAAAGCGTTTGAAAGTAGGATAGTGAAGAGACAGACGGCAATCGCCCCGAAGGTTTCATTTCCCGCGAAAGGCAATCGCCAGCCCCCGTACCACAGTAGAACTCCGGCGCTGATTTGTACGTCCATTCGCAGAATGGCCGAGAGACCGCTAATATCGTCAACGAATCCTGCAGTCCAGATGAGCGTGAGCGCGAACCAGAACGGCCAAGCGTGCATTCCAGGCGAATGGCCGGCGCCGAGAATGCCCGCGGCAAGCGCCAGCAAAATGGCAACGCCGCCAAGCCGAGGGATCGGCCGCGAGTGGATTTTCAGCGGGCCCGGCGAATCGTAGAGGCCCCAACGCGCGCACACCCTGGCGATGGCCGGAACCAGAACCAACGCTGCGATAAACGAGATTGCTCCGGCGGCCATGTGGGTCCGGCTACCCGGTCACCTGGTGAACGAGGCGCTTCACGTGGCGAACACGAATGCGGCGTACTTTGGCGGCGAGGCCGGAAATTCCGCGCGCGCGAAATGCGGCGCGGACGTCACGAAGATAGAGGCGCAAGAGCCCGGGGGACAATTCCTGGTAGAAATGTTTCTCATACGTGCCATTCGCGATTTCCTGCGAGAGGTGCTGGAACCGGGCAACGATGGCGCGCGCTGCCGCTGCATCGGGGATGGCGCCGAATCCATTTTCTTCGAGGAACACGGGGCGAACTTCCACACGAGCGAATTCGCCGTGCGCATCGAATCCCGCGACGATTACGAGGCCTTCGCGTTCCAGTGGGGAGGCGATATAGCCCGAGGCGAGACTGCCCAGACCGTAGAAACAGAACGACGTTCTGCGGCGGGTTGCCTGAACGCGCTGGTAACCGCTGATTCGATGGCTGTGGGAAGCGGCCAACAGATCGAATCCCGACTGCGCCAGCATGTTCATCAACTCGACGTCCTCGGGGGCGGGCCGATTGGTGCGGAGGCAGCCGGCGTGGAGCAACGCGATGCAGAAAGTAGCGCCGAGGCTTTTCATTTCGTCCAGCGCTTGCAAGCCGCGCAGAGGTGTCGCGGGTTCTACGCCTGCAAGATCGCGTGTGGCGAGATCGGCGGAGGCCTGCGCTGCAGCCCAGAACCCCACGCGAAGCCCGCCCAGCCCGTGCCAGACGAAAACCTCGGGCGCATCCTTCGCATTGCGGCCTGCTCCGATGGCGACCATCTCGGAGCGCGCAATCGCTTGGCGCGTCACAACGACGCCCGAGCCGCCGAAATCGTAACTATGATTGTTCGCGATGCCGACGGCGTGCGAGCGGACGGCCGCAAGATATTCGAGCGAATCG
>Ga0302324_100001943_pt1 | contig 48924 bp, 41 predicted proteins | sample Palsa_T0_1_FD_201949 | JGI IMG/M metagenome (GOLD analysis project Ga0302324, IMG submission 201949) | Peat permafrost microbial communities from Stordalen Mire near Abisko, Sweden - Palsa_T0_1 | ecosystem: Environmental > Terrestrial > Soil > Palsa > Peat permafrost | place: Sweden: Abisko...
ACTCACCGCGGCGCAAGGCAAGCGGTGCCACCGTCATTATGGATCCCCCGCCGCCGGACTTTCCGTATTGCCGAAGGTTTGCCACCGCAGCGTTCGGGCGGCGCGCCGCAAGTGTGATTCAGCGGCACCGTCAACATTATGAAAGCTCTGCGAAAGCCGATACTGTGAACTGTCGCAAACTCGGAAAAGCGTACGCACTTTATCCTGACTCATGACTCACCCTCCGAGCGGGCGACCCAGAATGCCATCGGGCGGTCGCCTCACTTCGTTGGAGATCACATCTTGGCCAAGCGCGCAGCAGAGTTAGTTTCTCCCGCCGACAAGGCCCTTGAACTCGCCCCGGATTTTCCCGCGCCGCATGCCGGCGCCGAGATCGTGGTGGTCACGACCGAGGATGACTTTCTGCTCGAGTTCGGCAATGCGCTGGGCGCACGCGTCGCGGTGCATCCGGTGGCATCCATGGCGCTCGCGCTTGAGCGCATGGCCGCCTCGCGCCGCGCGCACGTGCTCGCGATCGATGCGCGCGCCATGACGGATCTGCGTAACTCAATTGGCCGCACCTACGCGCGCGCTGCCAATACCGTCGTGCTGCTCTTCGCCGAACAAGGCGCAGAGGAAAGCTTGCATCAGTCTTTCAAGGGCTCGCGCGTATTTGCCATTCTGCCCTTCCCCCTCGACACGCAAAGAACTGCGCTCACATTGAACGATGCGCTCGCCAACGCGCTTGCAAAGAACAGCGCGCCATCGGCACTCCTCGCCAGCCCGGGCCTCAAATAAGTCAGTCGAGCCGCTGGACGCGCAGCGCATACAGCGCGCCGTCCTCCTCGACCTCCACGCTGAGCATCATCGGCCTGCAGCACACCTGGCAGTCCTCGATGTACTCCTGCGCGCCGCCGCACACCTCGACGCGCGCATCAAAGCGCTCCCCACAGTACGGACAGCGCGCCGCGACAAACTGCTCCGCGGCGACCCCGGAGCGCTGCGCGCCTGGCTCGTAGACGGGCTCCAGCCCATAGAGCTGATCGATCTGCTTTGCATCGGGGCTTGCCAGGCGCCGAGCCAGACTCTCAATTCCGGGATTCTTGCGACGAGCCATGGCGGGCATTTTATACTCCTGCCGCATCCGCATCGGAGCGAATACCTTGGTGAGATTGTCGCCGTGAATCCTGCGCGCAAAACTCTCCGCCTGCTCACACTCATGCTCGGGTGCGCGTGGCTCGTTGCCTGCACCGGCGCAGGCAGTCTCTCGCCCGATGCGCCCTCGCATATCGATCTGTCGGGCACCTGGAAGCTCGATCGCGCGCTCAGCGATGATCCGGAGAAGATCTACGCCAAGATCCTGCAGCAGCGCGCGGCGCGTTACGCCGAGCTTGTGGGCGAACCCTCGCACACCCAGGGCCCAGGTGGCACCGCCGACCCCACGGCCGCCCCCGTCAGCGCCGATCCTAATAATCCGCGCTCGCCGGAAATGCAGGCCGCCGTAGCAAGCAGCCATTTGAATCCCTACGAGATGGGAGTGTTTGGCACGATTCCTCGCGGCGACGTGCTCACCATCCGCCAAAGCGCAAGCGAGATGTACATCTCCGACGGCACGAACAATCGCGGTTTTACGCCCGGCACGAAGAGCGTGGTGTCGGTGCCCGAGGGCGTCGCCGATCAGCATTCGGGCTGGAAATCCCGCGCCTACGTGATCGATGTCAAAGCGCAGGCCGGCCCCGAAACCATCGAGCGCTATCGCCTCTCGGATGAGGGCAAGCAGCTGCTTGCGGATATCGAGTCACACGGCGGCAACATGCCGACGATGAAGATCAAGCGCGTGTACGATCGGCTGGGCGATCGCTCCGCGGTGGCGCCCACCACCGATTGAACGAGCAGCGCCTAGGCGAGGCGAATCGACTGCCAGGCCGCCGAGCGCCAGCGGATGAAAAGAACAGTGCCGAGAAGCAGCACGTAGAGCACCATCGCGCTCCAACCGCCGATTGCACCCCAGCCGAACTGCGGCAGAAATCCAAACCAGCCCTGTCCGGGCGCGAAAGTCAGTGCATGTGCCACGGGCAGGAACACGAGCCAGCACACGCCAAGCACGAGCGCCGCGGGCAGCGCCACATCGCCCGCGCCGCGCAGGCACAGCGCCGACCCCATATTGAGACCGTCAAAGAACTGATAGGCCGCGGCAAGCCAGAGGATTCGCTCGCCGAGCAAGATGATGGGCGCGGCCTGCACATCCTGGGTGCTCACGAATACCGGCAGCAGCCACGGCCCGGCAAGCGCAATCAGCAATCCCGCGCCTCCCATGTAGCACGCCGCGAGCAGCGTGACGCGAGTGCCGAGGCGCATCGCCCAGGCGCGATCGCCGGCGCCAATGGATTGGCCGACGAGCGTCGTTGCCGCGAGCGCAATGCCGAAGCCGGGCATGTAGGCAATCGAGGTCAGCATCATCACGATCTGCGTCGTCGCGCCATCGATCGTGCTGAGCCGCACCTGCATCATCTGAAATATCGAGGCGCCGATGAGATCGGCGGCCGGCAGGAGCCCGGTGGGGAAACCGAGCTTGAGCTGACCCCAGATGCGCCGTGCGTGCGGGCGCCAGGTGAGGTGCGTGCGGTAACGGCGGTTGAACTCGGGGCGCAGGAACACGTAGAGCGCCAGTGCAAAGCCGATCGCCTGGGCGAGTGTGGTCGCAAGGCCCGAACCGGCAACGCCCCAGCCAAGGTCAAATATGAAGAGCGCGTTGAGCGGCACGTTGACGAGGGCCGTCGTGGCCGAGATGAGCGCCGTGATGCGCGGCCGGCCGATGCCATTGAAGAAGCTTAAGACCGCCCAAAGGGCCATACCACAGGGCGCACCACCGAGGCGCGGCAGCCAAAAGGCGCTCGCAAGATCGACGATCTGGGGGCTGAATCCAAAAGGCGCGAGTAACAGCCGTCCTGCGGCGCCCATCCCGAGAAAGAGCGGCACAGCGCAGAGAATCCCCCACAGTGCCGTCCACGTCGCCTGGGATGCGCGCGAGTAACGCCGCGCGCCAAAGGCCTGGGCAACCCGCGGCTGCACCGCCATCGCCACGCCGCCGAGGAGCATGACGAACACGAGCACGAACCACTGCACGGCGCCGACCGCCGCGAGCGCCTGCATGGAGATGTGACCGATGAACCATACATCCGTCAGGTTGAGGACGACTTGCACGGCGCTGTTCGCGATCAGCGGCAGCGCCAGCGCCAGCACCGCGCGAAAATCTACGTGCGCGATGCCCGCGGCGTCCCGGCGCTGTGCGGGTAACGTGCGCGGCGGCGCCAAACGCACTTCGACAGGCGTGTCCATAGAAAGCTCGAACAGAGGGTCAGCGGTGAAAAGAAACCCGGATTTTCGCACAAGAGTCTTTACCGCAGCGCTCAGGCCGGGCAACTTAGGGCGTGGCCAAACGAAAATCAGCCGCGCGCGCCGGCACGCGAACACACAAGAAGGCGGGCAAGCTTGCGCCGAGCCGCAATCAGCGTGGCCCGAACGCGGCCGAAATTGCCTGCGGTACCGAGGCGGCGCCCCTTGCCGAGCTTGCCGCGCTCGTGCGCGAGATCGGCGGCGCAAGCCTCGGCGGCTATCTCGAGCCACTCGGTGGGCGCCCGGTGCTGCTCGCCTCGCTGCCGCTCAGCGCCGTGCAGCCGACACCTTTTCAACGCGATCTGTCGCCCACGCACGCCAAGCGCCTGGCGGCGAAAATTGACGAGACCGGTGCGTTTCTCGATCCGCTCATCGTGGTGCGCGGCGAGGACGGACGGTTGTGGACGCCCAATGGGCGCCATCGCCTCGCGGCGGCGAAAATGCTCGGGCTGCGCCAGATCACCGCGCTCGTGAGTCCGGATGAGTCACTCGCCTATCGCATCCTCGCGCTCAATACTGAAAAGGCGCACAACCTGAAGGACAAGAGCCTGGAAGTAATGCGCATGGCGCGCAACCTCGTCAAACGCGACGGCCGCAAGCATGAAAGCGAATTCGCTGCGCAATTTGAAGCAGCGGAACTTTTGACGCTGGGCCTTGCGTACGAAAAGAATCCGCGCTTTGCCGGCGGCGCCTATAGCCCAGTTCTGAAGAAGGTTGACCGCTTCAGCGAACAATCCCTCACCACGAGCCTGCGCGAACGCAGCGCATTTGCCGCGCGACTGCTCGAGATCGACGCGCAGGTCAAGCGCCTCATCGGCGCGCTGCAGGCGCGTGGCTTCAAATCCCCGTACCTACGCAACTACGTCGTCGCACGCATCAATCCCGTGCGCTTCCACAAGGCTAAAAAGGGCGACACCAAACCCGCCATGCCCATCGCGCAGGCGTTGCTGCGCATGTCTGCGGCCGCGAAAAAATTCAATGTGGCTTCGGTCTCGGGCTCCGATCTGGCGTGGGTGGCGGTGGGCGCCGGCGCCGCAGAGTAGTCGCGTAATGAACCCTCCAATTGCAATCGCGCCAAGGTGCACATGAGCCAGGAACAGGTGGTATTGACGATCCGGATCGCGCTTGCGGCCATCGTCATTTTTTCGCTGGCCTTCTGCGCGTACGCGCTGTGGCGCCACGCCCGCACGGGAGGTCCCGAAAAGAAGACCCCCGTCGCCAAACCCAAGAGTGGTTGATCGCAAAACTCCTGACTCGCGCGCGTGCCTGGGCTGCGCGCCGCCCGGCGAAAGTGCAGCGCATAGTTCAGCTGCACGAGAAAAATAAACGTGATGCTGCAGTCGGTATTGATCACGCACAGCGCGGCGCCGACGGCGTACAGCGACTGCGCGATGATGAGGCGCCGCTCGATGGCGCTGATGATTTGCGCGGGGATGTGCGCGCACGTCAGAGGCGAACGTTTGGCGTAGCGCCAGCTCAAATAAAGCTGCGCTCTGCATGAGGCGCCGCGCAGCCCTTCATTGCTGATTCACAGCCTACTGCCTAGACTCATGCGCAAGGTGCGAAGCGGAAGATCTGATGGCTAACTTCAAAGAGCGCGGTGCCACGTTATGTTCAAATTGGCACTGAGCCTGCTGATGCTGCCGATGCTGGGCGCCGCGTGGGCGCAGGATGCGGATCCGCCCGGCCGCGTCGCGCGCCTGGGATACGCGCAGGGCCAGGTGTCCATTCAGCCCGCCGGCGTCGATGATTGGGCGGCCGTCGATCTCAACCGGCCGATCGCAACCGGCGATAAGCTCTGGGCCGATGCAGACTCGCGCGCCGAGCTCAGTATTGGCTCGGCCCTCGTGCGCATCGCCAGCGCAACTGCCTTCTCGTTCCTCAATCTTGACGATCACGCCGCGCAGATGCAGCTCACTGCCGGCACCGTGAGCGTTCACGTGCGCAGCATGAGCGACACGCTCGAAGTTGACACGCCCAATGTGGCCGTTGCGCTGCTCGCGCCCGGCGACTACCGGCTCGAAGTGAACGAAGCTGGCGACGCCACCGCGGTCAAGGTGGCCGGGGGGACCGCCGAGGTCACGGGCGGCGGACAGGATTTTGCAGTTCATCCGCAGCAGGCGGCGACCTTCAGCGGTACGACGCAAGTTGCCGAGCAGCTCGCCTCGCTCGGTGCACCGGATGAGTTTGATACCTGGGCCTACGATCGCGACCGGCAAGCCCAAGACGCGCAAGCATGGAGCTACGTGGCCCCGGACACGGTGGGTGCTGAGGATCTTGATCAGTACGGCACCTGGCAGCCGACGCCCGATGAGGGCTACGTGTGGTCGCCGAACTCCGTGGTTGTGGGCTGGGCGCCGTATCGCTTCGGCCATTGGATCTGGATTTTGCCTTGGGGGTGGACATGGGTGGACGATGCGCCGTGGGGGTTTGCGCCCTTTCACTACGGCCGCTGGGCGACTTTTGGCGGTCGCTGGTGCTGGGTACCGGGTCCGCGGGCGGTCGCGCCGGTCTACGCGCCGGCGCTCGTCGCCTGGGCGGCAGGGGTGCCCCTTAGCGCTTCGGCCGCTTTTGGGGGCGCGCCCGGCGTCGGCTGGTTTCCGCTCGGGCCGAAAGAGGTCTACGTGCCCGCATATCCCGTCAGCGCAAGCTACGTCGCCCGCATCAATCTTGCCAATACCAACGTTGCGAGCGCGTACGTCACTCGCGTCTTCAATCACGAGATCGCAGCGCCACGTTACATCAACCGCTACACGCCCGGCGCAATCACGGCGGTGCCCGCAGCGACTTTCACTGCGGCCCAGCCGGTGGGACGCAATTCGATTCGCATTGCTGCAAGTGAGCTTCCCGCCGTCACCGTCAACGCCACCCCTCCCGCAATCACCCCGCAGAGCAAGAGCGTGCTCGGGGCGGGTGCCTCAGGCCCGGGGGTACGCCGGCCCCCGCCGGTACTGCAGAACCGCATCGTGCTCGCCAAGAGCGCTCCGGCCCCCTCGCCGGTGCCCTTCGCCCTCGTGCAGCAGGCCATCCGTGAGCACGGCGGCCGACCGCTCGCCCGCTCGGAGCTCACCGCCATGCAAATTCTGGCGCCGGCGGCGCATGTGCGTATCACAACGCCAGCCCTCGGCGCCGTGCCGAGCACCGGCATGGCAAGAGCGGCCGTGCGGCGCAACGGCACGCCCTTGGAGACCCCGGCGACGCCTGCCACACAGGTGACGATGCCGCGGAACGTTGCCGGATCCCCGCCCGCCTATCCGGTCGGGGCTGCGCCCAAGTCCACGCTACGTCCCGAGCGCCCTCCGGCCCCCCCGGTTCAGCCGACAATTGAGAGCCGCCCCGAGGTGCGAGCCACGGCACCCGCGCCGGGCAGCGCCGCGACACCTGGCGCGGCGGGTGCGAGCCATCCCGCCGATCGCCCGCCACTCGGCAACGGCGGCGCGCCCGCTGGGGCGTACTCGACTGCGCCGCCTCCCCCACCACCGCAAGCTCCTCCTGCGGAGCCGCCGGCCGAATCCAAGCCCGCCAAGCACGTAACGCACCCGGCGCCCGCTCACTCGGGGGAGCACCGGCCATAACTGCGGCGCGCCGCAGGAGCTTGACCGCAGATGAGGCTTAGTCACACGCTAGTGCCAATGCGCCCGACCGGCACCGTCATGATCGATTCGCATGCGCTTGCAACGCTGCGTTACATCCGCGCCTCGATGGATGCGGCAAGAACGGTGGCGGTGCCCGGTTCTGCTGGAATCGGGGTCGGCGCGATCGGCGTTGCCGCCGCGATTCTCTCGAACGGTGCCTTGCATCCGTATTGGCTGAGCACCTGGTTATGCGCAGCGCTGGTCGGGGCGCTTGTCGGCGCGGTTCTGCTCGCGCATCAGAGCTGCTCCACCGGTTTCACTCTATCCGGCACTCCCGTCCGTAAGGTTTTTCTGCACCTCATGCCAAGCTTGGTCGCGGGCGCCGTGCTGACATTAGTGCTGTTCAGGAGCGCCAGCCTGCATGCCATTCCGGGAACTTGGCTGCTGCTCTACGGCTGCGCGTTGCTGCACACAAGCGCAGTGACGACGCGGCTCATTGCAATACTCGGCGGTGTGTTTGTGGGCCTGGCACTGCTTGCGTTCGCGCTCGCCGAGGCGCAGCAGACGCTCATCCTCGGAATTGGCTTTGGCGCCGTGCACATCTTCTACGGCGCCGTGATGATGCGCAGAAATCGTGGCGCCCAAAGCTAATCCACGCACGCGCCCGGAGCGGGTCGCCGCCAAGCGGCTCAAGCCGACGCTCGTGCACGGCAAGCGCGCGCCGGCCGATGATTCTCGACTGGTGTACGAGCGAGTTCGGCTCGGCGTCATGAGCGCGCTCGCGGTCCGCGACAAGCTCACGTTCAGTGAGCTCAAAGCACAGTTCAACGTCAGCGACGGCAATCTGAGCGCGCATGCGCGCAAGCTTGAGGAAGCCGGCTACGTGAGCTGTGTCAAGTCCTTCGAAGACCGGCGCCCAAAGACAATCTATCGGCTGACCGCCGCAGGACGCAGCGCGCTCAACCAATACCTCGATCACGTCGAAGCGGTCATCAAGGCAACGCGACGCTCCTAAAGCTAGCGCAGCGATAATTTGAAGGTCAGCTGCGCGCCACCGTCCGTGGGGACGAGCATGACCTGCATCTTCTCATCAGAGCGCTCCTTGCGGCGCATCACGAAGTACGCACTCGCGCCACCGAGCGCCGATCCTGCGACCACATCCGATAGCCAATGCGCATTGTGCTTCAGACGTTCGTAGTCAGTCGCAACTGCCAGGCCGTAACCCAGAAACCCTCGCAGCCACCGATACTCATCGCTGCCCGACTCTGCCAGCACGGTGCCGACCGCGAACGCGGCGCTCGCATGCGTTGACGGAAAAGTGCCGCCGCTTCCCCTGCCCCACGCGTTGGGGTCGCGCGTCTCATCAGGTCCCTCGCGCCGGATCGCGTACTTCAATCCGTAGGCGGTCAGGGTACTCAGGCCCGCCGCTTCAAACATCGTCCAGGCCTCGCGCTTGCCGGCAGAGTCATCGATGATCATCGCGAAGGCCCAATTTCCGGCCAAGAGCGCAGCGGTCGGGATGGCATCGGTCAGATCATCCGAGCTTGTCGTACCGGAGGGTCCGAGATTGCGAACAAAATGCGCCCGTACTCTTTTGTCGTAGATGTGCGCCACACCGATTCCCGCCAGCGCACCTCCAAAGAGCATCCACTCGCTTCCCGTCCAATGCAGGGGAGCCGTGAAGTACGCTTCGAGGTCGCCGCGAGCCGCTGGCGGCGATCGCGCAGGCGCCTCGCCGCTCTCCCCCGCGGCGGCAGCACTTGCCTGCGGCGCCGTTTGACACCAGCCCGCACCCGCGCTGGCGAGCAGCGCAGCAACGAGCCATGCGGTGGCGAGCCATCTAGGTGCTCTGCACCCTCGAATATGGGGGTTGTGCTGTACGTTCGGCGACTTTGCCATTCTTCACCCACACGCGACGGTCGACGCATTCTGTATCGACAAGTACTTTGTAATGCAGAGTACACTATCCGGCAAATACTCACCTGTGCCCGCCGCAAAGCGGGCACAAGCTTACTCAGGCCGCTATAGGCGGCCGCCAGAGGGGGATCTGAAAACACCCGGCCGGGAGGACCCCAGCCGGGCGATTACGCACTCGGTCGCGAATCAGTAGCGGCGTGGGCCGCCGCTGCTGCGATTGCCGCCGCCGCCGCCCGAACGCTCACGCGCCTGAGCCTCGTTGACCTTGAGGGTGCGGCCCTCGAAGTCCTTGCCATCCAGCGCCTGCATGGCGCGAGCGGCATCGGCGTTTGACATCTCGACAAAGCCAAAGCCACGGGGCCGGCCGGTGTCGCGGTCATTGATCAAAGCGATCGTTTCAACAGTTCCGTGCGCCGCGAACAGCGCGCGAACGCCCTCTTCGGTCGCCGTAAAGGGCAAATTACCTACAAATAGTTTCACTGCAAATCTCTCACAAACAGATAGAACATCGGCAGGAAGTCCCTGCCTCCTGGATCGGCGACGCTCTTCGAAGTGGCGGGCTTTGGCGAAAGTGAGGACCCCGGGTGGGGCTACGGGCCAAGCACTGACAGAACGGACAGGTCACGAGCCGTTGACGAGATTACAGTAGAACGCCATGGCGTGCACGTTTTCGTGCTTTTAAGCGTGACACGCTGTCAAGCCGCTCAGCTTGGGAATACGAACATACCGATCGCCGCCCCGAACATGAGGACGGCCGTGACGGCGACCACCACCCGGGTCATACGGGAGCTGATTTGGCCGTGCATGATGACCGGGTCGCTCGCCACCAGGAAGAGCGCCACTAGCAAAAACGGGGCCAGCAGCCCGTTGATGATCGCGGTCCAGAACAATGCCTTGATCGGGTCGACGTTGAAGAAATCGAGCGCCGCGCCCGCCACCGTCGAGAGAATGAAGACGGAATAAAACGACACCGCGTTCTCGAACCTCTCATCCATGCCATAGGCCCAGTCAAAGGTCTCGGCAAACGCATAGGCGGCGGAGCCGGCGAGTGTCGGGATCGCCAGGAGTCCGGTGCCGACGATGCCGAGGGTGTACAAAAAGTAGGCATAGTTGCCCGCCAGGGGCCGCAGCGCGAGCGCCGCATCGCTGGTGGTATTGATGGCTACGATGCCATGGCGGTGCAGCGTGAGCGCGGTGGTCAGGATGATGAAGAACATCACCAGATTCGAGAAGAACGTGCCGACGCCGACATCGATGCGCCGATCTGCCAGTTCCGTCGACGTGGCTCCGCGACGGTGCACGACCAGTCGCCGCCCACGTGCCTTTTCTTCCTCCACTTCCTGCCCGGCCTGCCAAAAGAATAAGTATGGGCTGATCGTCGTGCCCAGCACCGCGACCAGCGCTCCCCAGGCGCCGGGGCTGCCGGGCCATGTCGGGAAGAGTGTGTCGTGGATGACGTCCGGCCAGTTCGGATGCACCAGAAACGCCGTAATCACGTAGGCAAAGAGCGCGACCGCCAGCCACTTCAGCACGCTCGCGAGCTGGTGATAGCGCAGGAACACCGTTGCCGCACAAATGCCGAGGCCAAATATCCACACGTACAGGTGCGACGGACCGAGCTGCAGCATTTGCGCCGCATAGGCCATCCCTGACAGATCAGAGGCGATGTTGATGGTGTTCGCGCCGAGCAGGATCACCGCGATCGCACCCACGATCCAGCGCGGAAACTTCTCGCGCAACGCCCCGGCCAGCCCCATGCCGGTGACCATGCCGACGCGTGCCGACATCATCTGTACGCACCCCATCAAGGGCCACGTGACCAGCGCCGACCACAGAAAAGCGGTGCCATATTGCGCGCCGACCACCGAATAGGTGGCAACGCCCGAGGGATCATCATCCGCCGCGCCAGTCGTTACGCCCGGACCCAGCGCCTGCGTGACGCGCCTAAATCCCCGGATGATTCGTGCCGGCGACACGGCCTTTCCTAGAAAAGCGAGCCGTTGTCGTTACCCAGCATGGCCGCGCGCACCATGGGAATCGGCGGACCGCCGTAGGAGAGAAAGCGATCGTGGAAGTCGTGCCACGCGTTTCTCCCGCCGCGGCTGCTTGTCCAGTCTTCGCGCAGTTTGCGGATCATCAGCTTGCCCAGGGTGTAGTTGAGGTACGCAGGATCGTACGCGCCGCGTATCGCCTGCTGATGCGCGCTGGCGGCATCCGCATACGCCTGCTCGCGAAAGCGCCGCTCGCACTCGGCGATCTTCATGCCCTGGGAGTGGATGCCGATGGCGCACAGGAAGCGCACATTGCGCAGCAGCGCGTTCCTGAGCTGGCCGATGTGCACCTCCGGATCGCCGTTACCGAGGCCCTCTTCCCACATCATCTCCTCGCCGTAGTGCGCCCAGCCTTCTGCAAACGCATAGCCCACAAACACACGGTTGACGATGGAGCCGTTACGGTTCGAGTGCAGGAACTGCAGAAAGTGACCCGGCCATACTTCGTGCACGGAGGTAAAGAGCAGATTGGCGCGCCCGGGGAGGTAGTCATGCTGCATTTTTGCCGGCCACGCGGGGTTGGGCGGCGCAATGTAGAACGTCGAGGCAACGTTTTTGTCGTACGGGCCGGGAACGTCGATGTAAGCGAAGTTGTCGCGGTTATAGGGCGGTGCCTCCGCAACGAGAATCTGCTCGGAGCCCGGAATCGAAACGATGTTCTTCGTCTCGATGAAGCTCTTAAGGTCGGTGAGCTGCTTGCGCGCGTCATCGACGACGCCGCCAGTTGGCTTATCGTGCTCCATCTTTTCCACGCAGGCCTGTTCGGTCGCCCGCGGCAGATACTGCGCGCAGGCGGCGTGCAGCGCCGCAAGGTTGCGCGCCAGATCGGCTCTGCCCGCCTCCTCAACCTGCGCAAGCGGCGTCGTGACGCGCTCGGTCGCGACGAGCATCTGCGCGAACTTCTGCGCACCTAATGCGTAGTCGTCGTTTGCGCTGGCGCGATCAGAGGCCAATGCCGCGGCAAGCGTGCGCATCGCCGCTTCGGCTGCAGCATTGGCCTCGGCCAAGTCCTTCTGCAATGACTGATCCGTCACGCTCGCGAAGATCTGCGCAACGTTCTGGTGGTAGTACTCGGCGAAGCCCTTGAATGCCGAGAGGCCGCGCTCGAGCAGCGGGCGGCCCAGTGGCGCGCGCAAATTCGCCTGGATCTGTGCGGCCGCCTGCGGCAGCGCGCGCTCGAATTTGATGAACGCGCGCATCCTGACATCGAGTGGCGCGTACTCGCGGGTGAGATACGGCGAGGGATCGAGGGTGTCGATGTAGAACGCCGGGTTAGTGAACGGCGCTTGCGCGGTTTCCAGCCAGAAAAGATCGCGATCGATGCGCGCGACGAGGCTATCGCGTTCAAAGCGCTCATCGGCGCTCAGAGCGGAGTCCTTGAACGCCACGGTGCGCGCGCGCTGCGCGTGCAGATCTGCGATCTCATGAGCAATCGCAGCCGCACTGCGATCGGGCAGCTGACCGTCAAACTCGTGACGCCCGACGTACACGGCAAGGGCCGGCTCGGCCTTGAAATAGGCCTCGAGAAACTCATCACGATACCTCGCCCAGCCGTTGTCGGGAGCGGGTGCCGGAGCGGCGCTGGCAGGCGGCGGCGGTGCTGGAGCGCGCGTACAGCCGGCGAGCGCAGCCACCACAAGCAGCACCAGCGCTGCGGCTCTACGTGACGTGCACATCATCTGTCCCCCTGCACCGGACGGAAGCCGGCGCGAATATACCGGATATCCTCTGCGGTCAGCGCCAGGAAATGCGCCCGTACCCGCAGCAGCTACGAATGCGTTCGACCTACGCTGCGCGGTCCCTGCATGCGCGCCAGCGCTTGCGCGCGTGCGCGCTCAACCCCCCATCGCATTGAGAATGAACGCGTACATGTCGGCCGTCTCGTCGATGAGCTTGGTGGTTGGCTTGCCCTGCCCGTGGCCAGCGCGTGTGTCGATGCGGATGAGTATCGGCTTGCCCGCGGGATGGGCGTGTTGCATGGCCGCGGCAAATTTGAAGCTGTGGGCGGGAAACACACGGTCATCGTGATCGCCCGTCAGAATCAGGGTCGCCGGATAATCAACGTGAGCCTTGACGTTCTGATACGGCGAATACGCGAGCAGCGCCTTGAATTCTTCCGCGTTGTCGACCGAGCCATAATCAGACTCCCACCCCTTGCCGACGGTGAAGTCGCGAAAGCGCAGCATGTCCATCACGCCGACCTGCGCAATCGCCGCGGCGAAGAGCTCGGGGCGCTGCTCCTCGACCGCACCGACCAGTAAGCCGCCATTGGAGCGCCCATAAAGCGCAAGACGCCTGGGACTGGTCCACTTCTGCGCGATCAGGTACTCGGCCGCCGCGATGCAATCGTCGAATACATGCTGCTTATGCGTCTTCATTCCCGCCTCATGCCAGGCGCGGCCGTACTCGCCGCCACCGCGCAGCGTCGCCACCGCGTACACGCCGCCGCGCTCTATCCACGCGGCGATCGCCGGTGCAAATGTCGGCTGGATGGCAATGTTGAAGCCGCCATACCCGTAGAGAATCGTCGGCGTGTTGCCGTCACGATGCAGGCCGCGGCGCCCGGTGATGAACATCGGCACGCGCGTGCCATCGGCGCTCGTATAGAACTCCTGCACGGTCTGGTACTGGGCGGAGTCAAACCCGGCAAGCTTCGGTGCGTGCCACACCGTGCTCGCGCCGGTGCGCAGGTCAAGACGGCTCACCGCCGGCGGCGCCGTGAAGCTTGAGTAGCTGTAATAGGTGTCCTCATCCTTGAGGTGCCCCGCAAAGCCCAGTGCCGTGCCGAGGCCCGGCAGCGTGACAGCGCCCAGGAGCTCGCCCTCGGGTGTGTAACGCATGACCGCACTGTGTGCGTCTTGCAGATACTGCGCGATGAGCTGCCCGCCGATGAGGTTTGCCGCCTCGAGCGTATCGCGCCCCTGCGGCACAACCGTGCGCCAGCGAGCGCGCTCCGGGTGCGCAAGATCAATGGCGATAATCCGGTAGCGCGGCGCGCCATCATCCGTGCGCACGTAAAGCGTCGCGCCAATGTTGCCGATGAAGCTGTAGACGGCCGCGGGCTTGTCGATTATCGGCGCAATCGCCGCCGCGCGCGCCGCCAGGTCCTGCACTAGGAGCGTATTCTCAACTTCGTCACCGTGATTGGCTTCGATCACGAGATAGTGACCATCGTCGCTGACGGTGCCGCTGACAAACCAGTCCGGATCATCATTGCGCGCGTACGTGAGCACATCCTGCGACTGTGGCGTGCCGAGCTTGTGCAAATAGAGCTTTTCGTACTTGTTGGGGGCTTTCAGCACCTCCGTCGCGCGCGGCGCATCGTAAAGGGTGTAGTAAAAGCCGCTGCCGTCCTTGAGCCAACTGCCGTGGCCGGCCTTCGACCAGCGCAGGGTGTCCGGCAGATCCTTGCCGGTGGCCACGTTGCGCACATGCCAGACCTGCCAGTCGGAGCCGCCGTCGGAGAGGGCGTAGGCAATGAGCCGGCCGTCATCGCTCACGGCCATCTCGCGCAGCGAGATCGTGCCATCGGCGGAGAGCGCATTCGGATCGATCAGCACCCGGCCTTTATCGGCTGGGTTCGAGGTCACATACAGCACGGCCTGGTTCTGCAGGCCATCGTTATGCGTGTAAAACCAGTTCGTGCCGTAGCGCTCGGGCGCACTCCAGCGCTCGTAGTTCCAGATCTCCTGCAGACGGCGTGCGATCTCGTCACGGTGCGGCAAAGCAGCCAGATACGGATCGCTGATCTTGACCTGCGCCTGCACCCAGGCACGCGTCTGCGGCGAATCGATCTCCTCCATCCAGCGGTAGGGATCGGGTACCGCGACGCCGTGATAGTGGTCGATGTGCTCGCCGCGCGGCGCGGCCGGGTAGTCGATGCCCGCCAGCGCAAGCGCCGGAAGCACGATAAGTAGCGCGGCGAGCAGCGCGCGGAATGCGCGTTTTGGTCGCATGCTTCATCCGCCGTAATAGAGTGATATGGCAAGGGTAGTCTGCCAACGCGGCCGAGGGAAATACCCCGAAAGTCCAAGCGACGAGGGCCTGCGGCGGCGCGATTCTAAGATGCCTCTGCCGCGGCTATTCTCGCGAACTGAAGGAACCTCAAGGAGTGTGCGCCATGCGATCCGTCAGCCTGCCGTCAGGCGAAAAGATCCCATCCTTTGGCCTCGGCACATGGCAGTTGGGCGATGACCCCAAGCGGCGCGCCGAAGAGATTGCGACCTTGAGGTTGGGAGTTGATCTGGGTGCGCGGCTTATCGATACGGCTGAGATGTACGGCGATGGCAGAAGCGAAAGCCTCGTGGGCGAGGCAATCCACGGGCGCCGTGATGAGGTGTTTCTTGTCTCGAAGGTCTATCCACAGAACGCCTCGCGATCAGGCAGCGCCGCCGCGTGCGAGCGCAGCCTGCGGCGACTGCAAACCGATCGCATCGATCTGTACCTGCTGCACTGGCGCGGCCAGGTACCCCTCGAGGAGACGGTGGCGGGATTTGTCGATCTGCAGCACTCCGGCAAGATCCGCTACTTCGGCGTCAGCAACCTGGATCTTTCCGACATGCAAGAGCTGTGGAATCTGCCGGGGGGTTCCGGTGTCACAACCGATCAGGTACTTTATAACCTCGCGCGGCGCGGGATCGAGTGGGATCTGCAACCGTGGCTGCGCGAGCGGCGCATCCCGGTTATGGCCTATTCGCCCATCGAGCAGTCGCGGCTCGTACGACAAACAAAGCTCGTGAAGTTCTCAAAGCAACATGCGCTGACGCCGGCGCAGGCCGCGCTGGCGTGGCTCCTGAGCCATGAGGACGTCATCGTCATCCCGAAGAGCGGCAACCGCGAGCGTCTCCGAGAGAATTTTGCCGCGACCGAACGATCGCTCAGTGATGCCGAGCTCTCGCAGCTCGACAGGCTCTATCCGCCGCCCGCGCAGGCACGCGGCCTTCAGATGCTCTAATAGATTTGGCGCCAGGAACGGACCGTGCGGCGCGCCACCGGGAATGTTCCTTGCTTGGATTGTCGGTGCGGATGCAACCCCGAGGAGAGGATTATGGGCAATAAAGTACAGGGCGAGGGCGATTACGAGTCGGCACGTCACTACAACGATGAGACGCGCAAGTTCGTCGAGGACAAGAAAAAGAAAGGCGAGAGCTTGAAGGGCGACGCGAAAGAGGCGACGGAGCAGCTCTCGGACGCTGAGAAGACCGCGCTGAAGCACGCCAAGAGTGGCGGCCAAGACAAGCGCGATGCGGACATCCTGCGCAAGCTGGAAAAGAACCGCTAGCCTCGAGCGCAGCGACAGCGGGCGGCACGGCCCGCTTCGTCCAGAGTGATCCTAAGCCCATGAATCTTGGGATCTAATATAACTTTCACGATGGTTCCCATAAGGACTAGACTAGTTGCGTCATTGGAGATGCAACCATGTGGAAATCAGCACTTATAGCCGCGTGCCTCGCGGGAGCCGCATCTTTGGCGGCACCGGTGCTCGCGGACGATGCAAAGCCCGCCGCCGATTCTGCCAAGACGCCATCCGATGTGACCTGCGCCACCGACACGGGCACGCGCATCAAGCGCAAGTCGACTGACTGCGGGCCCTCGCCAACCCGGCGCTACACCAAGGATGAGCTGGATCGTACCGGGCAGAGCACGACCGCTGGTGCTTTGCGCGACGTCAGCCCCTCACTGACGATCTCACACTAGGGATCGCAACCAGTCGGCATGACCGTGCCGTAACGGCCCTGTCCGCATTGTGCGCGCTTCCCGCTGCGCGTGACTTCCGTCCGCGCAGCACTTAGCTTTAGTCTTCCTGTTTGACTGCAACGTGGCTCTCGGGAGGGTCGGCGAATGGCCACGCGCGAGCAGGAACGACACCGCACCATGCGCACCGGTTGGCTGCGCGCAGCGGTTTTGGGAGCGAACGATGGCGTGGTGTCCATCGCCAGCCTCGTGCTCGGTGTCGCCGCTGCGCATGCCTCTCACCGCAACATGCTCCTTGCGGGCGTATCCGGTCTTGCCGCGGGCGCCATGTCCATGGCGGCCGGCGAGTATGTATCGGTGCGTTCGCAGGCGGACACCGAGCACGCCGACATCGAACGGGAGCGCAAGGAGCTCAAGGCCGACCTCGTGGGCGAGCGCAAAGAACTGACCGCAATCTACCTGCGCCGTGGGCTTGATCCGGCGCTCGCGCGGCAGGTCGCCGAACAGCTCATGGCCCACGATGCCCTCGGCGCGCACGTGCGCGACGAGCTTGGGATCGTGCAGGGCAATCGCGCGCGGCCCCTGCAAGCGGTGTGCGCATCGATTGCGAGCTTCTCCGTTGGCGCTGCGTTGCCGCTGTGTGTCGCTGCCTGGGCCCCGCAGCAGGGCCTCATTGCCTGGATTGCGCTCGCCTCACTCGGGTTTCTCGCGTTACTCGGCGCCATCGCCGCACGCGCGGGCGGCGCCGACGTTTCCGTCGGCGCACTCCGCGTCACGTTCTGGGGAGCACTTGCAATGGCGGTAACAACTGGCGTTGGTGCACTCACCAACTCATTCTAGTCACCGTGTGCGGGCCAGCTGCGCCCTCTCATGACCAGATGGTCACACGCTCCTCGGGCGGCAGGTACATCTTGTCACCCGGTTGCACGCCGAACGCATCATAGAACCCTGGCTGATTGACCACGGTGCCGAGAATGCGAAACCGCGGTGGCGAATGCGGATCAGCCTTGATGCGCATGATTGCCGTGCCCTCGCGCACCTTTGCCTGCCAGGCCTGTGCCCAGCCCACGTAGAAGCGCTGCTCGCCCGTCAAACCGTCGATCACCGCAGCAGCGCTGCCGGCCAGGGAAATGCGATACGCGCGGAACGCGACCGCGAGGCCGGCATTGTCTGCAATGTCCTCACCGAGCGTCAGGGCGCTGTTGATGCAATAGCCCGGAACGGATTCGTAGGAGCTGTACTGGCGGGCGAGCGCGGCCGTCCTGGCAGCGAACCTTGCGTGATCCTCCTTCGTAAACCAGTCACGAAGATTGCCCTGGGCGTCAAACTGACTGCCTTGATCGTCGAAACCGTGACTGATCTCGTGCCCGATGACGACGCCGATGCTGCCATAATTCACAGCATCGTCCGCACGCGGATCAAAGAACGGCGGCTGCAATATCGCCGCTGGAAACACAATCTCATTCTTCTGCGGATCGTAATAGGCGTTGACGGTCTGCGGGTTCATCTCCCATTCGTTGCGATCGATCGGCCGGCCGAGCTTGGAAAGCGCGTATTGATAGTCAAACACGGCGGCGCGTTGTACGTTGCCGACAAGATCGGCAGCCTCGATGCGCAGCATGGAATAGTCTCGCCACTGCTCCGGGTAACCGATCTTGGTGACGAGCTTGCCGATCTTGGCTTGCGCCTGCCGCTTCGTCTCCTCGTCCATCCAGTCGAGCGCCGCAATGCTCGCCTCATAGGCGGCAAGGAGATTGTTGACGAGCGCGAGCATGCGCGCCTTGCTGTCAGGCGGAAAATGCTTCTCAACATACAGCCGTCCCAGGCTCTCGCCGAGGCAGCGGTTGATGAGCGCAATACCGCGCTTCCAGCGCGGCCGATTGCTCGGTATGCCGTGCAGCGCGGTGCCGCAGAAGGCGAAATGCTCATCGACGAAGGCGCGACTCAAATACGGCGCGTACGCCGCGAGCAGCTGCGTGCGAAAATACGCACGCCATGTCGCAAGCGGCGTCTCGTGCGCGATCTGCGCCAGCGCCGTCAGATAGCTCGGCTGGCTGACGATGACGTAGTCGATCCGGCCCTCCAGCTGCGCGGCCCTCAGGTACGCAGGCCAGTCGTACCGGGGTGCAAGGTCGGGAAGCGCGCTCAGTGCCACCTTGTTATACGTTTTGATCGGGTTGCGATTCTCAACCTTAGTCCAGTGCACCTGCGCAAGCCGCGTCTCAAGCTGCAATGTCGCCTGCGCAGCGGCCGCCGCTTTGTCCGGAGTACCTGCAAGCGCGAGCATTCTTTCGATGTGCTCGCGATAACGGCTGCGAATCTCTACAAGCTTCGCGTCCTCGAGCAGATAGTAGTCCCGATCGGGCAGTCCAAGGCCGCCCTGCTCGATCGCGACGGCATACTGGGTCGACTCGCGCGCATCCTGGCCAACACGCGCAAAGTACGGGACATTGACGCCGAGAGTGCCGTAGTGAGCGATGAGCTGCGGGATCTCGGATGCCTGTTTGAGCGCATCAATGCGTGCAAGCTCCGCATCGAGAGGGCGCGCGCCGAGCTCTTCCAGCGCGGCCTCGTTCATGAACGCATTAAAGAGCGCGCCAATCTGCCATCGGCTCAAGTCCGGCAAAGTGGTCGCATCCGGCGCGGCGCTTTCTACCAGGGCGCGCAGCGCCTCTTGCCCGGCATCGTCGAGTCGCGAGAAGACGCTGACCTCGGACTTGTCGGCGGGGATTTGCGTCGCGGCGAGCCAGGCGCCGTTAACGTAGCGGTAGAAGTCATCCTGCGGACGAACGAGCGGATCGATGTTGGCAAGATCGATGCCGGAGGAGAGCGTCGTTCGCGATGAACCCTGCGAAGTGGTTGCGAGAGCGGGCGCGCTAGGCTTTGAGAGCATGTCGAAAAGCTGATCTTGCCTGCAGAGTGCTGTGCCGGCGCAAGCATAAGTCGCCCGGCCAGCATCGCGCTACGCGCACCGGCGCGACCCATGCGATACGACTTAAGCTGTGCTTGCACTGTTGCAGGAACCGGCGGGCCGTGATACCCACGCCTCATGCTATACCCGCGCAGACGTCTGTGTCGGCTCGTCGCGATCGCGCTCGTCGCATCAATCAAGTGCGCGCCCGATTGTGCCGCGGCAAACACCGAACCTGCCGCGCGCGCCCCTTCCGAAATCGCCGAGATCGACGTCACTGGCGAGCGGCCCGGACCGGGCATGTGGAAGGTCTCAAAGGACAATCATGTGCTGTGGATCATGGGCACACTTGAGCCGCTACCAAAGAAAATGACCTGGCGTTCCAAAGCTCTGGAAGGCGTGCTCGCCGAATCTCAGGAAGTGTTGCCCTCACGCCCAGCATTTGGGTTCAGCTGGAATCCAATCGCGGCGCTGCGCCTGTACTGGCAGTGGCGCGGCATGCAAAAAATCCCGAACCACGAAACATTGCAAAGCACTCTGCCGCCGACGCTGTATGCGCGCTTTGAGGCGTTGCGGCTGAAATACGCGCCGCACGATCCGGAGTTCGATGAGCTGCGCCCGATGCTCGCGGCGCTGCGGCTCTTCGAGAAGGGTATCGATGCCTCCGGGCTGCGCTTCGGTCACGAGGTTCAGGACTCCGTACTGCGGCTTGCCGAAAGGCGCAATGTGCATCTGCACAAAATGACCTTGCCCATCGATGACCCGCGCGGCCTGCTGAAGGAGATCGGGCAGATTCCGGTGCAGGCGCAGATTGGTTGCCTCGAGGTCACGGTCGCACGACTGGAATCGGACCTAAGCGCGATGCGAGCCCGTGCGGCCGCCTGGGCAATCGGTGATGTTGATGCACTGCGCAAACTGCCGCTGCCTGATCAGCAGGCCGTTTGTTTGGCGGAGCTTTCGAACTCGGCGCGCTTTAAAGAGCTCAACGAACAGATGGCGCGCGAATGGCTGCAGGGAGCGAATGACGCCCTGTCAAAGAACCAATCGACGCTCGCTCTGAAGCCGATCCACGATCTTTTAGGAGCCAATGGAATCCTTGAGCGCTTCCGCGCACAGGGCTATCAGGTCGAAGGGCCTTAAAAACGTTAAGAGTTCGTAACCTACGGGCGGGAGGGTCACCTTCGCTCCGCGGCGCGCGTTTGGATTACTTATGATTCTTGACACTCCAGGAACCATTGTGACGTTTAAGCATTTTCTCTAAACCAAATTAGGGCCAATATATATGCGCATTTCCAAAGTCACTTCGTTTTTATCAGCGCTGCTGATCGTAGCGGCGCTGTCTGCACCGACGGTCGCGCCCGCGCAGATCTCGGTCGGAGTGGGGCTCAACATCACCTTGGCGCCGCCGGCGATTCCTGTTTACGTGCAGCCAGCCCTGCCGGCGGTCGGCTACATGTGGATTCCCGGATACTGGCAGTGGGGAGACGATGGCTACTTCTGGGTGCCCGGCACCTGGCTCGCGCCTCCCACCCCGGGGCTGCTCTGGACTCCCGGATATTGGGGATGGTCCAACGGCGTGTATGCCTTTAACGCCGGATATTGGGGCCCGCACATCGGCTTCTACGGCGGCGTCAATTACGGGTTCGGCTATGGCGGCGTAGGATTTGAAGGTGGCGAATGGCGTGGCGGCGCGTTCTTTTACAACCGCTCCGTGGTGAATATCGGCACGGAGGTGCATGTCACCAACGTCTACAACAAGACGGTCATCGTCAACAACACCACCCGCGTCAGCTACAACGGCGGCTCCGGCGGCACGCACGCCACACCGACCGCGGAGGAACGCGCTGCGTCTCAGGAGCACCACGTGCCGCCGACTAGCGAGCAGGAGCAGCACGTTCATGCGGCCAGCACCAATCATGCGTTGCTCGCGTCCGTCAATCACGGCGCGCCTGCAGTCGCCGCGACAGCGAAACCGGGTGTATTCACCGGTAAGGGTGTAGTGGCGAGCCACGCCGCTCCGGCGAGTGCTCATGAGGCACGCCCAGCAAGCGCGGCAAAGCCGGCAACGCACGCGCCGGCGGCATCGCATGAGAATGTCGCGCACCCGGCTCCGGCGAAACCCGCCGCCAAGCCGGCAGCAAAACCGGCGGCGAAACCGGCGGCGAAGCCCATGACCAAGACGGAGGAAACGCCGGAGGCGAAGCCGGAGAATGAGCATCCGGAAGCGGCCAAACCCGAGGAAGCGTCGAAGCCAGCAGCCAAGCCTGCTGCGCCGAAGCCAGCAGCAAAACCCGCGGCGCCAAAACCTGCTCCGAAGCCCGCTGAAGAAAAGGAAGAGAAGCGGGACTGAAGCGCTTGCAGCTCGAGCTTAGTGGGAAAGGGCCGCACGAGTGTGCGGCCCTTTCATTTGTCAAGCGCTCGATGCGCATCGAGTGTATAGATTCTTGAAGAATAATTGCGCTCTGCAAGCCGCGGCGCGCGCGTCGCGGGCGAATGTGCGCGCGCCTTGATCTTGCCTTCCCGATGCGGTCAGAATCGCAGTGCCGCAACCCGACGAGGTGCCGGCAAGTCTGGCGCGTTGGGGAATAGACTTCCGTACTTCAATCATTCGGCTGCGACGACTGGCAGTGCTCCTGGGCCTGCTGCCAGCCTTTTATTTGACGCCAGCGGCAACACGCGCGGGTGAGCTCGACGTTACAGCGGGCATCGAACAGGCAACGCCCGATCTTGGCCACACTTATTCGTGGGGCGCCGAGTATCGCGAACCCTTCACCATGCACCTTGCGGCGAGCCTGATCTGGCTCAACGAGGGCCACATCGTCAATCATCACCGCGACGGTCAGGCGCTGCAGTTCTGGTGGCGCACCGCCAGCGAAGGATCTGGCCTAGTGTTCGAGGCGGGCCTCGGTCCCTATCATTACTACGATACGACCGACGCAGTCGACGTCAGCACGCCGCATGGCGTCAAGCTCGACTACGAAGATGCGCACGGCTGGGGCGTCCTTGCAAGCGCCGCGGTCGACTGGTATTTCAAACACGGCTGGTTCGCCACCGTGCGCCTGAACGATATCGAGGCTGCGGGCGAGGTGCGCTCGACCGCACTCACCGCCGGTGTGGGCTATCGCTTCGGTGATGAGGCAGGGGCGCGCGTGCGCTGGAGCGATTCCTGGTTCGTCGCGCCGCCACCGCGCTCGGAGGTCGACGCCCTCGCCGGCCAGGTGATCCTCAATAGCTTTCATTCCGAAGCCGCCGTGGCCGAAGCGCTCAGCGTGCGCGTCAAGATCAGTACGCACATCGCCGCGTCAGTAACCTATACGATATCGCCCGACGCCCCACTCGATTGGCATTCCGGCGCCGCCGTACAAATGTGGGCGGAGACTGACCTCACGCGCGCGTTTTCCATCGGCGCGGGTGCGGGAGCATTTTTCACTGCCGTTCGATCTAACACCGCCAACACCAGCTCGCCGTCGAATCCCGAAGGCATCGTAGGGATTACGCTTGCCTATCGCCTCAGCAGCCGCTGGGTAGCCCGCGCAATCTGGGATCGAATAACAACCCGCGACGATAACGACAGTGATATCGTCTTAGCGGGCTTCGGATATCAATTCTAAGATATTCACACTCCGCCGCGCGCCGCGGGAAAACTTAAACCAAAGGGGGCGCAAGTGGGAATCTGGTCGCGCAAGAGCGTAGACACATTGTGCAATGAGGCTTTTGCCGAAGGGCCGCAGGAGCTCAAGCGCTCGCTCGGAATCGTGGGACTCACCGCGTTCGGCGTCGGCTGCACCATCGGCGCTGGCATCTTCTCGCTCACCGGCGATGTTGCCGCACATCAGGCGGGGCCCGGGGTAACGCTCGCATTCGTGCTGGCAAGCGTCGCCTGCTTTTTTGCGGGCCTGTGCTACGCCGAGTTCGCCGCCATGGTGCCCATTGCAGGCAGCGCCTATTCGTACGCGTATGCGAGCCTCGGCGAGCTGGTCGCGTGGCTCATAGGTTGGTGCCTGATCCTCGAGTGGCTGTTCGCCGCCTCGGTCGTCGCCATCAGCTGGTCGGGATATGTGACGGCAGCGCTGAAGGATCTTGGCGTCGTGGTACCGGCCGCAATCGCCAGCTCGCCATTAACGGTCGATGTGCATGAGCATCTCGTCGCGACCAGCGGCTTCGTCGATCTGCCGGCGGTGCTGGTGACGTTCGGATGCATGGGGCTGCTGCTCATCGGTACCAAGGCCTCGGCAAACGTCAATACCGCCATTGTGGTCGCCAAGGTGCTGGCGCTCGGCGCGCTCATTGTCGCCGGCATAGGTTATGTGAACTCAGCGAACTGGCACCCATTCATCGCTGCCAACACCGGCGGGTTTGGCCATTTCGGCTGGTCGGGAATCGCGCGCGGTGCGGCGACACTGTTCTTCGCCTATATCGGCTTTGACGGCGTATCGACGCTGGCGGAGGAGGCCAAGAATCCGCAGCGTACCGTCCCATGGAGCCTGTTCGCCTCGCTGGTGATCTGCACGGCGCTTTACGTGGGCGTGAGCATCGTCATCACCGGCCTCACGAGCTATAAGAATCTCGACGTGCCGGATCCGCTGTATTACGCCCTGAGTGCCTCGCACATGCCGCTCGTGTGGCTGAAGGCGGTGATTGCGATCGTCGCGATTGTCGGACTCGTCTCGGTGGTGCTCGTCAGCATCGTCGGCCAGGTGCGCATCTTTTATGCGATGGGACGCGATGGTCTTCTGCCGCCGGCGCTGTGCCGCATTGATGCGAAGCGCGGCACGCCCTACGTCGGCATCATCGTTACCGGAGTCTTTGCAGCCGTCACGGCTGGCTTCGCACCGCTTGGCCTCCTGGGAGAGCTCATCTCCATCGGCACACTGCTTGCGTTTGCGATCGTATGCAGCGGAATCCTCATACTGCGGCGCATCGCGCCCGAAGCGCGCAGACCGTTTCGCACCCCATGGGTGCCGCTCATACCCGTTCTCGGCGTATTGAGCTGCGTCGCGCTGATGCTAAGCCTGCCCAATGGCACGTGGATCCGGCTCGTGCTGTGGATCGCAGCCGGTATTGCCGTGTATGCGTTCTATGGGCGTCGGCACTCGCGGCTGCGGCGTGAGCTGGCGCAGCGCTAGCCCGCTGCGCGCTGAGGCGCCGGTGTTTGCGCGGGGCCGTGCTGCAAAAAAACGCGAATCCGCCGAGAGGCCTCCAGCAGCGTTGCCTCATCGGTTGCAAAGCTGATGCGCACGAAGCCCTCGGTCTCGCGGCCGAATGCGCCGCCATCCATGACCGAGACTCGCTGGCTCTGATAAAGCGCCCTCGTAAACTCGCGCCCCGTATGCCCGGTACCGCGCACGTCCACCAGCATGAACATGCCCGCCTGTGGCGGGCACAGACGCAGTCCCGGCAGGTCGGCGAGCGCGCGCAGCAAAAAAGCGCACCGACTGCTGCAATAATCACGCATCTGTCGTTCGGATTGCGCCCCTGTAGCCAAGGCGACGAGCGCCGCATCCTGGATAAAGCCTGGCAGGCCAAACAACATGCACATCGCTAGCGATTCGGCGTGATGGATGAAAGCGCGAGGACCAATCAGCCAGCCGCAGCGCCAGCCGGTCATGGCGTGCGATTTCGAGAGGCTCCCCAGACTCACCACCTGTTCAGGCAGGCATGATGCAAGACTTGGCTGCTGACCCTGCGGCGCAAGACCTGCGTACACCTCATCGGCTACGACCCACAGGCCGTGCTGCCTAGCAAGCGCGCCGATACCATCAAGCTCCGCTTCGTTGAGGATGACTCCGGTCGGATTGTTGGGGCTTGCTAAAAATATCGCGCGGGTTCGCGGACCAATGAGTGATGCGAGCTGCGCAAGATCTGGGCGAAAGCCGCGTTCGGCAGATTGGCGGGCGCGCACCATGCGCGCCCCGGATACCTCAATCGTAGCGGTGTACGTCGGATACATCGGATCGAAGGAGATGACCTCATCGCCGGGACCGGCGACGCAGAGCGAGGCGACAAACAGCGCATTCTGCGTACCGGCGAGTGCGATGACGTTGTCGGCGCTTACGGCCTGCTGCGTACGCTGCGCGTGCGCGCGCGCCACCGCCTCACGCAATGCGATTCGACCGGATGCCGGGGTGTAGTGGGTGTCGCCCGCACGCAGCCGCTCAATCGCGCGTTCAACAACGGGCGCCGGCGTATCGATCGGCGGATCACCGATGCTGAGCACAATCACATCCTCGCCACGATCGCGCGCGGCGGAAGCTGCGTGGTGGGTATCCCAAGCATCGGCGCCGTCGCCACGGATCCGATCAACCAACGCAGAGAACTGCATCTGCACTCTCCCCCGTGAGTGGCTCAAAGTGGCCTGCGCATATTACAGTGCCGAACGCTGCGGGGAGTTTCAATGCACACAACGCCGTCCACCATCGGAAGCTATGTAGCGCAGCTTCTGGCCGCGAATGGCATCGACACTGTGTTCGGCATTCCCGGCGTTCATACGATCGAGCTCTATCGCAACTTCGCAGCGTCGGGTCTGCGCCACGTACTTGTGCGGCACGAACAGGGGGCCGGTTTCGCAGCTGACGGCTACGCGCGCGCGCGCGGCAAGCCTGCCGCGGCGTTCGTCATATCAGGACCGGGTGTCACCAATATCCTCACGGCCGCCGCGCAGGCCTATTCAGACTCGGTGCCGATGCTGGTCATTGCCAGCAGTCCCGTGCGCGCTTCACTCGGCAGCAAGTGGGGCGTGCTACATGAGCTGCGCGATCAGCACGCCCTCGTCGCTACCATGCTGGATGCGGCGTACGCGGCACACTCGGCGCCGGAGTTGCGCGACCGACTGCGCGCCGCATTTGCCGCGCTACGCAGCCCGCGCGCGCGGCCGGCGTATGTGGAAATTCCTCTCGATCTGCTCTCGCAGGAAACATCACTCATCGCGGAGCGCTTTGATGCTGCGCCTGCGGCTCTGTGCGCACCCGCCGAACTGATTGACAAGGCCTGCAACCTTCTCGGCAGCGCGCGCCGGCCCTTGATCATTGCCGGGGGCGGCGCGCGCGCGGCGGCGGCGCAGCTGCGCACGCTGGTCGAGACACTCGATGCCTTCTTCGTCGCGACCGCCGCAGGCAAAGGGCTGCTGCCGGAGCGGCATCCTGCGAACCTTGGCGCATCCTTGCCCTACCCCGAGACGCAGGAACTCGCGGCCCAGGCGGATGTGATTGTCGCGGTCGGCACGGAGCTCGGTGAAAGCGATATCTACTCGACGGCGCGCCTGCCTTTGCAGGGCAAGTTCATCCGCATTGACGTTGATCAGGAAAAAGTCTCCGACCACTACGGGGCCGCCGTCGGCATCCGCGCCGATGCGGCGCTGACGCTCGAAGCCATCGGGCGCGCGCTCGCGCCGCGTACGGGTTGGCGTACTCTTGCTGGCGCGGCGCAATCACACCGCGCGCGTCTTGAGTCGCGCTTTGATGCACGCACGCAGGCGCGCTTACGCGCACTCGACGCGTTACGGGTCGCGCTGCCCGCCGATGCCGTGGTGTTCACTGACATGACTCAAATTGCCTACCTCGGCAATTACGCGTACGCGGTAGACAACCCGGGCACCTGGTTTCATCCATCCGGCTACGGCACTCTGGGGTACGCGCTGCCGGCCGCAATTGGGGCGAAGATCGCAGCGCCCCAGCGCGCCGTGCTGGCGCTCGCCGGTGATTTCGGATTGCAGTTCACGCTGCATGAACTCATGACCGCCGTGGAGCTCAACCTGAGTCTGCCGATCGTGGTGTGGAATAACGCGGCCCTGGGTCAGATTCGCGAGGACATGATCGCCGCAGGCATCACACCGGTTGCCGTCGTGGCGCAAAACCCGGATTTCCCGGCGCTGGCCGCGGCCTGCGGCGCGACCGGTTTGCGGGCGGCAAGCCCCGCCGCGCTCACGCATGCTGTGCGCGCGGCGCTGGAAGGATGCGGGCCGACGCTCATCGAGGCGCCCGAAAGCGAGTTTTTGGCCGGCTAAAACGCCAAGGTTCGTGACGGCGGTCCAATAGGTTAGGATAGCCGTCCGCTAAAGTAGGTGTACTCATGAAAAAATCGATCGGCGTAGCATTTCTTTTGTCTGCAGCATCCGTAGTGCTGCTCGGAACCGCTTTGGCGCAGCAGGGAGTAACGCCGCCCGCGCAATCAGATACGAGTGCGGCGACCCCCAAGCACACGCCCTCTGCCAAAGGCTCGCCTGCGGCGCTGGCGACTCCCAAAGAGAAACAGAGCTACGCCATCGGCATGCAGCTGGGCGAGAGCTTTAAGAACCAAGGCGTCGATGTCGATCCGAATCTACTGGCGCGTGGCCTCAAGGACACTCTCGCCGGCAAGCCGCTCCTGACGGCCGAAGAGCAAAAGTCCACGATCATGGAATTGCAGACAAGCGTACGCAAAGCGATGCAGGAGAAGATGGCGAAGGCGGCCGAGCAGAATAAGGCAGAAGGCGCCACGTTTCTTGAGGCCAACAAGAGCAAACCAGGCGTCGTGACACAGCCAGACGGACTGCAGTACAAGATCCTGCACGCAGGTACTGGCGCGAAGCCCACCATGACCGATACGGTGGCCTGCAACTATCGCGGCACACTTATCGATGGCACCGAATTCGACAGTTCCTACAAGCGCGGTCAGGCAACCACATTCCCAGTGAGCGGCGTCATCCGAGGATGGACCGAGGCGCTGCAAATGATGCCCGTCGGATCGAAGTGGCAACTCTTCGTGCCGGCGAACCTCGCGTACGGTGACCGGGCGCCGAGTGCCGTCATTGGGCCGGATCGGACGCTCGTTTTTGAGGTGGAGCTCGTCTCCATTCAGGAGAAGACGCCGAAGGCGCCTGTGTCCGTTCCGACTCCGGCAACTCCGCCGCCCGCGACGCCGCCGTCCCACTAAGGGGCGGCTAGGCCTCGGTGTGCATGACGCGATTGCGGCCCGCAAGCTTGCTGCGGTAGAGCGCTTCGTCCGCTCGACGCAGCAGTTCCGCCGAGCAGATGTCGGCTGAGTCGTTCGACGCCGTGAGCGCCGCGACGCCGAAACTTGCGCTGATGCGCAGCGGCCCGGCGCTCGTGAGCACCGGAGAGGCCTGCAGAATGGCGCGGATCTTCTCCGCCGTCGACGCAGCGCCGGCAAGCGGGGTCTCGGGCAGCACGATGGCAAACTCCTCGCCACCGTAGCGCGCGATCCAATCGCTGCCCTGACGGATCGAGGCGCGCGCGCGACTCGCAAACTCGCGCAACACTTCATCCCCGACGATGTGGCCATAGCGGTCGTTGATGACCTTGAATCGATCAAGATCCGCCATCACGGCGCTCAGGCTGTGGCCATAACGGCGGGCGCGCTCGACTTCATTGATGAGTTCCTCATCAAGGTGTCGTCGATTGAACGTGTCGACCAGCGGATCGGTGATTGTGAGCCGCCAAATCTGTTCATTCGCGGAGCGCAGCGAGCGTTCCAGCTGAACGATGCGCCAGCCCGCGTTTACATGCGCGAGTAGCTCAGCAGGGTCAACGGGTTTGCGAATGAAGTTGTCCGCACCGGAGCCGAGCGCATCGACAACGTGATCCGAACTGCCATGGCCGGTCAGCAGAAGAATGTAGACATAACCCGGCAAGTTCGCTTCGCGAACGCGGCGGCACAGCGCCGCACCGTCCATGCCGGGCATCTCCCAGTCCGTGAGCAAGATGTGATAGGGGTCACGCGTAATTTTCGTCAGTGCCTCGAGGCCATCGGAGGCGGTCTCAACGAAGTAGCCACCCTTTTGCAGAAAGTATTGCAGCTGTTCGCGCTCAACCTGCGAGTCCTCAGCGAGCAGCAGTCGCGGCAACGCATAGGCAGGCGAATGCACTTTGTGGATGGAACCGAGCTGCTCAGCGAGCGTCTGCAATTTATTGGCTCAATGCCTTAGCATTTAGTAGGCGAATCTTACGATGCTCCGGATTTGCACACTGTGAACTCGCGCAGGCTGCTTCAACGGGTCTTCAGCTGTTGCTCGAAACACCAGCGCGTTTCACATCCTCACCCTGCAAGGATAGATCGCGCGCCCTGATGAAAGTTTCTTGCCGATCGAGGCCACGCTACAAAGGTGCCGTGGCAGTTTCCGACGCTCTGAAGTAACGATCGACGGGGCGGCACGGTTCCTGCGACGGCACATGAAGCGCCAGCGGCACCGCTAACTGGAGCGTTGATGAGCGGGGCCGATCGTGCTCATGAGATTGCGCGCCGTAATGATCAGCGCAAGGTGAGAAAAAGCCTGCGGAAAATTCCCCAGTTGTCGTTTCGCCCTCGGGTCATACTCTTCCGCCAGCAGGCCCACGTCGTTACGCAGCGACAATAGCCGTTCAAACAATGCACGCGCCTCCTCGTGACGGCCCTGCAGAACGTAGTTATCCGCGAGCCAGAAGCTGCAGGCGAGAAAAGCCCCCTCGCCCGGTGGCAATCCGTCAGCAGCGGTTTCGGTGTGATAACGCAGCACAAGCCCCTCATGCCGCAGGCGGCTCTCGATCGCTGCGAGCGTGCCACGCACGCGTGGGTCGGACGGCGGCAGAAAGCCGACCATCGCAATGAGCAGCAGGCTCGCATCGAGCGCGGTTGCGCCGTAGTACTGCACGAAAGAGTTCTGCACAGGATCAAAGCCGTGCTGGCACACATCGTTGTGGATGGCCGTGCGGATGCGCTGCCAATGCTGCAGGGGCGCCTTCAGGTGAAACTCCTCCGCCGAGCGGATCGCGCGGTCGAAGGCGACCCACGCCATGACCTTCGAATGCGTGAAGTGCCTGCGGCCGCCGCGCACTTCCCAGATACCGTCATCGGGCTCGTGCCAGATTTTCTCAAGATGGGAGATCAGGGCGCATTCAAGATCCCAGCTCGCCTCGTCGGCGGCAAGCCCGGCGCGCCGTGCAACATACAGCGCATCCATCACCTCGCCGTAGACGTCGAGCTGGACCTGCGTGGCCGCAGCATTGCCGACGCGCACAGGGGCGGCGCCCTCGTAGCCCGGCAGCCAGGGCACCGTGAACTCCGTAAGGCGCCGCTCGCCCGCAACGCCGTACATGATCTGCAGGTCATCGGGCGCCCCAGCGACCGCGCGCAGCAGCCACTCGCGCCAGGCCTGCGCTTCACCGAGAAAGCCTGAGTTGACGAGTGCATACAAGGTAAAGGTCACATCGCGCAGCCAGCAGAATCGATAGTCCCAGTTGCGCGGCCCGCGCAGCTTCTCCGGTAACGAGGTCGTGCCTGCGGCGACAATGCCGCCCGTCTCCCAGTGCGACAGCGCCTTCAGCGTCAAAAGCGAACGCAGTACGGCAGAGGAGTACTCGCCTGCAGATTTAAAGGTGGCCACCCACTCCGACCAGAAGGTCTCGATCTGCGCGAGCGAATCGGCTGGGTGCAAACGCTCAGGCAGGGCACGAAAAGAGGGCGTCCAGCTCAGGCTGAAGCCCACCTCCTCGCCTGCTTTGACATCGAACTCGCCCACCGTGCGCATATCCTCGCCACGAAGCGGCACATCGGTATCGAGCAGCAAGCGGTCGGGTCCGGCGATAAATTGCAGACGCCCATCCTCCTGATGCGTCACCCAAGGAACGATGGCGCCGTAGCCGAAGCGCACGACAAGCTCGATGCGCATCGGCACCTTGCCGCGCCTGCCTTTGACAATGCGCAACACATCGCTCACTCCCGGACGGCGCGCCATAAAGTCGATCACCGAAACGGCGCCCTCCGCGGTCTCAAATTGCGTCTCCAGGATCAGCGTGTCACCGCGATAGCGGCGCGTGACGCCTGCGATCGTGCCGTGCGGCGCGATGAGCCAGCGCCCATTTTTCGCTTCGCCGAGGAGAGCCGCAAAGCAGGCTTCACTATCGAAGCGCGGCGCGCACAGCCAATCGATCGAGCCATCGCGCGCCACGAGCGCCATGGTTTCGCAATTGCCAATGGCCGCATAGTCCTCGATGGGGCGCGACATTTTTTTGCGGGAGCCTTTACTGCTGCTTGAGCTTATCGACGACGCTCGGCGTGGCGGGCGGCACGCGCGGAGCTACACCAACGCCGTTGACTCGACATAATCATATGATCGTCTCGGCCCTCAATCATAGGGGCTCCCGCGTCGCAGCACATGCGCGTTTGACTGTGTTCGGCACTGCGCGCGTAATCCGCGGTTCGCGGTGGGCTAATCGTCAACTACAAGCACAGCCGACCGAACAAGGGAGAGCAATATGCACTTCATTAACGTGCGCAGCATGCAGCGCGCCTGTCTCGTGGCAAGCATTCTCGCTATCACTCTCCTCGGTCACGCACACGCCCAGGAATGGGGCTACCTCGACAAATTTAGCGTGAGCAGCACTACCTTTGCGAACGGCTCGACTCTGCCGCTCAGCATGATCGATGAGATCCCTTCGAATGGCATTAACGCCTGCTCGATCAACGGCGCGACCGGCGGCGATCAATCGCCCGAGTTGCAGTGGACACATCCGCGTCCCGGCACTCAGAGCTTCGTCGTCGTTACATTTGACGTTACGGCCTCATTCCTCCACTGGGGAATGTACAACATCCCGGGCTACGCACGCGGCCTGCCGCAGAATGCCGGTGCGGCTACTGAGACCAAGTACGGCACTCAGATCCTCAACGACTTCGGCTTGATCGGCTACGATGGGCCGTGCCCGCCGCCCAACTATCCTCCGGATGTGCACCATTACATCTTCACCGTCTACGCACTCGACAGGCCGCTCGATCTGCCGAATACCGCCAATTTCCCCTCCGACAGTGAGACGCTGCTGAATGCGCTCGCGCGCCTGGGTGCTGAGGGTCACGTGCTCGATAGCGCAAGTATCGAGGGCTTCTACTCAACTACGCCATCCTCCCCGTAGCAGGCAGGGTGACCCGGCATCATCGGATGCCGGGCCGTGGCCGCTCGGGGCTCGAAAACGGACCCGGGCGCGCAGCGTGCCAGCTTCGGTGACCGCTACACTTGCGCACATGTTGAGCAGCAAAAAAGTGGCAAGCGGGTACGCGCGTGTTGCACTGTTGCTCGGCGGAATAGTGCTTGGCGCAGCGAGCGCGACTTGCGTTGACGCTCGGGAGAGAGTACCGCCGGCGCACGGCCTGTGGGTTTGGAAGGGTGAAGGTTTGCTGCACAGCGCCTCGGGCGAACGCGCGTTGCTCGCCTTCTGCCGCTCCGAAAAAATCACCGAAGTCTATTTGTCCATTCCTCAGCAGGACATCAAGTCCGAAGACAAGGCCATCGGGCATTTTGTCGAACAACTTCACGGCGCCAATGTCCGCGCCGAGGCGCTGGTGTCAAGCACAACGGCGGATCTGGGTGGGACCGCACGTGCCAAGCTGATGGAACACGTTCGCGCTATTTTGCGCTTTGATGCGCTGCACGCGGATCAGCGTTTTGACGGAATTCACATCGACGTCGAGCCGCAGCAACGTACCGAGAACAAGGGCGAAGGCAACCTGAAGTTCCTCCCGGGACTCGTCGATACCTTCCACGAGATCCGCGCGCTTGCGGAGCCGCGCGGGCTGACGGTAAGCGCTGACATTCAGGGCAAACTTCTGAAGGGCGATCCCGCGCAGCGGCGCGCGCTCCTGTCCGCACTGCCGCGCTTCACGCTGATGATGTATGAACTCAGCAGTCCGGCCGATGGCAAGAGCGCCGAAGAAAAGGCTGCGAAAGCGCGCGACACCAGTCAAGAGATGCTCGCACGCGCCTATGAGGGCCTGAATGATCCGGGACTTGCCCGGATGGCGATCGCATTGCGCACCGCCGACTACGGAAAGCTGTTGCCACAGATGTTGCAGGCGCTCGATGACGCCAACACCACTAACCCGCACTACCTCGGGTGGGCACGGCACTCCTACAACGACGTCGCGCCTCGCTAAAATTGTTCCTGGTCATTTGCTCCGCCTCCTCGCCACGCGCATACTTGCGCACGCAAGATAAAAAGCTGCGCCGCGTTGCGCGCAACCTCGCTAGCCTAAGAACAACTGACCAGATAGGCGGGTGCTGATATGCGCCGACTGATCTTTTGGGCCATCTCCCTATGCTGTTTCACACAGGGCGCTGTCGCCGAGAACAGCGCCAGCGTGCCACGCACGGTGGTACTGCGAGCGCACATGCTCATCGATGGAACTAGCAATGAGGCGCGACACGACCCGGAAGTGGTCATCGTCGGCAACCGGATCACCGCGGTGTACGCCGTTGGCAGTCAACCCTCGCCAAGCGGAGCCGAAATCATTGATCTGGGATCGGCCACGATCCTGCCCGGGCTCATCGATGTGCATACTCACGTTTTTTTGCAGGGTGAGGTGCCGGCCGCCGGCGGGTACGACGTGCAGTTGCTCAAGTATCCGGCCTCGTATCGCGTGGCGCGCGCCATTGTGGCCGCGCGGCGCGCGCTTGAGCAGGGCTTTACAACCATCCGCGACGTTGAAACCGAAGGTGCCGGATATGGCGACGTCGGTATCAAGCGAGCGATCAACGAGGGCTACATTCCGGGGCCGCGAATGTTTGTGTCGACGATTTCGATCTCTTCCACCGGCGGCTACTCACTTGATAACTACGCGCCGGAGGTCACCGTGCCGAAGGGGTCGCAGCTCATCGACGGGCCCGTCGAAGCGCGCAAGGCGGCGCGCGAACAACTCGATCACGGCGCCGATTGGATCAAGGTGTACATGACGCATCGCTCCTGGCTCGATGAGAACGGAGAGCTCGTGTCTCAACCGACGCTGACGGTGGAGGAACTCAAGGCGATCGTCGATGAGACGCATGGATGGCGCAGGAAAGTCGCCTGCCACGCTTACAACGGCATTGGCCTGCAGCGCGCGCTCGATGGCGGCTGCGACTCCATCGAACATGGGTTGGGACTCACCGATGCGCAGGTCGCGCAAATGCTCAAACAGGGTACGTGGCTCGTCCCCACGCTTTCTGTGTACTACTACGACTGGGATCCCCCCGACAGCGATGCCGGCAAACGCGACCGCAAACGGGCCGCCGTACACGAGGTCTCCTTTAAGAAAGCTTTGCGGGCCGGCGTCAAGATTGCATTTGGCACGGACGTAGGCGGTTTTTCGTGGTCCGAACCGATCGCCCAGGAATTTGGCCGCGAGGTTGAGTTCGGGATGACGCCGATGCAGGCGGTCCAGTCTGCCACCGGCCGCGCCGCAGAACTTCTCGGCAAGCGTGGCGAGCTGGGGGTCGTTGCGCCGGGCGCCTACGCCGACCTGATCGCGGTGCCGGGTGATCCCCTGCAGGATGTTGGGGTCCTAAGAAACGTAGAGTTCGTCATGAAAGATGGCGTGGTGTTCAAGGCACCACCGGCTCATGCACCCTAGAGGCAGGCGCCAGCTCCGCTCCTGAAGGGGAGCGGGCGCTGCGAGAAACACGGTGCAAGCGCATCTGCAAAGCGCTCTTGGGCTCATCGCATTGCGTGGTATTGCTTGGCTCGTCAGCGAGCGGCGCAAACTCGTCTCGTGGCGATTCGCCGCAGTTGGCACCGGCGCACAGATTGTGCTCGCCTTCGTGCTGCTCGAGCTGCCGTTCGCGACGGCGATATTTGGCGAGCTCAATCATGGGGTGATGGCGATTCAACGCGCAACCGAAGCGGGCAGCTCCTTTGTCTTTGGTTTCCTAGGCGGTGCCCCGCTACCCTACGAAGAGACACGCCCCGGCGGAAGTCTGGTATTCGCGTTCCGCTTCTTGCCGCTGATCTTTGTCATCAGCGCTTTGGCGTCGCTCCTCATTTACTGGCGCGTGCTGCCGGCGATTGTCAGAGGCTTCGCATGGATGTTTGAGCGTGTGTTACGCATCGGCGGCGCAGTAGCCGTCTCGTCGGCGGCGAATATCTTTGTCGGCATGGTCGAATCGTCCATTCTTATCCGGCCGTACGTCAAAGAGCTCACGCGCAGCGAGCTCTTTACGGTGATGTGCGTGGGTCTGGGTGGGGTCGCCGGTACGGTTTTAGTGCTGTACGCGACGATGCTGGCGCCCGTCATCCCCAACGCCGCCGGACACCTGCTTGTCGCCACCGTAATTACCGTTCCCGGCTCCATCGTGATCGCGCGCATCATGATTCCCGACACCAGCCCGTCAACGCCGGGGAAGCTCCTACGGGACGAAAGCGTGCACGGCCCTATCGAAGCCCTTATGAACGGCGCAAGGCAGGGGCTCGAGCTCTTCCTGATCATCATCGCAACACTGTTGGTGTTCGTCGCACTCGTTTATCTGCTGGATGAGCTTCTCGGCCTGCTGCCCAACTTTTATGGCGCGGCTTTGACCCTCGAACGAATCGTCGGCTGGCTCTTCGCACCGGTTGCCTGGCTTGTGGGCATTCCCTGGCATGAGGCGCGCGTCGTGGGCTCGCTACTGGGCACAAAGACGGTGGTTAATGAGCTGATTGCCTATCGGCAGTTGTCGATTCTGCCACCGGGGACGCTGAGCGATCGCAGCCGCCTGCTTGCAACTTACGCGCTATGCGGTTTTGCGAACTTTGGCAGTGTCGGCATCCTCGCGGCCGGCCTTGCAACGATGGCGCCATCGCGACGCACCGAGATTGCGCAGCTTGGACTGCGTGCACTGCTCGGCGCGACGCTCGCCAACTGCAGCACCGCCGCCATTGTGGGAATTCTCATGTAGCGCGAAGCCATGCCCCGCAGTCTTGGCTTAAGCGGCGGCGAGGGTTTTGACGTGCGCCACGGCGCTTCGGCCGAGCGCGCCCAAGTTGTAACCGCCTTCAAGCATCGAAACGATGCGGTGTTGCGCATGGCGCGCAGCGAGCGCGGTAATTTCGCGGGTCATCCAAACGTAATCGTCTTCGACCAGCGCCATTCCGCCGAGCAGGTCCTCCCGATGCGCATCAAACCCGGCAGAGATCAGCAGCAGCTCCGGTTTGAAATCCTCAAGCGCCGGCAGCCACTCGTCAGTGACCGCCTTGCGGGCAATTGCGCCATCGCTGCCGGCGGGCAGAGGCACGTTGATCATATTTGGCGCTGGCGTCTGCGCGCCGCTGAACGGATAGAACGGGTGTTGGAAAAAACTCGTCATCAGCACGCGCTCCCGCCATGGCGCAGCGCTGAAGATATCTTCGGTGCCATTACCGTGATGCACATCGAAGTCGACAATCGCGACGCGCTCCAGGCCGCCTATTTCAAGAGCGTAGGCAGCGGCGACGGCGACATTGTTGAATATGCAAAAGCCCATCGATTGCCCCTGCGTCGCGTGATGACCGCACGGTCGCACGGCACAGAACGCGTTGCGTGCTCGTCCCGCCAGCAATTCATCGACCGCCTGAACACCGGCACCCGCGGCGCGGCGCGCCGCCTCGAGGCTATGGGCGTTCATTGCCGTGTCCGCATCGAGCTGCAGGTAGCCTTCGGTAGGTGCGCGCTCAAAGATAAGGTCAACGTAGGCCGAGCGATGTACACGTTTAAGATCGTCGATGCTCGCGCGCAGCGCCTCAAGACAGCGCACCTCATCAAGCAGGCCGGATGAGCGCATGTGCTCGTTGACGGCAGCCAGACGCTCGGGAGATTCGGGGTGGCCCTGGCCCATCTCGTGCCGCAGGCATTCGGGATGCGTGATGTAGGCGGTCGTCATTGCCTTCCTGAAGCGCGCCGTGCCGAGATACAAACTCTACATAATTTGCGCGCAGCGGGCTCGACTGCACGCACCGTAAACTTGGATTCGGTTGAACGCGGCCCGCGCACGCGCGGAGGACTTGAGACTAGTAGCTATAACGTAAGCTTTACAATTAGTGAGTCACGCATGTCACAGTCGCGTTGCGATTGTCACGATGCGTGTACTTAGCCTTATATCTCATATATTTTGTAAGCGTTCATTCGAATTCATAAGGCACGCCTAAGGCTTTGCGCGCGTGCCCAATTTGAGCGCCACCGCGCATCGCGAATGCAATCCGTGGCCGCAACGGCGGACAACCCAACGCTGGGCAGCCCACCTTAGATCAAGAGGAAGTTCTGATGGCTGGTCGCAATTTTCTGTTCGTTCCCGGACCCACCAACGTTCCGGATCGCATCCTGCGCGCGATGCATGTTTCGATGGAAGACCATCGCTCGCCGAGCTTCCCGGAGCTCAGCCGCGCCTGCCTCAACGGCCTGAAGCCCGTTTTCAAGACGGCGACCGGCGCGCCATTCCTGTTCCCTTCCTCCGGCACGGGCTGCTGGGAAGCTGCGCTCACCAATTGCCTTGACGCCGGTGCCAAGGTGCTGCACTCGCGCTTCGGCCAGTTCAGCCACTTGTGGTGGGACATGTGCGTGCGGCTCGGCTATGAGGTCGAACTTCTCGAGGTGCCCTGGGGCGAGGGCGCGCCGATTGACCGCTATCTCGCCGCCTTAAGCGCCGACAAGCAGCACAAGATCAAGGCCGTGCTCGTCTGCCAGAACGAGACCGCCACGGGCGTCACCAGCGATGTCGCCGCCATCCGCCAGGCGATGGACAGCATCAAACATCCAGCGCTTTTGTTTGTTGATGCGGTGAGCGCGCTCGGCAGCATCGACTTTCGTATGGATGAGTGGGGCGTTGATGTCTGCGTCAGCGGCTCGCAGAAGGGCCTGATGCTGCCCGCCGGAATGGGGGTGACGTGCGTCAGCCAGAAGGCGCTTGAGGCGGCGAAGAAAGCGACCTCCAAGCGCTGCTACTTTGACTATGCCGACATGGTAACGGCTAACGCCTCAGGCTACTTCCCTTACACGCCCTCCATACCAATGCTGTATGGCCTGCGCGAGTCTCTGGCGATGATCGCTGAGGAAGGCCTGGAGAATATCTTCCAGCGCCATAACTACCTCGCCGCCGGCGTGCGCGCCGCCGTATTCGAGGGCTGGAAACTGAAGCTGTGCGCCACCGCGCCCAAATGGTACTCAGATACGGTCTCCGCGATCATGGTGCCTGAGGGGATCAACGGCGCGGATCTCATCGCCCGAGCTTTCAAGCGCTACAACCTGGCTCTTGGGGCCGGTCTATCCAAGGTCGCCGGCAAATTGTTCCGCATCGGCCATTTGGGTGACCTCAACGAACTGATGCTCCTCGGCGCGCTCTCCGGATCCGAGATGGCAATGCTCGATGTGGGTGTGAAGATCGAGCCGGGCAGCGGTGTCGCCGCTGCGCAAAATTACTGGCGCAGCCAATCTCAAGGGGCGACAGCCAAGGACGGATCGAAGCGAAGCATCGCGGCATGAAGCACCGCGTCGTGTTCCTGGACCGCGCTTCGCTCAAAGCGAAGGTGCGCAAGCCCTCCTGCGCCAGCGAATACATCGAGTACGACAAGACCGCCGACGGCGAGATCGTGCCGCGCCTGCAGGGCGCCGGGGTCGCGATCATCAACAAGGTCGCGATGCGCGCAGACACGCTGAAGCAGCTGCCGCAACTGAAGCTGATTGCAGTAGCCGCCACCGGCTACGATGTGGTGGACATCGCATACTGCAAGGAGCACGGCATCGCCGTTGCGAACATCCGCAATTACGCGGTGCACACGGTGCCCGAGCATGCCTTCGCGCTGATCCTCGCGCTGCGGCGCAATCTGCTGGCGTATCGGCAGGATGTCGAGAACGGCGTCTGGAACCGCTCCGAGCAGTTTTGTTTCTTCACGCACGACATCGGCGATCTGCACGGGTCCACGCTCGGCATCATCGGCGAGGGCGCGATTGGCCAGGGCACTGCGGCCATTGGGCGCGCGTTCGGTATGCGCGTGCTGTTCGCGGATCATCCGCCCCCAAAGTTGGAAGGCGTGACCTTTACCCCCCACGAGCAAGTGCTCGCCGAATCGGACGTGATATCGCTGCACTGCCCGCTGATGCCGGCAACACGAAACCTCATCAACCTCGAGGCCTTCCGCAAGATGAAGCACAATGCGCTGCTCATCAATACGGCACGCGGCGGCCTGGTAGACGAGGCGGCGCTGGTGCAAGCGCTCGATGAAGGCCTGATAGCGGGCGCGGGATTTGACGTTCTGACGGTCGAACCGCCGCGAAACGGCAACCCGCTTCTCGAGCTGCGGCGTTCTAATTTTATCCTGACGCCGCACATTGCGTGGGCGTCGGACGGCGCGATGCAGTTTCTTGCGGATCAGCTGATCGACAATATCGAGCGGTGGTGTAGTGGTCGGCCGCAGCACCTCGTGACCTGAGCGGCAGCTTAGGATCGGTGCGCAACGCGGCGGCGCCTCAGATGACTTTCTGTGCGCGAAATGCAGCGATTTCCTGCTTGTCGTAGCCGAGCTCGGCCAGCACCTCATCGGTGTGCTCGCCGAGCAACGGGGAGCGCACGACACTCGTAGGGCTATCGCTCATCTTGATGGGATTGCCCACACTCAAATACTTGCCGCGTGTCGGATGATCCACTTCGACGATGGTGCCCGTCGCGCGCAGCGAGGGCTCCTCCGCTAGTTCCTTCATCGACAGGATGGGCCCGCATGGAATATCGTGCTTGTTCAAGAGCTCCATCGCCTCGAACTTTGTCTTGGTGACGGTCCACGCCTCGATGGCCTCAAATACTTCCTTCAGTCTCGGCAAGCGCGCATGGGGTGTCGCGTAGTCGGGATGCGTGATCCACTCCTCCTTGCCGATGACTTTGCAGACATCTTTCCACACCGGCGCCTGGGCGATGAAGTAGAGGTAGGCGTTGGGATCACTCTGCCACCCCTTGCACTTGACGATGGAGCCCGGCTGCCCGCCACCAGAAGCGTTGGCGGCGCGCGGCACGGCGGCGCCAAATTTGCCGTGCGGATACTGCGGGTACTCGTGCATGACCCCATGGCGCGCAAGGCGCTGCTGATCGCGCAATTTGACGCGGCACAGATTCAGCACGCCGTCCTGCATCGCTGCGAGGACCTTTTGGCCCCGGCCAGTGCGATCTCGCTGATAGAGCGCCGCCACGATGCCAAGCGCAAGATGCAATCCCGTGCCGCTGTCACCGATCTGTGCACCCGTAACGAGCGGCGGCCCATCGTCAAAGCCGGTCGTCGAGGCAGACCCGCCGGCGCACTGCGCCACGTTCTCGTACACCTTGCAGTCCTCATAAGGCCCGGGCCCAAAGCCTTTCACGGAGGCGACGATCATGCGCGGATTGAGCTGCTGAATGCGCTCCCAAGTAAACCCCATACGATCGAGCGCACCCGGAGCAAAGTTCTCCACCAGCACATCGCAATTGTTGATGAGCTTTTCCAGTATCTGCTTGCCTACCGCACTCTTGGTGTCGAGCGTAATCGAACGCTTGTTGTGATTCAGCATCGTAAAGTACAGGCTGTCGACGTCTGGGATGTCGCGCAGTTGCTCACGGGTCACATCGCCGTGGCCGGCGCGCTCGACCTTGATAACGTCCGCGCCAAACCACGCCAGTAACTGCGTGCAGGTCGGACCCGATTGCACATGCGTGAAATCGAGGATGCGGATGCCATCTAAAGCCTGCGCCATCTGCTACTCCTGAGGCGACTCAAATGACCTGTTGGCTGCTGATGCGCGTTATGGGCGCTGGGCCTGCGGCGAAGTGTCGCGCGCGCATCGGCTTCAGCACCGCAAGACCCAAAAACGCCGCCGTGAGATTGAATGCCATGGCCAGCAAAAATACCGAGTCCCAGCCGTGTGCTTTGGCAATCGCCGCCGCGACCGGTACCAGGAGCGCTCCGGCGCCTTTTGCGGTGTAGAGCATGCCGGCATTGGCGGCAGCATATTTTGAGCCAAAGGTGTCGCCCTGGGTTGCGGGGAAGAGGCTGAAAATCTCTCCATACACGCCAAAGTAGAGCGCCGTTATGAGCACAAACACGGCCGGATGCGTCCCGCTCTTGCTTAACGTGAAGAGTGCCAGAGCACCAATAGTGAATGCGAGCGCCATCGTGTACTCACGACCGATGCGATCGGACAACCATCCAAAGAACGGCCTGCCCACGCCATCGAAGATGCGGTTGAGTGCCAGCGCGAACACCAGCGCGGGCATCACAAGGCCCATAAGCTCTACCGGAGTCTTCTCAATCTTGAAATCCTTCGCGATCGGCGCCATCGACGCCGCCATCGTCAGGCCGCCCGCGGCGACCAGTACGAACATGACGTACATCACCCAGAACACCGGGCTGCGAAGTACCGCACCGGGCGCGTAACCGTGCGCAGTCTGCGACGCCGTTACCTTCATGGTTAGCAGTTGTGGTGGCGCGGCCAGCATGCCCCACGCCATGACGAAGACGATCGCGCCCTGCAGCAGTCCGAAAAAGAAGAAGGCGTGCTCGTAACCGGCCGTATTGATCATCGTCGATATGGGCCCGATGGTGATTGCAGCGCCCGCGCCGAAGCCTGCCGCTGTGATCCCGGCGGCAAGACCCCTGCGACCCGGGAACCACTTGAGCGCGTTGCCGACACAGGTACCGTACACGCATCCGGTACCCACTCCGCCCACAGCGGCGCCCACATACAGAACCGCGAGCGAGTCCGCGAAGGAGTTGACTACCCACGCGATCGCCACAAGCAGTGCTCCGCCTATGACCACCCAGCGCGGGCCGAAGCGGTCAACAAAATACCCTTCGAGCGGAATCAGCCAGGTTTCGACTAGCACGAAGATCGTGAAGGCCACTTGAATGGCGGCACGTCCCCAGTGATATTTCGCATCCAATGGATTGACGAACAATGTCCAGCCGTACTGCAGGTTCGCGACGCTGGCCATGCAAATGACACCGATCGCCAGCTGCACCCAAGGATTGGCGAACGGTGAGTTGCGGCTCTGCATTGATTGAGGATTCGCGCTCATAAGATGTTCTTCTTTTTTAATAAGTGCCTCGGCAGCCTCGTCCTGCCTGGTGCAGAATCCATATATATAGCTAGACCTTCGCCTGTCAAGCCGACCGCGAGCGCGCTCGAGCGCAGCCGCGGCAAGACACACGATGGCGCCAATATCGCGCCGCAGAGCGCGCATTCGTGCGTGCGGAGCGCCGGGTTATGGAACATCTATAGTGCGCAGCGGCGAGCCTGCGCACGGTTGCCACGTGAGGCAGCACCGATGCTTCGCGCCTGATCACGCACCATGAACTACGACTACATTATCGTTGGCGCCGGCTCCGCCGGCTGTATTCTGGCCAATCGCCTAACTGAGTCGGGCCGATACTCTGTTTTGCTGTTGGAAGCCGGCGGACGGGATGATTCGCTGCTTTTCAAGGTGCCGATTGGATTCCTGTACACCTACTACAACAGCGATTGTAACTGGATGTATTACTCGCAACCCGAAGCCGCGCTCGGCGGGCGAGCGATCTACTGTCCGCGCGGCAAAGTGCAAGGCGGCAGCGGATCGATCAATGCGCTCATCTATGTGCGCGGCCAAAGCAATGACTTCAGCGATTGGGTCGCAAATGGCGCAGCCGGCTGGTCCTTCCAGGATGTCCTGCCCTACTACAGGAAACTTGAGTCTCATCCGCTTGGGGATACCGAGTACCACAGTGGCGCGGGACCTATCCGCATCACCCCAATGCGCAACGCGGCGCATCCGATCTGTGCGGCATTTCTCGAGGGCTGCGCCGCATCGGGGTACCCGCGCAATGACGACTTCAATGGCGCCTCACTCGAAGGGGCTGGTATCTACGATATCAACACGCGCGCTGGCCTGCGCGACTCGAGCAGTTACGCTTACCTAACGCCCGCGCTGCGCAGAACGCAGTTAACGGTCGAGCACAATACTGTCGTTGAGAAAGTTCTGTTTGACGCTCACAGGCGCGCGATCGGCGTGTCTTTCAGGCAACGCGGTGAACTGCAAGACGTACGCGCCGAGCGGGAGATCATCCTGTCAGCCGGGGCAGTCGGCACGCCGAAATTGCTGCAACTCTCGGGCGTCGCAGACCGCAGTCTGCTCGACAAACATGCGATCCCGGTGGTTCAGCGTGCCGCGGCGGTCGGCAAAAATCTGCAAGATCACCTCTGCGTCAGCTACTTTTTCAAGGCTAATCGCAAGACCTTGAACGATGACTACGGGACCTGGCTCGGGAAATTGAGAGTTGGCCTGCAGTACCTCCTGTTACGCAAAGGGCCCCTGTCTCTAAGCGTAAATCAGGCCGGCGGTTTTTTCAGAGGCGCGGACGACGAGCCGCGCCCCAATATCCAGCTCTATTTCAACCCGCTTTCCTACGCAATTCCGAAAGGACGTGTTGCCACTTTACGTCCCGAACCATATTCCGGTTTCCTGCTGGCGCTTTCTCCCTGCCGACCCACGAGCCGCGGTACCATCGAAATTGCATCGAATCGGCCGGATGACGCGCCCCTGATTCGCCCCAATTATCTTTCGACGTCGAAGGACATCGAAGATGTCATCCAGGGCAGCCGCCTGGTTCGCAAGTTGATGCAGGCGCAGGCCCTGCAGGCGGTCACGATCGAGGAAGTGAAGCCGGGCGAGCGCGTGAGGAGCGATGCAGAGATGCTGCAGTATTTTCGTGATGAGGCTGGATCCATCTATCATCTGTGCGGCTCGTGTGCCATGGGCTCCGATCCAGCTACCTCGGTCGTGTCGAATCGCCTGAGAGTGCACGGAATCGAACGTCTGCGGATCGTCGACGCTTCGGTATTTCCCAATGTCACGTCGGGAAACATCAACGCTCCTACGATGATGGTCGCGGAAAAGGCGGCGGTAATGATCCAGGAAGACGCGAGCGCGGCATAAGAAGCTTGAGGCGTATTTCCGGGGCACCCAATCTTGCCTTGCGGCCCAACCGGAACTGGTGTGAAATCGATTCCCACGTGGTTGTTAAGCCGGTAACCTTTTGCGGCAATTCGTGACCCGGTAGGTATTTTCCGTCATTGCCCAGCCGCCCTCGGCCGCGGTTTACTAGCCACGTGTTCAAGGGCAAACCCGTCGTAAGGCGGGGACGCAAAGCCTCCGGTCTTCAGGACTCACCGAGTCAGAGATAGCGGGGTTGCCGGCAGCCTTCGCCTGTGGAGGCGCGCCGTCAGATCCGCGGATCAGGATCGCGTCGACCGAACACCAGGTTTCGGTGTTTCGAAGGGCGAGCGGAAATGGAACGGCTGACTAATCTTCTTCAGAGCTCAGCATACGAGCTGCACCCACTCGTACTCATGGCGCGAGCCGCCGAGAATGCCAACGAGTTGCAGCAACTTTGCGCGCTTGCGCGCCTGCTGATGACGATCTTCTCCATGGTTCACTCGGAGCTCATCTAAGAAAGGGCGGCCCACCGCAGCAGCGCCTCGTGCCGCAGGCTGAAGCTCAATCGATACCGATCGTGACGTTAGAAGCCTTGATGATCGCGTAGACCTTAACTCCTGCTTTCAGCCCAAGTGTCTCCGCAGATCGCTTGGTAATGACTGAGACCACTTCAATCCCCGGCGCGATCTCTATCACGACGTCGGAATCGACGGCGCCCATCGTAACGTTCTTCACTTTGCCGGCAAGGCCATTACGCGCGCTAAGTTTCATGGATTGATGCCCCGAGTCAAAAAAGCTTGGCGTGTGCATCGACCGGCCACTCTGCCGGGCTTACGAATGCGCCGAAGTAATAGGCTATGATATCGCAGGACAAAGCGCCTCCGCGCTTCTCATCAGCTGCCTGCGAACCACAAACGCAAGCACGCAGCAGAAAAATTGCGGGGACAATTCAATGTTACTGACTCGCTGCAAGAACCTATATTGCCGATCCGTGGTTCGTCGCCTGTGGGCAGGACTCGCCACACTCGGGTGCGTCCAATCGGCAGGGGCCGAGCCAAAGCTTGCCTATCCGCCGGCCCCGCGCGATACGGTGATCGAAGACTACTTCGGGACTAAGGTTGCAGATCCCTACCGTTGGCTCGAGGACCTCGACTCCCCGGCGACGCGCAGCTGGGTGCAGGCGGAGGGGAGACTGACCACCACGTACCTCGCTTCGATTCCCGCACATCATGAACTGCGCGCGCGTCTTGCGACGCTGAACAATTTTGAAAAGATCGGTATCCCGTTTCATGAGGGTGGCCGGTATTTTTTTACGCTTAACACGGGCCTGCAAAATCAAAGCGTCCTGTTCACAGCCGCGAATCTTGCCGATTCACCACAGCTCGCTCTCGATCCCAACACGCTCTCGTCTGACGGGACCCTCGCAGTTACTGGTTACGTCGCAAGTCATGACGGCAATCTTTTGGCGTACGGCGTCTCAGTCTCGGGCTCCGATTGGACTGAATGGCACATCCGTGATCTCAGGACCGGCAAAGATCTTGCTGATGTACTGCGTTACACCAAATATTACGAGCCGGTTTTTTCCCACGATGGAATGGGACTCTACTACAGCGCCTTTCCGGCCCCGCCAAAGGGTGCGGAACTCAGTACTCAGGACTTGAACAACGCGCTCTATTACCACGCACTCGGCTCACCAGCATCGGCAGATAAGAAGCTATTCCAGGAAAGTGAGCATCCAACGTGGCAGTTTGAGTCGCATCTTTCCTCTGATGGGCGATGGCTCGTCATCGCCGCCGGCGATGGTGAGGTCGGCGACCGGGGCCTGGAAAACCTCTACGTGCTTGACGCTGCCGCACAGGTTGCAAGCGTCAAGCCGGTAGCTGTCGGCTTTGACGCTGCGTACATCTACGTCGGTGCGGATGCAGGCAAAGTGTTTGCTCTTACGACGCTCAATACCGCCCGCGGCAGTGTTATTGCAATCGATCCGGAGCACCCAGATCGCAAGAACTGGAAAACGGTGATTGCCGAGGGCAGCGATGCCATTGATTTGACCGAACCCAGCGTCACGCTGGTCGACCACGAACTCATCGTAAGGACGGTCCACGATGCGCATACCCAGGTGCGCACCTACGGGCTCGATGGGGCATTGCACCGTGAGATCGTTCTGCCGGGAACCGGCAGCGCGCGCGGCTTTGGCGGGCATCCGAATGAGCGCGAGACGTTCTATAGCTTCACTAATCTCATCACGCCGCCCACCGTGTACCGCTATGACCCGCAAAGCGGTCGCAGCACCGTGTTTCGCGCACCCAAAGTCGCATTCGATGCATCCTCACTCGAGGAACACCACGTATTTTATGTGAGCAAAGATGGCACCCGTATTCCGATGCAGCTCGCCTTCCGTAAGGGGCTGAAGTTAAACGGGCAAAATCCCGTCATCCTGTATGGGTATGGCGGTTTTGGCGTTTCGCTGCTACCTGCATTCAATGCGTCACGGATCGCATGGCTGGAGATGGGCGGCATTTATGCAGTCGCCAACATTCGTGGCGGCGGGGAATATGGCGAAGCTTGGCATCGCCAGGCGATACGCACGCACAAGCAGATCGTGTTCGATGACTTCATCGCCGCGGCACAATGGCTGATCGCGCAGCACTACACATCGACGCCGAAGCTTGCGATCCAGGGCGGCTCGAATGGCGGCCTCTTGGTCGGCGCATGTATGACGCAGCGCCCAGACCTCTATGGAGCGGTGATCGCGCAGGTCGGAGTAATGGATATGTTGCGCTTCGATCGCTTCGGTCAGGGTGCGGGCTGGGTCGGTGATTATGGCTCACCGCACGATGTCGAAGACTTCAAGGCGCTCTTTGCGTACTCGCCAGCGCACAACGTGCACCCGGGAACGAGCTATCCCGCAACCCTGATTATCACCGGCGATCACGATACTCGCGTCATGCCGATGCACTCCTTTAAGTTCGCGGCACAATTGCAGCATGCGCAAGCCGGCGTAGCGCCAGTACTGCTTTACCTCGAATCCTCATCGGGACATGGCGGCGGACCTACCTTGACGCAGGCGATTGAACAGAGCGCCGACATCTACGCTTTCCTCATCAAGAATCTCGGAATGGATGTGAAGTAGCGCAGCCTGCCGCTCCTCAAGGGGCTGCCGGCGCACGTGTCCGCGCGCGAGGTGCGCCGGTCAGCGCCAGAACATCGCGCAATGCCAGGTCGAACTGCCCGGCGTGTTTGAGCCGCGGCCATTGAGTTTCCAGCAGGCGGTGCGCCTGCGCGTCCTCCCCCAGGCGCACGTATGCTGCCGCCGTGACGGTTGTGAGATAGCTGAGATCGTCCGCAAATGCTGGCTGCTTGGCGATGAGCGCGGAGCCGAATTTTACGATCTGCGCGGCATCGCGCTGGGCTATCGCAGCATACAAGCCCGCCCAGATCTGCTCCTCTTCTGGCACCTCTTGGTAGCAGGGGCTTGATAGCACCCTCTTCCAGATTTCTCGGACCTCGGATGCGTTGAGATACGCCGTCGTATAGTCGCTGATGTTGCGCGCCGCCTCCTCCCAATCCTCCTGTGCCTGCTTTTGCGTGCACTGCTCGGCGCGCGTGCCGATCAGCCACAGATAGCGCGCGCTGAAGGGATCCAAGTGATCGAGACTGCCGCTCGCCACAGCATCCCGAATTGCAACCGCCCGCTGCACGAACCGATCCCGCACCAAACTGCTGTTCGCCGTCGGCTCGACTGTCGGCTCGCGGCGCACGGCACCATCAATCAACTCGGCGAAAGGGAGCGGCAAAACTGTGAGTGCCGGCAATTCCAGCGCGTTCGCGCCGAGGTAGCGCAGGCGCGGCGCATTCAGATCCACGAAAGGATAGTAGTCGGAATTGGCGGGTACCGGGATGCTCTGCAGCAATGGCCCGAGCGTTGCATTATCGCCAATCTTGCGTGAGCGAATGTCAGCCACGGATTGCACGCCGATGCGCTCAAGCTCGGTGCGCAACTGCGGCGATTGCAAAAGATCGTCCTGTGGCATGGGCAACGCAGCGCCACGAGTCGCAACAATGAGAATATTCAAATCGTCGGTGTTGTAGAGCGCGTACGCACCAAAGTGTGGCGCCAGCGCTTTAATGACGGACGCCATGACCTCGATATTCGTCTCGTAGACCTGGACCCACTGGACGAAGTACCCATCGGGCGCGAGGTGCGCCGTGATGCGGCCATAGAATTCGTCCGAGAACAGCGTCGCAACTCCGCTCACCCACGGATTGGATGGCTCGGAAACGATGAGGTCGTACGGCTCGCGCGTAGTGGCGAAAAAAGTCTTGGCATCCTCGTAGACGATGTGGCTGCGCGGATCCTCGAAGACGTTGGCGATTCGAGGTCCAAAGCCATCAATCGCAGCTTCCACTATCAACGGTTCGATCTCGATCGAGTCCAGACGCTTGATGCGAGTGCTGGTGAGCAGGGTATGCGTGGTCAGTCCCGAGCCGAAGCCGATGTTCGCGACACGCGCCGGATGCGGGTGCATGCTGAGCGGGATCGCAGCCGCCAGCACCATGGTGCTCTCATCGATCGTAGCTCTCCCCGGGCCCATCTGCACGCTCGCGTCGGGCTTGCCATTGGTCGCAATCGTCACCGTGCCGTTGCCCTCGATGAGACTGATCGTGGCCGTCTTGCCGTCGCGCAGGTAAGCAACAGCTGCACCGTCCGGGAGCGATGCAGTGCCGGTGCGATACACACCGGATGCCATG
>Ga0302324_100001944_pt1 | contig 48923 bp, 40 predicted proteins | sample Palsa_T0_1_FD_201949 | JGI IMG/M metagenome (GOLD analysis project Ga0302324, IMG submission 201949) | Peat permafrost microbial communities from Stordalen Mire near Abisko, Sweden - Palsa_T0_1 | ecosystem: Environmental > Terrestrial > Soil > Palsa > Peat permafrost | place: Sweden: Abisko...
GTTTCCGCGGGTCCGCCTCGTCCAGGGCGTAGAGGAATCCATTCGAATCAACGAAGACCGGTGCGGTCATGGACCTCCTCGCGCGTCAGGTAACGCCCTTTACTCCGGAGAAAAGGTTTACGGCTCAACGCCCGCCGCATAGCCTTCTCATAGGTGTCCTGGGCCGACATGCGCTCTTTCAGCAGTTCTCCCAGAAGACGCGAGACGCTTGTATCCCGGCGCGCCGCCTCGATGCGAGCCCATTGCGCGACGTCTTCTTCTAGGGTGACGGTTACGTTGCGGAGGCGGGTGGGCGGTGACACTAAAATAGTGTAACACGAAAATACTGTACCTACAACGAGGGCGTCATCCCGAAACCCGGCGCGTACTTCAGCCGGGTGAGGGATCTCGCGTGCGCAGTGCTTTTGAGTTGCCTATTTTGTCCAATTTATCTAAAATAGACAAATGCGAACCGTCTCCGCCACCGATGCCAAGCAGCGCCTAGCCGCGCTCCTCGACGCCGCCCAGCGCGAGCCCGTCCTCATTCGCCGCCAAAACCGGGACGTTGCCGTAATCATGTCCGCCGAAGAATATCAGCGCATTCGTAAGCACAACGTCGCCGAGCTTAAGCAAACGATGGACCGCATCGGCGCTCAGGCCGCAGCACGGGGAATGACCGAGGAAATCCTTGCCGACATCTTGAAGGATTGAGGCGCCAGGATTCATGCGAGTCTCGCGTCGTCTCGTCGTGGACACCAACGTATTCGCCAGCGCCATCATCTTCCCCCGCTCGGTTCCTCGTCAGGTTGTCGACCATGTCTTGGATCACGGCGTCGTCATCTTTTCCGAGGCCACGGTGAGCGAACTCGCCGAGGTTCTATCCCGTTCAAAGTTCGACGGCTTCGTCAGCCGCGCGGAGCGCGAGCTCTTCCTGGCGCAGATTGAAAGTGCGGCAGAGTTCGTTCCCATCATTCAGTTAGTCCGCGCATGCCGCGACCCGAAGGATGACAAGTTCCTGGAAGTCGCGCTGAACGGGAGGGCCGATGTGATTATTACGGGCGATGCGGATTTGCTGGGGATCCATCCGTGGCAGGGGATTGCCCTGGCCTCGCCCTCGAATTTTGAGGAGGCGCGGCTCGTGCGTGTTGATACCATCTCCTTTTGAGGCTACATTAGCGCGATGACTATTAGACGGGAACGCAAAAAAGAAGGACCGTTAACCGGCGACCTTCCGTCCGCGAAGCTATATCTAGACGACATACAGGCAATTGTTGCCGCACTCACGTCGCCCTCAGGCACGGCACCTTCTCACTTTTCGATAAGCTACTCAATTGGCGAATTAACGTGCGACACAATCGAAGATCTTCAACGGGTGGGTGGGCGCACCGCAAGGTTTAGAATTGATGTGACCGAGACTCCCGGCGAACTTGGCATCCCGTCGGATGCCCGGTCCCTGCATAGTTATCTCCAAATACTGTCGGTTTCAAGCTACTTGATCCTTGACTGCTCATCGGAAAGCGAATTCTGGATGAAACGCGGCAAGGTACGTGAGATTTTCCAAGCGAATTCGATTTGGTGGAAAAGGAGCGTGCATGCGCTAGTGGAGGCAATTCCGTGGTGGATCGTCGGGTTATTCGCGCTAATGTTGGTTGCCTTTAACGTTTCGGGCAGCCCCCTTCGACAAGAATTTGGTCTGAATTTTCACGACGTTATTGTAATGGCACCAGTAGGCTTCTTTATGTATCTCTGTCTTTTCAGGCACTCTGTGGTGATCCTACGGTATTCACATGAAGGAGGGATCAGAAGCTGGCTCCGCACCCATTCAACCCAAATATTTTTCCTGGTTATGGCCGCGTTGCTGGGGGCTCTCGCGAAGGGGATTCTTGACCATCTGTGGAGGCCCGCACTGAGACCGCCTTCGGCGTGCGATGCTAACATTTACGCGAACAAGAACTCCTTAGTCCGCAACTCCTTAATCGTATCCCTCAATTTCGCCGCCTTCTCAAACTCAAACCGCTTAGCGGCTTCGCGCATATCGCTTTCAAGCTTGACCACATACGCGTCCAACTCCGGCTGCGACTTAAACTCCGGCATGCCCTCAGCCTCACCGCCGGTCAGGTCGGTGTAGTCGGCCGCAACGATTCCGGCCAGCGTCATGTCCAGCGGACGCACGATCGATTCCGGCGTGATCCCGTTCTCTTCGTTGTAGGCAGTCTGGATCGTGCGCCGCCGTGAGGTTTCATCCATCGCACGCTTCATCGAGTCAGTCATGCGGTCGGCATAGAGAATCGCGCGGCCGTGCAAATGGCGCGCGCAACGTCCGATCGTCTGGATCAACGATCCCCAAGACCGCAGGAAGCCTTCTTTATCCGCATCGAGAATCGCCACCAGCGAAACTTCCGGTAGATCCAGGCCCTCGCGAAGCAGATTGATACCAATCAATACATCAAACTCACCCTTGCGCAGGTCGCGGAGAATCTTCACCCGTTCCAGTGTCTCGATTTCCGAATGCATGTAGCGGCATTTCACGCCCACCTCAGCGTAGTACTCGGCCAGGTCCTCGGACATGCGCTTGGTCAAAGTGGTCACCAGCACGCGCTCGCCCTTCTCCACACGAGCGCGAATTTCATGCAGCAGATCGTCGATTTGCCCCTTCACCGGACGTACCTCAACCTCAGGATCGATCAAACCAGTAGGCCGGATGATCTGCTCCACCACCACGCCCGCTGACTTGGTTAGCTCATACGGTCCCGGCGTCGCCGAAACATAAACGAGTTGGTTTGTCCGATGCTCAAACTCCTCGAACGTCAGCGGACGATTATCCAGCGCCGATGGCATACGGAAGCCGTATTCCACCAGCGTTTCCTTGCGCGAGCGGTCTCCGGCATACATGCCGCGCAACTGCGGCACGGTCTGATGCGACTCGTCGATGAACATCAGATAATCGCGCGGAAAATAATCCAGCAGCGTCGGCGGAGGCTCGCCCGGCATGCGTCCCGTAAAATGCCGCGAATAATTTTCGATGCCGTGGCAGTAGCCCATCACCTTGATCATCTCCAGATCAAACTTCACGCGCTGATGAATGCGCTGCGACTCGACCACCCGCCCCTGCTTTTCCAGTTCCACTTCCCACCAAGCCAATTCTTTCTTGATCGATTCCACTGCCGACGCCCGGGTCTCATCTTTCATCACATAATGCGTCTTGGGATAAATCGGCAGCCGCATATACTTCTGCTTCACCGTGCTGAATAGCGGATCGATCTGCGCCAGCGATTCCACCTGATCTCCCCACAGCTCGATGCGGTAAGCCATGTCGTCATAAGTAGGGAAGACCTCGATCACGTCGCCGCGCACGCGAAACGTTCCACGCTTGAACTCGCCGTTAGTCCGCTCGTAGAGAATGTCGACCAGTTTGCGCGTAATGTCGTCGCGCGTGATCTTCTGGCCTTTTTCTAGAAACAGCATCATCCCATAGTAAGCCTCGGGCGATCCCAGGCCGTAGATGCAGCTCACCGAGGCCACAATCAGCGCGTCGCGCCGCTCAAACAGAGACTTCGTGGCGGAAAGCCGCAGCTTGTCGAGTTCATCATTGATGGTCGCTTCTTTTTCGATGAACAGATCAGCAGCCGGAACGTAGGCCTCGGGCTGGTAATAGTCGTAATAAGAAACGAAATACTCGACGGCATTGTGCGGAAAGAAATTCTTGAACTCGTGGTAAAGCTGCGCCGCCAGCGTCTTGTTATGAGCCATCACCAGCGCCGGACGGTTCACCGCCTCTATCACCTTGGCCATGGTGTAAGTCTTGCCCGAGCCGGTAACGCCGAGCAAAACCTGATGCTGCTCGCGGTCATACACGCCGCGCAGCAGCGACTCAATGGCGCGCCCTTGGTCGCCCTGCGGCTTGTAATCGGAAACGAGTTTGAAGTCCATGGAGAAAGCTTTTAGCTGTTAGCTCTAAGCCTTTAGCCAAACCTAAAGTATTGTCATTCCGAGCGAAGCGAGGAATCTGCTGTCCTCGCGGCCACCAACACAGATGGCAACTTCGCCGACTGAGAATCTCTCTATTATAACGCGAGCAAAAAAGCTGTTCGGGGCGCAACAGTGCGAAGAGAAATCCGTGGAAATCTGTGGCGAGAGAATGCTCGCGGTTAATCTGCCGCTACAGCTCCGCCAGCACCCGATGCACCAGAGAGACAGAGATCGATCCTTCGCCCACGGCCGAGGCCACGCGCTTCACGTTTTCGGCGCGCACATCGCCCACGGCAAACACGCCAGGCAGGCTCGTTTCCAGCATGAGCGGCACCCGGGCAAGCGGCCAATGAAAATTCTGTATTACAGGATCCAGCTCGCGCCCGGTGAGAATGAAGCCCTTGCTGTCGAGGGCCACGCATCCTTTTAGCCACTCGGTGCGCGGAGATGCTCCCGCCATAATGAAAAGATGCCGAATCTCGTGAGTTGAGATCTCGCCCGTGTTCTTGTCCTCCCAGGTCACGCGCTCCAGTTGCGTGTCGCCGTCGAGGCCGACAACCTCCGTGCGGTAGTGCAACTCGATCGCGGGATTTTCCTCGATACGCTGGATCAAATAGCGCGACATCGTATCCGACAATCGTCCCGACCTCACCAGCATATGAACCTTGCTCGCAGTTTGCGATAGGTAAACCGCCGCCTGGCCGGCCGAATTGCCTCCGCCTACGACAATCACATCTTCTTTGCCGCACAACTGTGCCTCAATAAAGGTCGCCCCGTAATAAATGCCCTGGCCTTCGAACTTCTTCAGGTTGTCGATGTTTGGCTTGTTGTATTGCGCGCCGCTCGCGATCACCACGGTGCGCGCACGAATGGTTTGGCCGCAATCCACGCTCAACTCGTAGGGACGCCGCTCGCAATTCAATTTCGTTACGCTGTTGGCGATCAGCACCTTGGCGCCAAATTTTTGCGCTTGCGCGGCGGCACGGCCCGCCAGCTCGTTTCCCGAAATTCCCATGGGGAAGCCGAGATAATTCTCGATCTTGGAGCTCGATCCCGCTTGTCCGCCGGGAGACTCGGCCTCGATCACCAAAACGTCCAAGCCCTCCGATGCCCCATAAACGGCGGCGGCCAGGCCGGAAGGGCCGGCGCCAACAATCACCAGATCCTTCACCTCCGATGCTGTGATGTGCGCATTGAGGCCGAGGCATCTCGCCAGTTCCTGAATCGACGGGCCGCGCAGCACGGTGCGGTTATTGCAGATGACGACAGGAATCTCTTCCAGAGTGACGTGGAAGTGGTCGAGCAAATCCTGGTAGGTCGAGTCCGTATCCAGATCCACGTAGGTATGGGGATGTCCGTTGCGGGTGAGAAACTCGCGCAGACGCAGAGTCTGGGCCGAGTGCCGCGACCCCAACAGAATCACGTTGCCCTGGCCGCGGTTGATCAGCTCCACCCGGCGCAGGATGAAGGCGCGCATGAAGATTTCGCTCAGCTCCGCGTCGCGCGCGACCAGGGTGCGCAAATCGTGATTGCTCATTTCCAGGAATTCGCCCGCCGCCGTGACGCGGCCGCGCACCAGGCAGCGGCGGCCGGAGATCATCGTGATTTCTCCCGTGAAGCTCCCGGCGCCATGCGTTACGATCGGGCGCTCACCACGCATATCCGGTTGCACGATCTCCATGCTTCCCGAGAGCAGCACGAAAAAGCCGACGTCGCTGTCGCCCGGCTCAAAAAGAACTTCGCCCACTTCCACCTTGCGCACCTTGCTCGCATGGCGGACACGATTAATCTGTTCCGCAGTCAGCACGGGAAAAGCCTCACCACGGATATCGGCGGCCAGCGGCGTTAACTGGGTTGACATGATTTCTCCCGATAATGCCAATCTAGACAAAGAGTGAGATTAGTAGATGACACTGGCGCCGGTTCGGGTTCAAGGGCGCGCTCGAAGCAATAACCCATCGAAGGAATTCCTCCGCGACTCCGTGGCCCCGTGATCAGGGCTTCACGTCGCCCACGCCCACAATCCGGGCGGTGGCCCGAAACTTCTTGTAATCGCGGAAGGTCTGCTCCTGTTCGACGTTGTACTCCTTGAGCAGGGCCAGGCGAACATCCACTTTCAGCGCGACGTGTTTCGGCAACCAGACCTCGCCGTTCACTCTCGTCTGCTCGATCACAATGCGCGACCCCTTGTGAAAGCGCGCCAGAAATAGACCGAGAGAGACGGTGTCAATGCACTCGATATCCAGCTTCGCCCATTGGTCTTCGTCCTTGTCGATCCAAACCCGGCCGCGAAACTTAGGCAGGAATTTGGCGTCTTTCAGGTGCGGCTCGTACCCTGGACGAGGCTCCGCGTCGATCACCCAAGCGTCGCGCCCGCCCAGGGATTCCGTCCCGACCAGGCGGAAGTCGTAGGCATCGGCCACTTCGCGCACGAACTGGCGGCCTTGCTCGCGATCTTTTTCTTCTTTCTGCTCGCGCTTCTTGCGCGCCTCCTCGGATTCGTTTCTCCGCTTGTCGATGATCTTCTGAATCTTTTCTTCTTCTTTGGCCGCATCCTTGGCGTTGAGCGCTTGGTTGTCTTTCTCGATCAGCCGCTGCACCTGCTCGCCGTAGATCTCCATTACGTCGTAAGTCTTCACTTCGGTAGATTTTATCTCTCCCTTGCCATCGAGCTTGTGCTCTTCATCGCGCTCGATATACGTATAGTCACGGAGCCGTTTGTCGTTTTCGATGTCCTTGTCGGCCACGACTCGAAACAACCGCTGCATCTGCTCCTGTGAGAGCGCACCGTTCGCATCGGGCCTCAAATCGGGAAGGGAAGCCGAGGCTGGCGATGTTTTGAGGGCGCCGCTCTGACTGTCGGCAAGGGGCGGGGACTGATCCTGCTGAGCACAAGCCAGCGCAGAAACGACAAGCAAGAAAAAAAGGAGGAAGCGGCAATTCACATTCACATTTTATCTTCATTTTTTGCTAGACTACTCCCCTAAGAAAGAGGCCACCCTCCCCGGCCACTTGCGATGCAAATTGTCTCCCCGGAGGAACCACCATGCAATGCCCGCGCCTTTCTCCGTTCGCGACTCTCGCGGTCTGCGCTTGTTTGGCAGGAGTTGCCTTCGCCACCGGCCCGCTGCAACACGCGGTTTACACATTCCCCGGCCAGCCCAACGCTGCTGGGCCGACCTCCACACTCATTGCCGATGCCGCCGGCAACTTATACGGCACCACCGCCGAGGGCGGAACCAGCGAAAACTGCATCTGGTCGGGAGGTGGGAATCCCGGATGCGGAGCAGTTTTCGAGCTATCGCCCGCGAGCGGCGGCAGATTCACCGAGACTGTGCTCTACAGTTTCCAGGACTTATCGGACGGAGGCGTTCCCTACGGAGGCTTGGTAATGGACGCCGCGGGCAATCTGTATGGTGCGGCCGCCGTCGGCGGTTCAGGGTTCGAGGATTTTCCTGGGACGATTTATGAGTTGTCTCCGCCGGCTGAGATCGGCGGGACTTGGGCGTTCACCAAGCTCTACACCTTCCAATCGTCGTCATCCACCGATGGAAGTGGCCCATACGGTACTCTCATCTTCGACCACGCCGGCAATCTTTACGGCACAACCTACGGCGGCGGTACATCCAACGAAGGTACCGTATTCGAGCTCAGCCCGCCGTCGTCCTCCGGCGGCTCTTGGACGGAAGCCGTTCTTCATTCTTTCTCCGGCGCTGACGGCTCGGGCCCCATGGCTGGCTTGTACATGGATGCCGCGGGGAATCTGTACGGAACCACGGTCTACGGCGGGAATTTTACCGCAGACTTTTGTCAAGGGTCCGGTTGCGGCGTTGCCTTTAAGTTGCTGCCTGGTTCCGGAGACACATGGACTGAGTTGGTGCTGCATACTTTTGATCTGACTGACGGTCGCAATCCCTACGGCGGTCTCACTTTCTACCACGGTAACTTTTACGGAACGGTTTCGGATGATCGTGGCTTCGTAGGCTCGGTTTTTGAATTGACTCCCGGACACGGTGGTCCCTGGACCTTCACTACGATTCACGACTTCGGTGGACCGGACGATGGAACTGCTCCATATTCCGGACTTATTGTCGATGCTCACGGCAATTTGTATGGCACTACGTCCGGGGGCGGATCCGGAACCGGCGGAGGCACGGTCTACAAGCTTTCGCCGCCTGCGGCCACCGGCGATCCGTGGACCGAGACAGTCCTGACGAGTTTCGCCTTTGCTGGAAACAACAGCGATCCGATCGGTGGACTGCTGTTGAGAGGCAACAGGTTATACGGAACTAATTCGGCTTGCCAGGGCCAGTTCTTCTTAGGTTGCAGCATCTCGGGAACCGTCTTTGCGATCACAGACTTCTGAGCATTAAACCCTGCGGATTTATGAGGCGGTCAGCGAATAATCGTTGACCGCCTCAATGTTTCTTCTCGCTCACTGAGTTTCGCCTTTGAAAGCCTTGCCCAGAATTTCCGCCTGAAACAGCCTCTCATCGGCGCGATGGAGTCGTTTCGCCATTGCCGGAGCGATTAGCGGGTAATGCTTGATGTCGAAGAGGTGATTCACCACGAACCACACCGGCTGGTCGGTGGTCATCCAGTGCTGGCGATCGAAGCGCTTCAGGTTGACGGGAACCGAATATCGCCGCAACGTGCGCTCGCGCCGCAGGTTGAAGTAAGTATTGAAATAACTCAGGGCCAGCTCGCGCGGCGTGCGATAAACGGGCTCGCGCCAGCGGCAGCCCGTGTAGTTCGATTTGGCGACGGCGCCCCAGCATCCGTTCTCGCGGAAAATGGCGAGCACGTGGTCGGTGTCGTGCTCCGCTTCAAGATCAAGCAGCAGCGGAGGATAGCCGTTGGCGCGCAGTGCCGCGGCGGCAAAGATCGCTCCTTCGCAGCAGTGCGCGGTCTCTTCGTTGAGCACGCGCCGCGGCGACCACGCCGTATCGGCGAGATGATAGGGAGCATCGTCGAGAAACTTCTGGATGCCGTGAGGGTTTTTCATGCCGCGCAACTTGCGCAGCTCTTTTGCCGTGAAGCCGAAGGTGTCGTCCATGCAGTCGATAAGTCTAACAGCGGGAAGGGCCCCCGGTCAGCGGCAGAACACTTCCGAGAGTTCCCGCGGAGAATCGAGCAGAACGTCTGGTGCAGGATCGTCCAGAGTGTGTGGAGCGAAGCCGTAGGTGACGCCGATGGTCCACAAGCCGGCGTTCTGCCCTGTCTCGATGTCGACGTGCGAGTCGCCGACGATGACGGCTTCATGCGGCTGAACGCGAAACTCTTCCAGCAGTTTGCGCGCGCCTTCGGGATTGGGCTTTTTCGTGGCGAAACTGTTTCCGCCATAAATCTGTGTGAAGAATGGGCCCAGTTCGAGCGCCTCGACGATGGCGCGCGAGGGAACCACGGGCTTGTTCGAGAGCACGGCCATCTTGCGCGGGGCGCCATTCGACGAACCCTGAACCGCCGCGAGCGCTTCCTTCACGCCGGAGTAAACCGTGGTGTGATCGAGTTTGTGTTCGCGGTAGTAAGTGAGAAAAAACTGAAGGCCCCGGCGCACCACCGCTTCATCCACCGTCTCGCCGCCGAGTGCGCGCTGAATCAGAATCGGCGCGCCGTCGCCCACGTAGCTGGCGATCACGCCATCGGGCAGTTCGGGGCGTCCGATATGGCGCAGCGCGGCATTCACAGAGTGCACCAGATCGAGGCGCGAATCGATGAGCGTGCCGTCGAGGTCGAAGATCACCAGCTTGATCGAGTGTGGGTCGAAGGCGCGGCAGGTACGGATCATCGCCTTCAGCATAGCATTCGGCGACCGGCGGTCAGCCCCCGGCAAGCACCACTCTTTCCGCAGCTTCGCCCGTATAATTTCCGGCATGGCGAAGAGTTGGAAGACGCGTTTGATTCATTCCGATGTGCGGATTCCGGAGGGTTACCGGTCGCTGGCGAGTCCCGTGTTTCGCGGATCGACCACGTTGTTTCCCGACGCCGCTTCGGTCGATGACCGCTGGGACCAGCACGAAGCGGGCTATACGTATGGTCTTTACGGCACACCCACAACGCTGGAACTGGCGGGAAAAATCTGCGAGCTGGAAAAGGGATACCGCACCATTGTTACTCCCGGTGGCCAGGGCGCAATTGCGCTGATCAACCTGGCGTTGCTGAAGAACGGCGATCACATTTTGATTCCGGAAAATGTCTACACGCCCAACCGGCAACTGGCGCGCCATGTCTTGCGGCGTTTTGGAGTGGAGGCGAGTTTTTATCCTCCTCAGGTTGGCAGCGGCATCAAAGACTTGCTGCGCGAGAACACGCGGCTGGTTTGGTGCGAGAACCCGGGCTCGATCACGATGGAGGTGCAGGACGTGCCTGCAATCGCCCAGGCTGCGCAGGCTAGCGGTGTGCTTGTGGCGCTTGACAACACTTGGGCGGCGGGAGTTTATTTCGACGCGTTCGCGCACGGCGTGGATATCACGATGCAGGCGTTGACCAAATATGTGGGCGGGCATAGCGATCTGCTGCTGGGGTCGGTAACCGTGAGGGACCCAAGGCTCTACCAGCAACTCGGCGCAACGCATCAACTTCTGGGTTGCGCGGCTTCGCCGGACGATTGCAGCCTGGCCTTGCGCGGCATGCGGAGCATGGCGGTGCGGTTGAAGCACATTGAGGCCTCGGCGCTGCGGATTGCGCGGTGGCTGGCGCAGCGGCCGGAAATTGAGCGCGTGCTGCATCCGGCGCTCGAAGGCTCGCCGGGACACGAACTCTGGAAGCGCGATTTCACCGGAGCGGCGGGCATTTTTTCCATCGTGTTCAAACCAGAAGCTACTAAGAGCCAAGTGCTGGGGTTTGTGGATGAGCTGGAGTTGTTCGAGATCGGCTATAGCTGGGGCGGCGTGACCAGTCTGGCCGTCGCCTACGATTTTCATGGATCGAAGGGGCGTCCAGACTACGGCCACCGCATCGTGCGCCTGAATATTGGTCTGGAAGATACGGAAGATCTGATCGAAGACCTGGAACGCTGCCTGGGGCAAGTGGGGTGGATGACCTAGGGGCCTTGCATTTTTTCTGTTCTTCATTTGGGATCACAAATTTGTGACCCCAATCCGAGCAGTCGCGATACTTTCGTCGATAACGAGGAAACTCTCATCCGCTCCCAATCTTGGTTTGATTGGAACACTGATCTACCCTTCTACGTAATGCTCACTTCCGTATAAGTTCCATACACTTCGCGCAGCGCCTCACAAATTTCTCCTACGGTGGCGTAGGCCCGCACCGCGTCCACGATGTAAGGCATGGTGTTCGCGGGAGAAATGCCTCCATTTGCGCCCGCATTCGGCTCTTGCGCTGCGGCTTTTTTCAGTGCGTCAAGACAGCGTCGTACATCATCATTCGATCGCCGGATGCGCAGCGCCTTGAGCTTGTCCGATTGCTGCTGGGCAACGCTTTCGTCAATATAGAGAATGTGCGGCGATCCTTCTTCGACGACGAACTCGTTCACGCCTACCGTGATTTTTTCCCTGGCCTCGGCGGCGCGCTGGTATTGGTAAGAGGCCTCGGCTATGTCTTTCTGCGGATAGCCGCGTTCGATGGCCCTCACCATGCCTCCCATCGCGTCCAGCTTGCCGAAGTAATCGAACGCGCCCTTTTCCATTTCGAGGGTTAAGGCTTCCAGGAAATACGACCCGCCGAGAGGATCAACCGTTTGCGTCACTCCGGATTCATAAGCGATGATCTGCTGCGTGCGTAACGCGATCCGCGCCGCCTCTTCGGTGGGCAACGCCAGCGCTTCATCGTAGGAGTCGCAGTGCAGCGACTGCGTTCCGCCCAGCACCGCCGCGAGAGCCTGCAACGCTACGCGAGCTATGTTGTTCATGGGTTGCTGTGCGGGCAGGGAAACGCCCGCTGTTTGGGTGTGGAATCGCATGAGCCAGGTGCGCTGGTTCTTCGCGCCGAACCGGTCCCGCATGACTTGGCCCCAAATCTTTCGGGCCGCGCGGTACTTGGCGATCTCCTCGAAGAAGTCGTTGTGCGCGTTGAAGAAGAAGCTGAGCCGCGGACCGAAATCGTCCACATCGAGCCCGCGCCGTTGGGCCCACTCCACATACTCCACGCCGTCATACAAAGTAAAAGCCAGCTCCTGCAGCGCGGTCGAGCCGGCTTCGCGGATGTGGTATCCGCTGATCGAAATCGTGTTGAAGCGCGGCGTGAATTTAGACCCGAACTCGAAGGTATCGATGACCAGCCGCATCGACGGAGCCGGAGGATAGATATACTCCTTCTGCGCGATGTATTCCTTGAGAATGTCGTTTTGGATGGTGCCGGAAATCTTCTTCCAGTCCGCGCCCTGCTTTTCCGCGACCACCAGATACATGGCCCACAGCACCGACGCGGGCGAATTGATGGTCATCGAAACCGTGGTCTGCTCCAGATCGATGCCGCCAAAAAGAATCTCCATGTCTTCGAGCGAGTCGATGGCGACGCCGCACTTGCCCACTTCGCCCTCGCTCGCCGGGTGGTCAGAGTCGTAGCCCATAAGGGTGGGCAGATCGAATGCCACAGAAAGCCCGCCGCCGCCGTGCTCGAGCAAATACTTGTAGCGCTGGTTGGTCTCCTCGGGCGAAGCGAAGCCGGAGAATTGCCGCATGGTGAACAATTTGCCGCGATATCCCGTGGCGTGAATGCCGCGCGTGTAGGGCGGCTGGCCGGGATAGCCGAGATATTTTTCCTCGCTCCAGTCTTCGGGCAAGTCAGCCCGCGTGTAAAGGCGGCGAATGGGCACGCCGGAAATCGTGGTGAAGCGGGCGTGGCCGTGCTCGTCGCGATTCACTCCAGTAGGCGCGCCAATGGGCCGCTCGGGCGCTTTTTCGAGCGTGGGTGCGAGCGTCTTTTCCACCCACTTCTTCTCGGCCGCGGAAGCGTGGCGGTTTTCAAACACGTCAGCGATTGGACTCTCGGCAACTTGCGGCTTCGGCTGCTTTTTTTCCATACGATCCCCAGTGTTCTGTTGTGATGATAGGGAAGCGCGCGCCAGTGGGCAAGGCGGGCGCTTTCGCTCATAACGACCGGTCGGTCAGCATTAAAGAGCTTCACCGCCGAGTACGCGGAGAAATTACCGGAGCAAGAGTCAATTGGCTGGCGGCCCGCTCTTAAGCGACATCTCCCACGCCTTGGCGTATTTCCACGAAACGTAGACGGAGTGGTAAAGGTGAAGCAGCAGGCCTTCGCGTCCGTCGAGAAAGCCGAGGCGGAAGAAATAGTTATAAACGAACGTGGCCAGCGGGCGCAGCACGATGTTGATTGCGCTGAACCGGATCTTGCCTTTCCTTTTCGCTACCACCATCTCCGCGCCCAGCGACGAGTAGCGATTCATGTGCTCGATGTAGTCGGAGAGCGTGGGGTAGGAGTGGTGAATGAGGTCAAAACCAGTATATTCGTGATACTCAAGGTTTGGATCGACGGCCCTCTTTCCGGGAGCGATGCGGAGGTCCTCGTGCACCAGCCGTTCCTCGAAAGAACCGCTGCCGCGGCGGAACAGGCGGACCTTGGGGTCCGGATAGAATCCCCCAAATCGTATCCAGCGACCTAGGAAGTAATTGCGGCGATTAAAGCAAACCGCCTCGGCGTCCGCGAATATGCTCAGAAAAGCGCTGAAGCGTAAATCGACAAAATGCTGCGCCTCAACACCCATTTCTTCATCCGCATCCAAACTCAGAATCCAATCTCCCGTCGCCTTGTCGATCGCCGAATTCTTCTGTGCGGCGTAGCCTTTCCATTCTTCAATGAAAACTTTCGCGCCGAATGATTTCGCAATCTCGACAGTGCGATCGGTCGAGCCCGAGTCGACGACGATGATTTCCCCTCTGCCGCCGCTGACCAGCGGCCGCACGCTTTCAAGCGTGCGAGCGAGGTTGGCTTCCTCGTTGTGCGTGATGATGACGACGGACAAGGTCACGGGATGAAGGATACAACGCCGGGCCACAGGCGGAGAATTGGCGGCGCAGCATCCTCCTGTGCCACAGTAATTCGTGACGTGCGAGGCAAAGCGCCTTGTCTTTTGTGGAGCATCTCTTTTCCGGTCTTGCCTAAGACGGTGGCGGATGAGAAGAAGGCGGCCGAGCAGGCTGCCCGTTCGGGTTCGTATCGTGTCGTGGAGCGACATAGGGCACCTGCGGCAGGTGCGTAACCTGGCCGCGTGTCGCTTCGGCGACATCGATGCCGGAGTGATCGAGCAGCAATCCTGTGGCGCGATCCAGTTCGACGCGCGACTTCTCGTACGCCGCCTTGGCCGAGACCAGATTCGACTCGGAAGTGGTTAAGACGGAAGCATCCTGCAAGATCGCGGTCGTCGTGGTGAGCCCGACTTTCAGCTTTTGTTGGTCGGCATCGAGCGTCTGGCGGGCGAAGTCGACCGCGTACTGGGCCGCCTGCACGGACGCGCGGTTTTGTTTTACGTCGAATTGCGCGTTGCGCACTTCGATGCGCACTTGATTCTCCAGTTGATGCAGCCGCACCTGGGCCTGGCGGTATTCCAGTTCCGCGCGCACCTGGTTGGCCTGCGCTTCGCGATTGCGCAATGGGATGGTCAACGAGAGTCCGACGCCCTTGTCGGGAGCGGTGCCATTGAAGAGCTGGTTCAGCGTGCCGCCGTAGCCGACGGGGCCGCCGTTGGCAAAGGGCGGCGGCGCGCTGGAGCCGCTGAAGCAGCTTGAGATGGCGGGATTACAAGTTGGGGGCAGCACGGCAGGATTGACGTTCCCGCCCACCCCCGATCCGCTGTAATAGGCAAAGGCATCGAGCGTGGGCAGCATGGCGTTGCGGACTGCCTTGCTGCTGAGGTCGCGGGAATTGAGATCGATGCGTGACTCGACGAGTTCGGCGCGGTGGCCGAGAGCCTGATCGATCAGATCCTGGATGGGGAAGACCGGTTCTTCCTGCGGCAGCAGCATGGTGGAAGTCGGTATCACGTCGGCTTCGGCGAACACGGGATCTTCAATCGTGCGGCTGAGAGCGTTCTTCATCAGCAGCTCTTCCAGTTGCAGATTGTTCTGCGCCAGGATCAGATTTTGCTGGTCGGTGGAAAGCGTGCTCTGCGCGCTGACCACTTGAATGGGCGGTACGGTGCCGACTTGCGCTTGCTTCTTAGTGTCATCCAGCGCCTTCTGCGCGTAAGTGAGCGCCTCCTGCTGCACGCGCACGTTTTCGTAGGCATAGACCAGGTCCCAATACATATCTTCGATCTGATCCACCGTGGTGATGATTTGCAGGCGGAAGGCGACGTCGGAAATCTCGCGGTTATTCTTGGCAATGCGGATGAAGCGAGTATTGGGGAGAGAGCCGAAGCCCTGCAGCAGGTTCTGCGTGACGCGAAGCTGGAAATTTGAACTGATGGCTGGGCTCAAGAGGCTAAGGGGACTGTTGCTGGCGACGTGAGTGTTATTAAATCCGGCGGCGAGAGTCGTGCCCCACTCAAATCCCTGGGTGTAGGCGAAATCGGCAGTGTAGGTGTTCAGGGAAAGTATAGGCACGCTGTCGACGCTGGTGGATTCCGTGTCGTCCTTGTCGACCTGCAGGGTGCTGGTGACGACCGGATCGAAGCTGGTGATGGTTGAGCCGATACCGAGCGTGGAGCTGACCAAGCCGTTCGTGCCGGTGCCCACGCCGCTGGGCGCGACCGTGGTGCCTCCGGTGCCGGAGCCTACCGTTCCGCCGAGGCCGCCGACGCCACCGCCAGGCGTGTTCTGAACGATACCGGCGTTGACGCCGAGAATATTCGCGCCCGACTTGGCGCGCAGGTAGTCGGTATCGGCGATGTTCAGGTTGTAGCGGGCGATATCGATATCGAGATTGTTCTCCAGCGTGAGCGCAACCGCGTCGTCAATGGAAAGATAAATCTTGCCGTCGCGCATGAGGGAGTCGATGCGCGGGGAGTTGCCCATGTTCGGCTGCGCTACCTGCTGCGGCTGGTAGGGTTGCAGGAAATGTGGGAAGGCCGAGCGCGGCTTCGAGTAATCCTGCAAATGAACCGCCTGCGGCTGGGCCGGAACCGGCGCGGGCTGCGGCGCTGGAGCCGAGGGGACATCCTGAGCGCGCAACGACGGCGGCAGCTGGGCGTAGGTCACCGCGGCAACAACCATCCACAGCAATGCTGGGCGCCAGATAGCGCCGGTCAGTCGGGAAAAAGGCAAAGACATCGTTCGTCTCCTGGAGTAGAAATGCTGAAAGAAGAAACCGCAGAAACGGTGGTGCATTCCGTTCAGATAGAAAAATGGATTTCGAAAATTGGATGCCGAAGTCATGCAGAGCATCACTCCATCTTAGCGGTCTGGAGCGGGGCCATGCGGCGCACATTGTAAAGAATTGTGAGGAGCGGCGTCGCGTTGCACGCTCAAGAACCCGGCGCTATCATGGGGACGCCTTCGCCGAAGGCCCGAGAGGAGAAGCAAATGAAACGCCGAATATTCACCGTAGCTTTGTGTCTGGTTGCTTCGAGTTGTCTGCTGCTAGTCGCCCCTATTCGGAGGGCAATAGCTCAAACCGCTGCTAACGCAGTTGCAGACGACAGATCTGAGCCGCCAACCACCCAGCTTATCCAGGACGCAAGAAGCGCCGGATGCACCTCAGGGTCAAGCGGTAACTGCACCATTACTCTTAAATGGCCGACGGCGTTCCCGAATACGGCCTATACGGTAACCTGCGTGCCCCTAGAACTCGGCATACCCTACGAGACGTACACGGTGACAAAGGGCACAGCCTCAGTGTCCATCTTGTTCCAAACCATTACGGGGGGAGTTTCCACGCCCGAGATCGACTGCATCGCCGTATCCCCCTAGGCCGAAACGCAATGAGGGAGCGCTCACCCGGACAGGTAGGGGCGACGGTTACTGTGATCCTCAGGCCACGGCCGCCTCATCCCTACCGATGTCCCGGTTACCGCTGGGGTGCGCTCTGAGTCCCGGTCGGTCCTGCCACGTCTTTGCGCGGGGCGATGTACGGCACGTTGGGCATGCGCGTGACTCGTCCTTTTGCCGCATCGTCAATGCTGATGCCGGCATGGTCAAGCAGTTGCCCGGTAGCACGGTCCAGTTCGACACGCGACTTCTCGTAGGCAACCAAGGCATTCACCATAGTCGACTCGGAGGTTGCCATCTGGCTCTGGTACTGCAGAACCAGCGTGTTGGTGGAAGTGCCGAACTGATATTTCTTTTGCTCGGCATCCAGCGACTGGCGCCCCAACTCCACGGCCGCTTTCGCGGACTCCACGCTGGCCCGGTTCTGTTGCACCGTATATTGCGCGCTGCGGATCTCGATCCCCACTTGGTTTTCGATTTGTTGCAGGCGCATCTGGGCCTGGCGGTACTCCAATTCGGAACGGATCTGCACGGCCTGGGCAGCGCGGTTGCGCAGCGGGATGTTCAAGGACAGTCCAACGCCTTTGTCGGGCGCGGTGGAGTTGACGAGTTGATTGTAGGTTCCTCCGAGACTCGTAGTGGGGGAAATCGGAACTTGCCCGGCGGATTGATCGGGTCCGGCGCAGCCGAACTCCTGTAATTCCGCGCTCAAATTCGAGCAAAGATTGGACGGGTTCTGCGAGCCGCCGATGCCTGCTCCGCCGTAGTAGGCGAACAGATCGAGTGTGGGCAACAGCGCGCTGCGCACGGCCTTGTTACTCAATTCACGGCTGTTCAAATCAATGCGAGACTCGACCAGTTCGGCGCGATGGCGGAGCGCCTCGTTGATCAAATCTTCTGTCGGCACAACCGGTTCCTGAGCGGGGACATCCATCGTGGAGGTGGGGATCACTTCGGCGGTGGCCACCGTGGGATCCTTCAGGGTGCGGGTGAGCGCATTTTTCATCAGCAATTGTTCCAACTCGAGGTTGGTTTGTGCCGCAGTTACCAACTGCTGATCCTGAGCGACAGTGCTTTGTGCGCGAACCGTTTCGATGGGAGCCAGGCTGCCGATCTCGACTTGTTTTTGCGTATCGGAAAGCGTCTTTTGGGCAAAAGACAGCGATTCATTCTGTACCCGGGCATTCTCGTACGCGTAGACCAGGTCCCAGTAGATGTTTTCAATCTGGTCGACCGAGTCGATGATTTGCAGGCGGAAGGCTACGTCAGAGAGTTCGCGATTGTTCTTGGCGATACGAATGAAGCGCGTATTGGGCGCGAATCCCATTCCCTGCAGCAAGTGCTGAGTGACGGTTGCCCTGAAATTGGAGTTCAACGCCGGACTCAGGCTCGAGAAAAAGCTGTTCGTGGTCGCCCGCGTATTGTTGAAACCCACCGTTAGATTCGTGCCCCACTGAAATGCCTGATTGTAAGCGAAGTCTACCGTGCCGGTGTTCTGAGCCAAACTAGTTCCGGGAAGGACGCCCTGGAAAATACTGGTGGCTTGCTGGCTAAAATGATCCTCCTGCAGCGTTCCGGTGACGACCGGATCGAAACTGTTGATCACGGGTCCCAGGCCGAGAGTGGAACTGACCAAGCCGTTGGTGCCGGCGCCGATGCCGCCTGCTCCGAGGCTGGTGCCGCCGGTGGAAGCGCCGGCCGTGGCGCCGATGCCGCCTATTCCACCGCCCGGCGTGTTCAGCACGACTCCGGCATTGGTGCCGAGAATGTTAGCTCCGGCTCTAGCGCGCAACACGTCGGTGTCGGCGATGTTCAAGTTGTAGCGGGCGATGGCGATATCGAGATTGTTCTCCAGCGCGAGTGCGATGGCATCATTGAGCGAAAGATAGAGCTTGCCATCCCGCATCAGGGAATCGATGCGCGCCGTATTGGCCAGATTGGGTGGGGCCAGGTGCCGCGGCGTATAGGGGCCAACCGGGTTGGGAAAGTGCGACACCGGCTGGGAATAGCTCAGGTTAGGGATCGGCCGCGTCTCCGGAGTGTTTTGCGGGACGGGCGCGGCGGGGGCATCCTGGGCCCAGCCTGCGACAGTCAGCGTGGCGAACAAAACTGCGGCGGTGGTCAGCCGTAGGGCTAGGGTTAAGCGTGCGAATGGCATCTACTCATCTCCGTTCGTTAAACACCGTTCATTAAGGCGTTGCAGCAAAAAGACCTGGTTGTAACCTGAGACAGCCGGATTTAGCCAAGATGAAAGTTCTACTCAGTCAGCGCTCTGCTCAACCTCAGATACGCAACTAGCGGGGCTTGGGTTCCTCAAAAAGCTCCTGGGAAACAATTTAAGACGCAAGGACTTCGCATCGGACCCCGCCCCGGACGAAAGTTCGGTGAAACGCACCAGTATATCCGAGGAAGCGGCTTTTCTTTCGAGCGCCCCAAGGAGGCGAAACTGGTAAAGTGCTGGCGACGGTCGAGCACATCCCAGAGGCGCCAACCCCATGGTTGCGCGGCAAAGGATGAAATAATTTGGATGAACCGGCGCGGCTGTGGGACTCGAAAGATCGCATGCGTAACCTGAAACTCATTCTCTCCTACGATGGCTCGGATTTCGCGGGTTGGCAGGTGCAGCCCGACGCCGTAACGGTGCAGGGCACACTCGCCTCAGCCATTGGACGAGTCACGGGCGAAAAGGTATTGCCGCAGGGCTCGGGGCGAACGGATGCGGGGGTCCATGCGCTGGCGCAGGTGGCGACATTTGTCACCGAATCTTCCGTCCCCTCGCAGAATTTCGTGAAGGCGCTGAACGATATTTTGCCGGCATCGGTGCGGGTATTGGAGGTGGAAGAGGCGGCAGCGGATTTTCATGCGCGGCACTCGGCGCGCGGGAAAACTTACCGCTATCGGATTTATCGGGAAGCGATCTGTCCCCCGTTTCTGGCCAGGTACGTGTGGCATTATCCGTATCCATTGGATGAGCCGGCGATGGCGCGGGCTGCTGGACTGGTAGTGGGCGAGCATGATTTCACTTCGTTCGCGGCCGTAGACCCTGAGCGGGGACGCGAAGACGAGCCGGCGTCGCTTTCCGGCCCGGGGCTGGTTTCTGGAAACGTGCGACGCATTTTTTCTTCGAGCTGGGAGCGGCAGGGCGACGAGTTTGTCTATACCGTGAGAGGATCGGGTTTCCTGCACCATATGGTGAGAAATCTGGTCGGGACGTTTATTCTGGTGGGCAAGCAGACGCTGCAGGGCGAAGATGTGACGCGGATTCTGGAAGCCCGTAACCGGTCGGCCGCGGGAGCGACCGCGCCTGCGAGCGGATTGTATCTGGTGAATGTCCAGTACTGAACGGCGCGCGACGCCATGGCTACCGATCTACAGATCGCGGTGCGCAAGGTTTCGTCGATCAATCCGGCGACGGGCAAGGTGCTGCGCGATTTCGAGTGCGCGAGCGAGAACGAAGTTTGCGCGGCAATCGTGCGGGCGCGGGCGGCGCAGGCCGCGTGGGGCGGGATCGGCGTGCGCAAACGGATCGCTGTACTGCGCGAGTTTCAGCGCAGGCTGCATCAGAAGAAATCAGAGATCGCTGAAGCAATAACGCGAGAAGCGGGCAAGCCTGTGCCCGAAGCGCTCACTACCGAAGTGCTGGTGGTGCTCGACGCGGCGCGATTCCTGATCGACAACGCCTACCGTCTGCTGCGCGATGAAGCCGTGCCGCACGGAAATCTGGCAACCAAGCTGAAGACTGGACTCCTTCTGCGCGAGCCTTATGGCGTAATCGGTATCATCTCGCCGTGGAACTATCCGTTTTCGATTCCCGCCACGGAGACTCTCGCCGCGCTGGTCGCGGGAAACGCGGTGGTTCTGAAGCCCTCGGAACTTACCTCTCTCGTCGCGCTGGAACTGGCATCGCTGCTGCACTCGGCGGGCGTGCCCAAGGATGTTTTTCAGGTAGTCGTGGGCGATGGCGCAACGGGAGCGGCGCTGATTCATTCGCCGGACGGGCGCGGGATCGACAAGCTGGTCTTCACCGGAAGCGTCGCTACAGGCAAGCGCATCGCGACGGCCGCGGCGGAACGGCTGCTGCCGGTGGTGCTGGAGCTCGGTGGAAAAGATCCCATGCTGGTGCTCGACGATGCCGATGTGGATGTGGCTTCGAGCGCGGCGGTGTGGGGAGCGTTCCTCAATGCCGGGCAGACGTGCTTGTCGGTGGAGCGCTGCTACGTGCATCGAAGTTTGTATGAAGCGTTCCTTAAGTCGTGTGTTGAAAAAACAGAAAAACTGAACGTCGGTCACGGGCTCGACCACGCGACCGATGTGGGGCCGATGATCCACGAGCGGCAGTTGCGGATTGTGGAGACGCACGTAGAAAATGCGGTGGCGCACGGGGCTCGGGTTCTGGCCGGAGGATCGCGGTTCCCCGAACTAGGGCCGAATTTCTTCAAGCCGACGGTGCTGGCCGATGTGACCCACGAGATGCTTATCATGCGCGAGGAAACATTCGGTCCGGTATTGCCCGTAATGGCTTTCGATAGCGACGACGAAGCCGTGCGGCTGGCCAACGACTCCGAATTCGGGTTGGCGGCAAGCGTGTGGACGCGCGATTCCGCGCGCGGAGAGCGCCTGGCGCGGCGCATTCAGGCTGGCACCGTCATGGTGAACGATGTGGTGTCGTGTTTCGGCATCAGCGAAGCGCCGCACGGAGGCGTCAAGTCGAGCGGCGTGGGCCGCGCTCACGGACGCTTCGGCCTGGAAGAAATGGTCCGGCTGAAGTATGTCGATGTGGATCTGATGCCGGGAATGAAGAAAGTATGGTGGTACGGCTACGGCATGACTTTTGCGCGGCAGATGGAAGGGTTTATCGATTTCCAGTTTGCGCGAGGGCTAGCGGAACGCCTGCGCGGGGCGCTGCGCGCGGTGGGCGTGGTGAAGCGCAAGCAGTTATGAATGCTGAATGTCAGGCCACCTATTCCGAAACCCGGTCGCCGTGGCTGGGCGGCTGCGAGATCACCAGAAAGCGTGCGGCGCCGGACGACGGATTGCTGATCTGATGACGGCTTCCGGGCAGGACGCGAATTCCCGCGCCGGCAGCCAGTAACGTGGTCCGTCCTTCCACTTCCATGATGACCTCGCCGGAGAGAACGTAAAAGAATTGCTGCGCCCGCTGATGATAGTGGCGACCTTCGCGCGCGCCCGAGGGAATGAGCTCTTCGATGACGCTCAGGTCTTGATCTTTCACCAGATGCCAGCCGTCGCCATCGTTTCCCCAACGGTAGTGTTCAGCATTCTTGCGGCTCACCGAACCCGGCTGCGCGGTGTCTTTCGGCATGCTTTTCATCTCCCTGGGATCAAGTGTATCTTGTCTCCATGAACACTCCTTCCAATTCCAATCCAAAACTCGAATTGTTCCGGCACGCGCTGGCCACCCTCGCTTATCGAGCCGGTAAAGCGGTGCGCAATGCGCCGGAGACGTTTGCCGAGTTCCATGGCGGCGAGGGCTTGCGAACGCCGGGACAGATTCTGGCGCACCTGGGCGATCTATTCGATTGGGCGCTCTCGATCGCGAAAGGCAAACAGGCATGGAAGGGCTCGGAGCCTTTGCGCTGGGAACAAGAGGTGGAGAGATTCTTCACGGCGCTGAAGAGTTTCGACGACTTCCTGGCGTCGAACGTTCCGGTCGAGGTTCCGCTGGAAAAACTGTTTCAAGGGCCGGTCGCCGATGCGCTCACGCACGTGGGCCAGCTTGCGATATTGCGGCGGATGGCGGGCGCTCCGGTGAAAGCCGAGAACTACTACAAAGCTGAAATTGTGGCGGGACGCGTGGGCGCCGACCAGGCTCAGCCCAAGCTGGAATTCTGAACGCCACACCTAGCGGACTACGGCGTGCGATTTCGGTACAGCGTCGAGTCGATCTGGCGGGTCATTGCTTCCCCGTCTAGGTCGCTCTGCAGGAACGCCGCCAGTTTCTTCCCAACATTTTCCGCGCCATTCAGCACATCGTGATAGGGAACGCGCAGCGTCCTTACGTAGGCCTTGCTGTCGAGCCATGCATAGACTTCGCGCAAGTGACTCTCGAACGCCGCTGCGATGGCGGAAGCGACCGCTCCCGGCTTGGCGGTTCCGCGATTGCGCAGCATCACTTCCTGCGACGCCAGCACCTCCGGCAGTGGGCGTTGCATGAATATGACGCGGTACTCGTGCCCTTCGGGTAGCGAAAGCAGAAGGCGTGAGATCACCTTCACCGCCTTGCCCTCCGCTTCGGCAATGCAGTCAGGTTCCTTGGGCAGTTGCTTGATGCGCTCCCACTCGAGATAGCCCCGAGGATTATCGGCATCAGCCTGGCGCTCGCCATCGGAGAGGATCGGCATTCCGCCCGCGGCCAGCATCTGCATCATCAGCGAAGTACCCGAACGCGGCAGCCCCGAAACAATTGTGATCATCGGTCTCCTCAGCGCTGATTCGTGAGCGGCACTTCCGCCCGATAAATGGCCCGCCAGTGGCCGGCTTTGAAAATGTAAATCGAGCTGCCGTTCATGTGAACCGGAGCTTTTTCTCCACTGCATGTTGCATACTGCTCGATTTTGTAGGTCAGCAGGTACGCGCCGGTGGTGAGGGGGAGCACTCCGAAATCGGATAGGCCATAGCCGTCGACATTGCAGACTTTCGCGGCCGCCTGCTGCTGTTGTAACTGCTGGTCGCGGGAGAACGTGCCGGATTCGCCCCAGAAGATTGCGTTATCCAGCATGTGTTCGCGGAAATAAGATTGGTCTTTCGCTTTCCAGGCTTCGAAAAAACCAGTCTCGGTCCGCACCAGTTCCTGTTGCACGTCGGTGCGAGTGCCGGCTTTCTTGTGCGGCGTCTGGGCGCTGGATGGAAGCAACAGGAATACGAGCGAGATCAGAACTGCCGCGCAAGTCAGCGCGGCTTTTTGCGCGGGAAACGTCGGATGGGTCATGGCACGCTCATTCTGGCGTTGGATTGCCGGTCACGAGAATAGACCTAGCATACGATATCGCGGGCTTGGGCTTGCCTTTCTCCTTCGAGTACAATGACGGTCGTAAGGCCGAATCCGGCGGCGCGAGCGCCGCAAGAACGAGGGTAAGCGCTTTGGCGACTGGCGAAATCACGACTTCCGGCACGCAAACTCCTGCGCAGCTTCCGCACCACAAGGTCAAAATCAAGAAGGCGGGCCAGCGCGCCTGCAACGAGAAAAACGAGAAAGGCAAGTTCTGCGGCGGCCATTTGAAGCGCTGGTTCTACTCGGAAGACGTGATCGAGCAGGCCTGCGGCGACGCCGAAAAAGCCTGGGGACCCGACGCCGAGGTCTACCGCTGCGAACACTGCCAGACGCTCTATTTACCGAATCCCGAGGAGGTCAAGGTGAACGTTGCCGGGCAGGGAATGATTTCGGTGTTTGGGCTGACGCTGCCGCCGAAGGAAGAGAAAAAGTAATTGCGAGTACCGAGTACCGAGCCACAGAGAGGCGCGGGTTTGCTAGGTACTAGGTACTCGGTACTAGCTACTCGCCCATGAACACTTCCGACCTCATCTACGACTGGAACAAGAATCATCCGCCGGGGCTGAAGCCGCTGGGGCCCGTTTTGCTCAATGACGAGAGCCTGCGCGATGGCTTGCAGTCGCCTTCGGTGCGCGATCCGTCGATTCCAGAGAAGATTGAAATCCTTCATCTGATGGAGGCGCTGGGGATCGACTCGCTCGATCTCGGATTGCCGGGGGCGGGCGCGCGCGCGGTGGAGCACGTGACGGCGCTGGCGCACGAGATTGTCGCGCACAAGATGAAGATTCGCGCCAACTGCGCGGCGCGCACACTGGAGAGCGATATTCGACCGATCGCCGAGATTGTGCAGAAAACGGGTCTGGCGATCGAGGCTGCGACGTTCATTGGATCCAGTCCCATTCGCCGCTTTACCGAAGGATGGTCCGACGACTTTCTTTTGCAGGCCACCGAGAAGGCCGTGAAGTATGCGGTTTCGCTGGGCCTCGACTCGATGTACGTCACCGAGGACACGTCGCGTTGCGATCCGGAAACGGTGAAGCGGCTGTATTCGACGGCGATCAATTGCGGCGCGCGGGCGATTGTGATCTGCGACACCGCCGGGCACGCTACTCCGCTGGGCGCGTTGGCGCTGGTGAAGTTTGTGATCGAGGAAGTGGTGAAGCCCTCCGGCGAAGAGATTCGCGTGGACTGGCACGGGCACAGCGATCGCGGACTGGCGATTGCCAACTCTCTGGCGGCGCTGATGGCCGGAGCGGATTGCGTGCATGCCTGCGCGATTGGAATTGGCGAGCGCGTGGGCAATACGCAGATGGATCAGATGCTGGTGAACCTGAAGCTGATGGGCATTCCGCCCTGGGACGAGCAGGACCTCACCAAGCTGAAGCAGTATTGCCAGGCGGTTTCGCGAGCGACGGGCGTGCCCATTCCGGCGAATTATCCGGTGGTGGGCGAAGACGCTTTTCGCACGGCCACCGGTGTGCATGCCGCGGCGGTGATCAAGGCGTTCAAGAAAAACGATGTCGAGCTGGCCAACACGGTTTACTCAGGCGTGCCGTCTCATATGTTCGGGCTGGAACAGATTATCGACATCGGTCCGATGAGCGGGAAGTCGAATGTGCTGTTCTGGCTGGAGCGGCGCGGCATTCCGGCGACGGACGAATTGGTCGACCGGATCTTTGCTCGGGCTAAGTCGAGTGACCACACTTTAAGCGATAACGAGATTGTGGAGTGTCTGCCGGCGGCAACTGTGAAGCCGAGTTAGATTTTCAGGCATGCGTTCGAGTGGCAGCGCGCGAGATCCCTCGCCCCGCTGGTGAAAACGCGGGGCTTCGGGATGACTCCTAATTCCAATGACTGAACCATTGCGACATGCGATTCTCGGAGCCGGGGGCGTTGGCGGCCTGATCGGCGCTTGCCTGGCGCACGCTGGAGCTTCCGTCACGCTCGTGGTGAGGCGCGAGTCGCTTGAGCAATATCCCAAACAGCTTCGTCTGGAAAGTCCATTCGGCAATTTCGCGGCCGAGGTCGCAGTCGCTGCGGAAGTGCCTGCCGTGGATGTGCTCTGGCTTACGGTGAAGGCCACGCAGTTGGAGCCGGCGCTGACTGCGTTTAAGAATCCTGATGCGGTGCGGGCGATCGTTCCCCTGCTCAATGGCATCGACCATATTTCTGTGCTGCGCTCCAGATACGGCGCTGGGCGCGTGATCCCGGCGACGATTGCGGTCGAAACCGAACGTGTCAGCGCGGGCCACATCGTGCATCGCTCGCCGTTTGCGCGGCTCAACGTGTTGTCCGCGGGGCGTCCTCTGCTCGGCAGCACGGTCGACCAGCTTCGGAAAATTGGCTTCGAATGCCGCTTCATCGACGACGAGCCGACGCTGATGTGGGGCAAGCTGGTCTTCCTGGCGCCGTTTGCGTTGAGCACAACCGCGGCCGATAAAACCACCGGCGAGATCCTCGCCGATCCCAATTGGGGGCAGCTGGGACTGGCTTGCCTTCGGGAGACGTGTGCCGTCGCCGTGGCCGAGGGCGCAAAGGTTGACGCGGATGCGGTGATTGCCGGGGTGAGGAAGATGCCGGGGAACATGCGCAGCTCCATGCAGAAGGATGTGGAACAGCACAGGACTCCGGAGCTGGATGCCATCGCGGGGCCGATCCTGCGCGGCGCTCGGCGGCATGGGATTGAGGTTCCGGCGACCAAGAAGCTGGTGGCTGCGGTGGAGCGGAGGGCTGGATTAGAGAGTCGGCTGGAGTAGATCCAGATCAAGAAAAAACGCAGATCAAACGCGGTAAAATATCTGGAATCAATCACATAGAAAAATCGACCCCGCTAAAATCTGTGTTCTAAAGGACTTAGCGGTAAAATATTTGCAATCAATGACTTAGGGGAGGGCTGTTTTCGCTAAGTCCTTTGGAATCAGTAGGCAGGTGGCTGCGGACCCATTGTTGACTCCTTGTAAAGTATTGACGACAAAGGAGTTGCTTGTAAAATATTGCATCCTAAGGAGTTAGCTGGTGGATATTCAGTTGTCAAAGAACCTATGCGACGGCTAGAACTTGCGGCACTGCGTCCGGCTTGACCATGATCTCGCGATTCACTGGCGGAGGCAAGGTTGGATGTCACAATGGGGCTGTGGAAAAAAGCGCGGAGTCCGGTGAGCATCTAGTGTTCGAGAAAAATGGAGGAATGTCGCTATGTTCACGTCGCGGGCGATTGGATTTGTGAGTAGTCTTTACAAGGACGCGAGCCAGGTTCCCAGGGGGCTGGGAGCGAAACACGAGGCCGATGGGGTGCTTGCGCTCCTGCCCGAGTTTGAGGCGGGGCTTACTGACATTGAGGGCTTTTCGCATCTTGTCGTCCTCTGGGAGTTCGATCGATCTTCCGGGTTCGAATTGCTGGGGACGCCGCCCTCCGACAATCGGGCGCACGGGGTGTTTGCGACGCGATCGCCGCGGCGTCCGAACCCGATTGGGCTGACTATTGTGGAGTTGCTTCGGCGCGAAGGTTGCGAGCTGCATGTTCGCGGCGTCGATATGCTGGATGGGACGCCGATTCTGGATATCAAACCTCTGATGTCGGGAATTGCGGTCGAGAAGTTGCGACGAGGGTGGCTGGCGGAGGCGGAGGCGCGGAAGAGGTGATGATGTTGAAGATGATCCGGAACTCGGCTCAAAATCCTGAGAGGTAATGAGGCAGTGGAATCCCACGTCTCGCAAAGGACGCGAGACATGGGGCACCCGGCCGCGCCGTTTGCAATCAGCGGGCTGGCAAGCTGTGGATTTCGGCGATGTAGCCGCCGGGAAACTGCACGATTGCGGCGGTTCGATCATGCGCCGTGTATGGCGGGGACAGAATCTTCACTCCAGCGGCTTTGGCCCTTTCGAGGGTTGTGCCGAGATCATGCACCTGGTATCCGGTGGTTTCGTGGCCGAAGGGATACGGGAGATGGCCGTCGGTGACCAGCACCCGCATGTTGCCGAATAGCGACTCGATCTCGATGCGGCGGTAGGTTTCTCCGGGGCGGCCGATTGCGCCGGCATCGGCGTGCTTGTCATCGGCGACCACTTTGCCGCGGGCGAAACGCACGAAGCGGGTCACAAAGTTATCGGCCTGATCGCGCGATACGTACACGCGGTTCTCGGGAACGGTATCAAGCGGCGGGTTGGTGGATGGCGTGAAGTGCCAATACAGTTGCATCTTCAGGCCGCCGGGCCACTGGATGACGGCATCCATTCCGATTGCGTCTTTGAAGGGTTCGACGATGACTTCCGCTCCGGCCGATCGAGCTGCCTTGATCGCCTGATCCATGTCGGTGACGAGGTATCCGGTACGCTCCTGCCCAAACGGGAATGGCACGGGCGTCTGGTAGGCAAAGATGGAGAAAGCGCCGACCGGAGTCAATATGTACTGCATCTCGGTGCTGCTGGGCACGGGCAGGACGTTAGCCACGCTCCGCTTGGACGGCTTGCCACCGAAGGTAGCGATGACGCTGTTGACGAAGGCGTCGAGGTCGGCGGGAGCAACGTAGACATGGGTGGTGTCATATTGCGGCCCGACGGCAACGCCCGCAGAGGGCGGGGTCTTGCCGCCCGATGCGGAGGCGGCTAATGGAAGCAGAAGGACTGCCGCCAGGGCCATCGCTGGGCTGAAGGGGATCGAGCGGGTTCTTCTTTGGTTGCGCTGTTGGCTGAGTCTATTTGTGGCGATCGTTGGCATAGAGGTTCTCCGTAGGTTGTAATTCTTATCCCGGCAAACTGCAACAGCATCTCCTTGAGATCGCTTCCGGGGTGGTGCCCGTTCTCGCATTAGCCAATCCCCAAAGTAGATGCCGCGGTCGACACGCGCTGGGCGAGGTGCGGGGTACTCGATTGCGCCTGCCGAGATGCGGCGCGTTGACTTTGAGTTGTGTCGAATGTCCGGAGTATGGGGAGCAGTTCGTTCCGGGTTTCACAGAGTGATGCAAGAATAAAGCGCGCGACGAATCGCTTTATTATTGTCCCTACTACGTCAGTGTTGGAGTAAGATTAGTCCGCAGAAAATTCTCCCCAGGGCGCTCCTTCAAGACTTCCTCGTCGAAAGGAACAAAAAATGCTTCCATCCAAGTCACAGACCAAGGGTGCTGCGCATTCTCGCCAGAAGGCAGAACTCAGCACAAGACTTGATAGTCAACTGCTCGCTTATGCCACTGCTGCCAGCGCCGCCGGAGTAGCCGCGCTCGCCGCTGCAGCAACGCCCGCCGCTGCGGAAGTCGTTTACACACCCACTCATATCGTCATCGCGGATGAGGCTTCCTATGCGCTTGATCTCAATCATGACGGGATCGCGGACTTCACCTTGCAAAGATGCAGGTGTCCAAGCTCACACTTTTCGGTGCTTCTTCTGGATCTCGACGTTCCGAACAACGCGTTTGTCCCCCCTTAAGGGGAAGCAGGTGGCCCGAATGCCGCGGCCTTGCCAGGGGGAGTGCTCGTCGGACCGGGGCAGGCATTCGACACGCACACCACCTATGGCGGTGCCTTTATGGCGCTTGGGTTTGCCTACGGTTCGGGCAGTTTTCAAGATGGGCCTTGGGTGAACGCCACCGGCCGTTACCTCGGCCTGAAGTTTCTCATTAACGGCCGGGTCCACTATGGATGGGCGCGACTCACGGTAAACAGCTTCCATTTCACACAGGGCGAGGTTCTTCTCACTGGCTATGCCTATGAAACAGAGCCGAATACGAAGATTCGAACCGGGCAGGAAAGCGGTCACGAGGTTGGGTCCAATCCGGCTTGGCTGATCGAACCCGGGTCAGAAGTGTCTAGTTTAGGCTTATTGGCGAGAGGAGCAGACGGCGTGGTTCTGTGGCGTCGCCGGGAGCAAGGGTTAGCCTTTTAGCCTGCACATCCGGAACACAGTGCACCGCGGAAAAACGCGTGTCGTCTCGCTGCACAACTTTGCAGCGGTACAGAGTCCGGTGTGGCCAAAAGAAAAGGCCCGCTACGTAGGTTGTCTCCGTTATGCCCGCGGACTGCAACAGAGTTTCCTTTGGGTCACTCGTGGGGCCGGTTTTACCTTGACCACGCAAAACCTCGGCAATAGACTGGAAATATAGAGTCAAAGCAAAAAAACGCGATGAGCGCCACGAGGTATCCGCAGGCAGCCAGTCGTGTCAGAAAAGCCACAGGGAAGGTTGGGGCTGAGTCCCGTTAGTTAAGGCTTTCAGCCACCCTGAAGGATCGTCAGAAAGGCTTCAAGTTTTCTCGAAGTACTTGAACGCTTTGCATGACGAGCATGCCAAATAAGCTCGAAGCATCCCTTAGAAATTGCGCCGACGTCGTTCTTCGCAATGCGGAGAATTTGGTGAAAAGAGGAGTCTAGTCTGCGGCGATACCCGTTCGTAACCTTCCGATTTATTCCCGAGAATCTAAGCTGATTAGAAGCGACTCTAAGGTAAACTATATGCAGCATGGTGCAGGAAAAGGGAGGCCAGCCGTGGGATCTACAGCGAAGAGATTGAAGGATACTCCGGCGGCACGTTCGTCGTCTTCCCTCTCGCCGGAGGAGCGGTTGGCCGACAAGGTTAGCGCCGTCATCGAAGCTCAAGTCAAGAAGATGACTCCCGAAGAACTACGACGCGCCGATGCCGAGCTGCACAAGATCGCTACAAGAGTCCGCGTAACTTCCGGAACGCGGTAATTAGTTGCTGCCCTTCCAGCGTGTCCTCGCCTTTGCCGAAGCCGCGTAACGCCTGAATAAAGTCCCGCTCTGTTCCGTGCTGGATAATTCGTAGGAACGCCGCTTTGCGGGCAAGCATGTTGCGGTCGAGACTGCCGCGTCTGGGGTTGGTCGTGTCACGGAGGGCCTCCAGGATTTCCAGTGGGTCCGATTGTTTCGGTTTTGGATTATCTTCTTCCGTCATCGACGCATCTCCGTGGGAACATCTGTTTGAGAGGGTGCGAGGCTTCTGTGGCTTCGTACCGCTCTGGGATCCCACATGCTATTCAAACAATATAGAGGGTCAGTCTGCGTTTTTCTTCGTTTGCTAGCGGGCGGTAGTGACCCAGTTCCCGCCCTAGCCAATCCCCCACTCCTTCCCATGCGTTGTAAGATTACGCAATAACCTCCCATGAGCCCAACTCCCCCACGAGCGGATTTGCCGGACGTTGCGCCTGCGGTACAGGCGGACGTGGCGCGGCTGGCGGCGTCGCCGGAGGTGCGGTCGGCGTTTAACTGGCTGCGCACGCAGGAGCCGCAATTGGCGCAGTGGCAGATGGAGATGGCGCGGATAGCGGCGCCTCCGTTTGGGGAGTCGGCGCGCGGGGCGTGGCTGGCGGAGCGCTTTCGCGAAGTCGGGTTGGACGATGTTCGCATCGACGATGTGGGCAACGTATTTGGCGTGCATCCGGGGTTTATGGGATCTGGATTTGGGCAGCGCTACGTGGCGCTGAGCGCGCATATTGACACTGTTTTTCCGGCAGGCACTCCGCTGAACATCCGGCAGCAGGGAAGCCGGCTGTTTGGGCCGGGAGTTTCCGATAACGGCGCGGGCGTGACGGCGATGCTTGGGATCGCGGCGCTGTTGCGCGCGGTGCGGCTGCGGCACGCGCTGCCGCTTGTGTTGATCGGCAACGTGGGCGAAGAGGGCGAAGGCGATCTGCGCGGGATGCGCCACATTTTCGCGACGCCGCGCTGGAAGGATTCGATCGCTTACAGCGTGGTGCTCGACGGCGCGGGCTCGGACACGATTGTGGCTGAGGCCCTGGGCAGCAGGCGGTTTGAAGTGATTGTGCGCGGGCCGGGCGGGCATTCGTGGAGCGACTTTGGGGCGCCGAATCCGATTGTGATTCTGGCGCGGGCGATCGATGCGTTCACGGCGACGCCGGTGCCCACCACGCCGAAGACGACTTTCAACATTGGGGTGATTCGCGGCGGAACGTCGGTGAATTCGATTCCCGAGTCGGCCAGCATGAAGGTGGATCTCCGCTCAACTTCGATGAGCGAGATGGAACGGCTGGAGCAAACGCTGCGATTGGCGCTGAATCGCGCGGTGGAAGACGAAACGCTGGCGGCGGAGATGCGGTCTTCGGCGCAGAAGCGGCCTTCGGGAGTGAGTTGCGAGATCGTGCCGATTGGGAACCGTCCGGCGGGAGAGTTAGCGATGGGCGCGCGGATTCTGCATGTGATTCGGGCAGTCGATGCGCAGCTCAACAACGCGGCGCAGGTGCAGCGGGCGTCGACGGACGCGAACATTCCGCTGTCGCTGGGGCTGGAGGCGATTGCCATCGGCGGCGGCGGTTCGGGGGGAGGGGCTCACACTTTGCAAGAGTGGTTCGACAGCAACGGACGCGAGCTCGGGCTGAAGCGGATTCTATTGACGCTGCTCGCGCTGGCGGGGGCGGGGGACTCGGAAGAATGATGAGGAGATTCGCGGCCTCGGGGGCAAAAGCCCGTTACAAAGGGAAGCGTCTTTTCGCAGCGCTGAAGCGCTGCGCCGCCCAAAAGCCAGGCCGAGCCAGCGCCCAAAAACCGGACCGAGACAGAACTTCAGCGTGGGGCAGACTGCCCAGCGCAAGCTTGCTCGTCTCTGCGGCTGTGGCACTGTGTTCCGCGCAGGTGCAGAATCCTGCGCCCGCCGTTGCAGGTCCGAAGGCGGACATCATCTATGTCCACGCGAATGTTTATACCGGTGTGCCGTCGAACGCGCAGTTTAGTTCGATCCTGCGCGAGGAGGCCATCGCGGTGCGCGGGGACCGCATTCAAGCGGTGGGCAAGAATGTAGACATACAAAAGCTCAAAGGCCCGGAGACGCAGGTCATCGATTTGGGCGGACACTTTGTCATGCCGGGATTTAACGACGCGCATCTGCACCTGGCCGACGCGGGATTGCAGAAGCTGAACGTGGATCTCACCGGAGTGAAGACGCTGGACGAATTCCGCGCGCGCGTGCGGGCAAAAGTGGAGACAGCCAAGCCGGGGGAATGGATTCTGGGCGGAGGATGGGATGAGACCATGTGGCCGGTGAACGCTCTGCCCAGCCGCTGGGATCTGGATGAAGTTTCGGGCGGGCATCCGGTGTTTCTGGATCGCGTGGATGGGCACCTCGCCGTAGCCAATACGCGGGCGCTGCAACTGGCGAGCGTCACGATTGCCAGCAGGGATCCGCAAGGCGGGCAGATCGACCGCGATGCGAACGGGCAGCCTACTGGAATTCTGCGCGATACCGCGCAGCACGCGGTGCGGGCGGTGATTCCGCAGCCCACGCACGAAGAGCGGCGGCAGGGAATCGAGGTTGCGCTGGCCGATCTTGCCGAGCATGGCGTGACTTCAGCGCAGGATTATTCGCCGGACTGGGAGAATTTTCAGATTTACGAGGAACTCGAAAAAGATGGCAAGCTGACGGCGCGCATTTCCGAGTGGCTGCCGTTCGATCTTTCGGTGGAGGAGTTGAAGAAGGAGCGCGGCTCGCATCCGCAGTCGGACTTGATGTTGCATACGGGAATGCTGAAGGGCTTCATGGATGGATCGCTGGGCGGACACACAGCGGCGCTGCTCGAGCCTTATGCGGATGATCCGAAGAATTCCGGCTTGCCGCGCTACGAGGCGGCGAAGCTGAACGACATGGCCAAAGAGCGCGTGCTGGCGGGCTTCCAGCTTGGGTTTCACGCGATTGGAGACAAAGGTATCCAGATGGCGCTCGACGCCTTTGCCGAAGCCGAGAAAGCCGCCCGCGAGCAGAAGGTGAAGGCCGCGAACGGAGGCGACGATTTCCGCCTGCGCATCGAACATGCGCAAGTCACCACGCCCGCGCAAATCGCGCGCTTCAAGGAGTTGAAAGTGATTGCGTCGATGCAGCCGAGTCATGTGCTCACCGATATGCGCTGGGCGCGGGACCGGCTGGGGCCGAAGCGGGCGGCGACTTCTTACGCGTGGGCGGGTTTTCTGAACAAGGGCGTGACGCTGGCCTTTGGCACGGATTATCCGGTTGAGCCGGTGACGCCGTTTCGCGGGCTGTATGCGGCCGTTACGCGCAAGAGCGAAAACGGCAGGCAGGAATATTTTCCGGAGCAGCGCTTGACCATGGACCAGGCCATTGCGGCTTACACCGTGGGATCGGCCTTCGCCGAGTTCGAAGAAAAAGAAAAGGGCAAGCTGGTGCCGGGGATGCTGGCGGATTTCGTGGTGCTGGACCGCGATGTAACAGCGGCGGCGGCGGAAAAAGTGCTGGCAACCAAGGTCCTGCGGACGGTCGTGGGCGGGAAGACGGTATACGAGGGGAAGTGAGTTCGTCGGAAGTAACTCCCTCAAATGAAATAGCGGTTCTGAGCGTCTAACGAATTTGTGCCGGCGGGGCGCCCGGGAAGCTCCCGCGCTAGGTCATCCGGCAGTAGCCAAGGATGGGCCCTGCTGTCTTCTTATGGGGATGGCGCTGACTTTCGAAATTCGGACTAACCCACTTGCGGAAATCTGGTAGTGGGTTGCTTTCATTTTGAGACGGCACAGAGTCGTCGTACACTTCACGTCCCCAGCTATGGCCGCTGGCGTCACAGATCGGCTGTTGAGCGTGGAGGATTTGGTTAGCCCTCTGGGAAGCCTACGAACAGCGGAGGGTGGAGGGAGCAGCGTAAACCATGAGCACCTTGCCCCTACTTATTTTCATTGGAAGTGCGATGTTGCTGTTTGGAACATCCAACATGCTTCCCAATGCAGATGTCGCAATGCGTGGCCCGCTAAGGCGGTTGATTATGCCGGGCATAGTTTCCTTGGCTATCCTGGCTGCGTCTCTTTTTATCATTTTGACGCACGGATTCGACCCAGGCACACACTGGGCCTATGGTTCGGTGGGAATGGTCGTCGGTTATTGGGTGAAATCAAGATAGCCCGCGACCGGAAATCTCGGTAGTGGGCTAACGGGATTAGCCCACTACCGAAATCTCGGCTTTAGGGCTGACGCTTTCCAAGCGGGTATAATAAATACGGTTTGCAGTTCTCGGAGGGAAGTAGGCATATGGATTCGCGGGCAATTTGGCTGCGCTTGAAGACTCGTCGGTGGGTTTATTCGTTCAGCATTGTGGCTACGCTGGCGCTGGGCATTCTGATCGGAACGGTGGTTTCTTACGGCGTGAAGGGCAAGGAGGGGCAGAAGTCTTCCGATGCGACTCCGCTGACGGTTCCTTCGCCCAAGCAGCTTTCCAATGCGTTCTCGGAAATCGCCAAGCAGTTGGGGCCGTGCGTGGTCAACATCAACACGGAATCGACCATCAAGAATCCGCATCGGCGACGGGGCGGGCAAAATCCTGACGACGACGAAAATGGCGGCGGCGGCAACGGCGGCATGGACGACTTCTTCAACCGCTTCTTCGGCGGGCAAGGCGGCCCCAACGGGGACGCCGCGATTCGCGAACGCTCGCTGGGTTCCGGTGTGATCGTCGATCCGAAGGGATATATCGTGACAAACCGGCATGTGGTCGACAGAGCGGACCGCATCCGCGTGCGCATGCAGGACGATCCGCCGGGCGTGCAGCACGACGCCAAGGTGATCGGAGAAGATCAGGAAACCGATCTGGCGGTCATCAAGATTGAAGTCGATCGGCCCGTGCCTTCGGCCAAGATGGGCAATTCCGACGGCATGCAGGTGGGCGATTGGGTGCTTGCCATCGGCAGCCCGTTTGGCCAGGTGGGTACGGTGACGGCCGGTATTGTTTCCGCGAAGGGCCGCGATATCGTGCCCGGGCGGCAGTTCCAAACCTTTATTCAGACCGACGCCGCGATCAATCCGGGAAATTCGGGCGGGCCGCTGGTCAACATGGATGGCGAAGTGATCGGCATCAACACCGCCATTTTGAGCGAAACCAATGCCTACGCGGGCGTGGGCTTCTCGCTGCCTTCCAATACCGTCGCGCAGGTCTACAACCAACTCATTGGACCCGAACACCGCGTGGCGCGCGGCTCCATCGGCATTATGTTTGACGCGGTGGAGAACCCGGCCATCTCGCGGGTTTACGGCAACGGCTCCGGTGTAACTGTGTCGAGCGTGGTGCCCGGCAGTCCGGCCGACCAGGCTGGCCTGAAGGTGGGCGATACCATTACGACCGTCGACGGCAAAAAAGTAACCAAGGGAGCGGAACTCGTCGCCGACATCGCCTCGCGCAAGCCGGGAGCGAAGGTGCATCTCGGTTTCGTGCGCAACGGCAAGCTGCAGGACACGACCGTCACCATCGCGGATCGCGCCAAGCTGTTTGCGGCACGGCTTAACGAAGACGACAACGGCAACGACGAAAGCACGCCCAAGCAGGACAAGTTCGGCATCACCGTGCGCAAACTGACCCCGGAGATGGCGGAGCGGCTCGACATGTCCGCTGGCAAGGGTGTGATTGTGCAGGATGTGAAGCCGGGATCGTTTGCCGACGACGTCAGTCTGGGCCGCGGCGACGTGATTCTGGAGATCAACAAACAGCCGGTGAACAGTGAAGACGATTTTGCCAGGGTGGAGTCGAGCCTGAAGAGCGGGCAGGACGTAGTATTCCTGGTGCGCCCGCGGGGTTCGTCTCGCCAGGATGGAACCATTTTCGTGCCGGGGACACTTCCGTAATCTGGAATCGGCTCAACCGGAACGGCATTGCCTGCTGCAGTGAAGGATGATTACAATGCCAGCTTCGGTTGGGCTTTTATTTTTGGCGCCGGTCACCAGTTCGACGAGAATCAGGTCCGGTCGTCTGACGAAAACTTGAGGGTTTGCCGTTGGAACGAAAGCATCGCGCGAAAAGCGTGACCGGCTGGTTGGGCGCTGCCTGCGTTCTAGCATTGGCTTCTGTCTGTATTTCGCCGTGCAAACTGGTCGCGCAGGCCACGACTTCGAGCGACACCTCTCCAAGCAAGAAAACGGGAACCACGAAGGCCGCGAACCCCAAGAAGAGTGCGAAACCGGCGGCTGGGGCAACCTCAACCTCCGCGAAAGCCCATGCCGCATCGAATCCCGCGGCCACTCAACACTCGAAATCGAACACCACCCTCGCCGCTCGTAACAGTAAATCCACGCACGCGAGTTCGCGAGCAAGCGCCAGGAAGAACGGCAAGAAGAAGACCACCGCGCGCGGCCAGCGGAAGATCGAACCCGAGCGCGCGCAGGCGATTCAGGAAGCGCTGATCCGCGAGCATTACCTGAGCGGCGAACCGGCGGGAACCTGGAACCAGGCCAGCGAAGACGCCATGCGCCGCTATCAGGCCGATCACGGCTGGCAATCGAAAGAGGTGCCGGATTCACGCGCGCTGATCAGCCTGGGTCTGGGACCGAGCCACGACCATCTGCTGAATCCCGAAAGTGCGATGACCACCGGGCCGGATGTTTCGCATGCGTCATCGGTGAATTCGGCCACGCAGAGTCCGGTGTCGCACAGCGCCGATCCGGGAGCGCGCATGAATACGAATCCGACGGCGCCGGCCGATCCCGCGAGTGTCCCGGCTTCCGACCGCAACCCTTCCGGCCCGCAGTAGACGCTCGCCCCTGAACCTGCACGTCGATATTCCATTCCTAATTTTTGGCACTGGCCACGCTGAATCGTGTAGGATGCTCGCATTCCTTCGATCCACATCCGGCGTTAAATTCAAACTCGAACCATGCCGCGAGCCGGCGGCGTTGAGGGTGCTGTTTGGATTGAGGGCGAGAAGCAAAAAATGTGCGGACGAAAGAGGAGACAATGAATCACAATCGGCTGTTATCGGCTGTCGGGATCGTGCTGTTCGCGGCATGTTCGCTGGCCGCTCAAGACAAACCCGGAACCCTGGCCAGTATCGAGTTCCAGAAACCGAAGAACGGGATGGTGCCGCAATACGAGGCAGGACGGAAACAGAAAGCGGCATGGCATAAAGAACACAACGACCCTCTGCCTTTGCTGGTATGGGAGACGTTGAGCGGCGATCAAACTGGAACGTTTCTGGTGGGAAGGTTCGGCCAACACTGGACGGATTACGACAAGCCGGCCATTCCCGACGAAAGCGACGTGGCCGAGTTCCAGAAGGTGATTGGCGGCTACGTGGACTCGGTGGTCACTCGCTATTACGACTACATGCCGAAGATCAGCAACGCCGATAGTGGCAAAGGTCCTGCCAAATTCTCGGAAGTCCTCACCTTTGAAGTGCGCTCCGGGAAACAGTCGGATTTCAGGTCGGCCATCGATCGCATTTACGAGGGGACCATAAAGACCAAGTGGCCGGTCACCTACGGATGGTACGTGCTGGCGAACGGCGGACGGGATGGAACTTACGTTCTTGTTTTTCCTCACAGCAACTGGGCGGACTTCGAGGACAAGCCCGATGCGAAGCCCTACCGCGATATGCTCAAAGAAGCCTTTGGACAGACGGAAGCCGATTCCATCGTGGATCGTGTCGACCGTTCCGTCGAGAGGGTGACGAGCGATATCATCCAGTTCCGTCCCGATCTGAGCTACATGCCCGCAAAGTAGCCGCGGACCATCCTAAGTAAATGCTTGCTTAAGCGACGCTCGTGTGGGGACAGCCGCCCTTGGCTGTCCCGCCGGGCGCGGCCCGGCATGAGCGCGCAAACATCGAATTCCCCCAGAAGTAAAAAGCTACGAATTGCTCTTGCGATAGCTTCCCAGCGCGGGCCGCGGAAAATAAGGAAGCGGTTTCGACTCGATGATCGCGCGGGGGTTGCCCTCGACCATGGCATCCGCCACTTCCTCGCCGCATATTTCGGCAGCGGCCTCGCGAGCCGTGGAGAGCACTGGCACGCGCTTCTCGGTATCGTGCGCGTCCGTGGCCAGCACATGGACGGCGTCGTGTTCCAGCAACCATTGCGCGGCACGGCGCACGCGTTCTCCCCAAAATCCGGTAAGCGCCGATCCCGTCACCTGGATCACGCAACCCTGCTCGGCCCACTCCACTACGCGCTGCAGGTTCTCGCGCACAATCGGGTTGCGCTCCGGATGCGTAATCACGGCGGTAATGCCGCGATCGCCCAGCTTCAGAAAACAATCCGTGGTCTGCTGCGGAACGCTGTAATTGCTCAGCTCCACCAGCATGTAATGCGTGCCTTCGATGGCATAGCGTGCGGGATTGGCCAGCACATCCTGCAAGTTGTCGTAGGAAAGATGGAAGTCGCAGCCCAGGCTGAGGGTGAGCGCGTTACCCACGAGTTGCTGCAAGTGCTCGACCAGTCCCTGGAGATACGTGCGGTCATAGTGATAGCGGTCGTTGGCGTGAGGCGTGGCGACCTGGTGAGTAATGCCGTCCGCCGCGGCCATCCGGCACATCGCGACGGAAATATCCCAGGACTTCGATCCGTCGTCTACTTCCGGAAGAATATGGGAGTGAATGTCGACCACGATTGTAGAAACACCCGCAACTCAACGAGGTTGCACTTGATTTGATTTAAGCAGATTCGTGAGGAAAGAGAAAGCGGTGGGTCCATGGGGCCGGAGTGTCATCCCGAGCGGAGCGAGGGACCTTGGTTTTAGTTTGAGCCCGACAGAACTCGAAAGGCGACAACCGTTCACCAGATAGTAGGCAGCGCCCGTGAATTGCGGATCGCCCGGTCGGCGGTAATCAACGTGAGGCCTTCCACCAGAGCAGTCGCTCCGATGATCCGGTCCGCAGGATCTTTCGGATAATTGGTCGGCAGACTAAAGGCCTGTACGCAGATACGGCCGTTCATTGGCAACACGACGAAACGCCGTTCCACTTCGGATAGAAATGCTTCGAGGGTAGTATTGAAGCCAATCTGTGCCGTGCTGGAGAGTCTGGCCAACTCCAGCAAGGTCATGTCGGAGATGGCAATCCCGGTATCGTCTCTCCGCGCTTTATCCAAAGCAGTTCTTGCGTTCTTCGAAATCTTAGCTGGGTTCATGGCGATCCAGATGACAACGTGCGTATCCAGCAGGATCAATATAGATCGCCCCATTCTTCCGGAGAAAATGCGGGAGCGACAACGTCACCCACTATCCTGCCCTTGGCGGCGAAAAAACCGTAGAAGTCGTCGGTAGCTTTGTCCGCAGGCACAAGCTTCGCCACCGGCTTCCCGCGCTTGGTGATCAACACAGCTTCCCGCTTGGCCTGAACTTCATCCATCACCGCCAGACAATGAACCTTGAACTTGCCCGCCGCCATCTTTTTCATGCGAAGGATATCCTTTCGATCATGGTCATTATACTATAGTCACATGTGGGAGGATTGATGCCACGGATCAAACCCCCGCCCTCCGGGCGCCATCGCCTTACCCCCGTGCAAGAAGGCACAAGGATGGGGCAACCTCGTTCCTCGATGGACTATCAGGGAAGCACAAGTGGACCAGCCCGCCGCCCCTCCCTGTCTATGCCGCGGTCTATCTGCCATGTATAATCGGCGCCAACCGGGGCTTCCATCTCAACAATCAGGAGTAGCGACATGTCAGCAGAACGTGTTCTGCATTTCGTTTCCGTTTGCTCACTTCTTTTTTCCTCGTTAATTGCCGGCGCGGCCGAGACCGTCACTCACACAGTTTCGTCAGATGGAAAAACTCAAGTATGGACGATCAATGAACCGGAGGTTGGGATCGCGGTTGAAAATTTTGGTTTTAAGCCGCACACCGATATTAAATTTCAGCCTGGGGATGGCGTCACCATAGAAGCCGGTGGATGCGTTCAGACCGGCGGACACGGAAAGACCTGGAAGAGCTACGTTAAACCGCTCGGGCCAAACTCGGATCAATACTACTCGGGAACGATTTGGATTCCAGGCGCCATCGGCGGCCAGGCGCCGAACGTGACTCGTATTAAGGATGCGCTGGGAACCTGGGGCATCCCAGCTGCCGCGACGCCGGCCAACCTCTATCTTCTTCTCGGCTACCTCGACGACAACTACAGCGACAACGGTTACTACTCTCACGATGACGGAACCGACGACCAGTGCAAGAACTCAGTGAATGCCTGGGTGAAAGTAACCATTGTGAGCGGAGCCGGCGGAAAGCTTTGGGCCAGTTCGGGAAAAACTGCCCCCTACGATTTGTTGTCCGACGGGGACGACGACAATCTGATTCCCCTGAATCCCTATTGGGCCTTCGCAACCAATGGTGTTGCTCCAACCGACACCAACCCCGCAAAGGAGCCCACTGGAACCACTCCCTGTTCCGACGGCAGCGAGGTGACGGTAGCGGAAAATGGTCCTGATCTGGTGCCGTGCGTCAGCGTGACCACCGTTACCTCCCGCGATGATGCAAACTGGTGGAAAACCGGTCTAAACGACTACGATCCCGAGCAGAACACTTTTGCGTTCTGCACGCACGCCAACTGGGGCCCGGCGACCTACGCAGGCACTCTGCAATTCGAATCCAAGTCGTCTCCATTCGAAGACGACGACTACAGTTGGGACCTCCGCCGTACCGACCTGCGCGGACTTTCCGGTGACCGGGACAACATTGAGGCGGAGTTCGATTCGGAAGAGACGATTGAGCATTTCACCTCTCCGTGGTGGGCTGGTCTGGAAGATGCCGTTAACAGCGACTCGAGCTTTGCCAACGCGAAGGAATATTTTGGCTCCAAGTACTCCATCCTGACCGGCCTGTTCGGTCTGGATCTGGGGCACTTCCCGGCGCACTCCGAATTGCATCCCGTCTTTGCGATGGCGGTTCGAGTCACGGAAGATGACCCCAGTGACGAGCATTGGGCAATGTTCGTGCGCCGGTTTGGCGACGAAGGCTTCTGCAGTTCCAACGAACACTACCTCGATTTTCTGCCGAACAATAAGTTTGTTTTTCGTCTGCCGCTACTCTGGGGTCCAAACGCCGTGCTCGATGACAATGTCGACATAGACATGCGCGAAGAGCACAACGTAGGCGATCCGCCCACCGTCGAATTCGTGGCCGGGGACGGAGTCTACGTAACGTTTGACCTCCCGGAAAACCCGTCGGCTGACCAGCTCATTCATGGCGAGCTACACCTGAAGTGGGACAGTGTGACTTCTACTGTGCCTCTGCCCCATCCCATAACAGGAGTGCTGGCGCACTCTGCTTCATCCGCAACGAGCAGCACTAAGCCTTCCGTCCATCCGGTGATTACGGGCGCCCTCGCTTCGAGCGAAAAGGAGAAGGAAGAAGAAGGATTCGACGGTGCCTACGAACGAATTTTGGGGAAAATGACCAAGGCCCAGCTGCAGCAGTTTCAACAGCAAGTTCCTCCACCTACGATCGCTCGTTCGACCGTAATTCTTCCAAAAACCACGAAAGTCGTTCGCCTTGCGAGCCGCGAGAAGCTCCATGCAGCCACGACCCGTCGGCCGAGCGTTAGCTCGGCACCAAATCCCGCCAAGGTGGCTCGAGATCAGCAAAAGATCGCTGCGCTCAGGTCAATCATGCCTCCACCAGCGCATGCAGTCGCTCCGGCGCACCCCGTCAAGCCAGCCCATCCGGTCGCTCCGACGCACCCGGTCGCGCCGCCGGCACATCCTTAAAGTTTTAGTGTCGAGCGCAAGGAGCAAGCGCAGGTCCGCGTTGAGTTCTGGCTGAGAAACAAACTATGCCTCAAAGTCGAGGAACGACGGCATTCAATTAGCCCGTTACGTCAGCGCTGGGAAGGCAGAAGCCGGGTGCTTTCGTTTCTTGAAGGTGGGACTACACCGCCATGTACAGCCTTGGCTTTTCCAGGTCCGAAATCACAGCCCCGAGAAATCCACAGCCCGATGTGACATCTGACCTTGCGCCAGCGCCGGAACTGCTCCATCATTATCGAGGCCGTGACGGTTCGGTGAACCCGTGCCGCCGCGCCCGTAAGTTCTTTGTTATGCCGATTTTAGACCTAAGTCCTTTAGGCTCCCGATTTTGCGAGGAGATTCTTGCTAACTCGATGATTCCAATAGCTGCCAGGGGGAGGGGGCTATCGAGGCTGTTCAGGCTTCCAAATCAAAACCGCGAAACGACCCAACCAACCGGCGTCCCAATCGAAGCCCACGAAGAATATTTGGAGGTGAAATCCACAGCCCAGAGTCAGCCGCACAAACCGACGAGCCAATCTTGAGGCCGGATGCCCAAAGCTTTAGCTAGAAGCTAGTAGCTAGCAGCTGTCCCTCCTTGCCGCACCTGCAATGCCCGCTGTAGCATCAATATCCGGGCATTCATAAGGAGCAATAGGAGCAATCATGGCAACCGACACTCTGGCGTCCCCTGCGATTCTGGGCTACACGCCAACCAAAGTCTTCAAGAACTTCATCGACGGCGAGTGGGTCGAAGCCTCGACCGGAGAGACTTTCGAGAACCGCAATCCCGCCGACACGCGCGACGTCGTCGGTATCTTCCAGAAATCGGCCAAGGCCGATGTTGACGCCGCCGTCGATGCGGCCAAGCGTGCCTTCGCCAAATGGCGCCTCGTCCCCGCCCCGCGGCGCGCCGAAATGGTCTTTCGCGCCGCGGAAATTCTCATCGGGCGCAAAGAAGACTACGCCCGCGAGATGACCCGCGAAATGGGCAAGGTGCTGGCCGAAACTCGCGGCGACGTGCAGGAGGCAATCGACGCCGCCTACTACAACGCCGGCGAAGGCCGCCGCTTGTTCGGCCCGACGGTTCCCTCGGAGATGCCGAACAAATTCGCGATGGCTGTGCGCCAGCCCATCGGCGTCTGCGGCATGATCACTCCGTGGAATTTTCCCATGGCAATTTCTTCGTGGAAGCTGCTGCCCGCCATTGTCTGCGGCAATACCTGCGTCATCAAGCCCGCGCAGGACACTCCGCTCTCCACATTCAATCTGGTTCGTGCGCTTAGCGACGCTGGCCTACCGAAAGGCGTGATCAACATCGTCGCCGGCTTCGGCCCTGAAGTCGGCACTCCGCTTGCGGAGCACGCTGACGTGCGAGCCATCTCGCTGACGGGGTCTTCCGCGGTCGGACGCATCATCGGCGGCATTGCGGCCAAGAGTTTCAAACACTGCTCTTTGGAGCTGGGCGGCAAGAATCCCATGATCGTGCTCGACGATGCGAACCTCGATCTCGCCATCGAAGGCGGCCTCTGGGGCGGATTCGGCACCACTGGCCAACGCTGCACCGCGACCAGCCGCATCATCGTGCAGAAAGGCGTCTACCGCGAGTTCATCGAGCGCTACGTTGCGCGGGCGAATAAACTGAGAGTCGGCAACGGACTCGACGAGACGGTTGAGATGGGACCCGCGATCAACGAGAAGCAGCTTCAGACCGACCTCAGCTACGTCGAGATCGGCAAGAACGAAGGCGCGAAGCTGATGTGCGGCGGCAATCGCCTCGATAAAGGCGATTATCAATACGGCTGGTTCATGGAACCGACCGTCTTTACCGACGTCGACCCGAAGATGCGCATCGCGCAGGAAGAGATCTTCGGCCCGGTCGTGTCGATCATTCCTTGCGACGACATGGAAGATGCCATCGAGATCGCCAACGGCATCGAGTATGGACTCTCGTCCGCGCTCTACACCAAAGACGTGAACAAAGCCTTCGCCGCCATTCGCGATTTGTATGCCGGCATCACCTACATCAACGCGCCGACCATCGGAGCCGAAGTGCACCTGCCTTTCGGCGGCACAAAGGCCACCGGCAACGGGCACCGCGAAGGCGGCATCGGCGCGATTGATTTTTATACGGAGTGGAAGTCGGTGTATGTGGATTATTCGGACAAGCTGCAGAAAGCCCAGATCGACAGGGCGGATTGAAGGTTTAGGATGATCGTGAGACTCCGAGCCAAGTTCTGGGAGACCCTAGGGATGATGCACTCACAGGAGGCAACAAATGGCTGCAGAAGGAGTGATCGAGTACTACAAGGAACAACTTGAGCATGGAAGACACATTGAGGTCCAGCGCTCAACCGTCGCAGGTCTTGCGGCGACGATTTCAGGCGCGATCATTGGTGAGCTGCTGAAGAAGCCGAGGTTGTCGAGAGAAGACCTCCCATATACCGTTGCGCTACTCTTCGTCGGCTTGATCGCTCTGGTGCTGAGTGCAAAGTTGTACGAGCGATTCCGCCTTCACATGGAGGTAGCGAAGCTCGCGAGAAACAACCTAAACCCTGGGCTTGCGGAGTTTCGAAAGGAAGCCCAGAAAACGATCAGAGCCAAGTATCCGTTCCTGTTTTGGCTTAAACTTCACGTGGTCTGGAATCTGCTCTTCGCTTGTATCAGCGCAATTGGCCTCGTTACAACGGTGCTCGCCTTGTATTGATGCTGGTTGTATTGATGCTGGCTGCGGCAACCGCTGGAAGCCAGCGGGGAGCTGCGGCTAGAGACTATCCTCTGCTTGTTCGCTGAACCCATTGCGTTGTAAAGTAGCAATCCAGTTGGGAGATAACCAGATGAAAAGGACTTCAATATCTACCTTGCAGCGGTTGGCCGCGGTGTTGTCCGCGTCTACACTTTTTTTCGCAGCAACGACACTCCAGGCTGAGCAGCGGCCCACGAGCCATGTTCCCGAAGCAGTGTCCAGCGGCCTCGCGCCGTTGGTTGGGCGTCTTCCCAGCGAGCAGCATCTCAGCGTACCCATCTCTTTGCCGCTGCGGAACGAAGCGGAGCTCGACAATCTTCTGCAGCAGCTCTACGATCCGCAAAGCGCAAGCTTCCACCACTACCTCAGCGTGCAGGAGTTCACCAGCAGGTTCGGTCCCGCCGCGGCTGACTACGCCGCAGTCATAAATTTTGCGCACGCCAATGGCCTCGACGTAGTCGATATCGCCGCCAATCGCATGATCGTGGATGTCGAAGGCCCAGCGGCAAATATTGAGAGCGCATTCCACGTGTCGCTCGGCGTCTATCAGCACCCCACCGAGAGCCGGACGTTCTACGCGCCGGATCGTGAGCCTACAGTCGATCTCGATGTACCGCTGCTGCACGTTTCGGGGCTCGATAACTTTTCGCTGCCGCATGCCAAGAACATCAGATCGTCTCAGCAGCCGAGCGGCGGCTCCAGTAAGACTACGGGTTCCGGTCCCAACGGCGACTTTATTGGCAGCGATATGCGAGCGGCATACTACGGCTCAGGGCCGCTTACCGGCGCGGGACAGTCGGTTGGGCTTTTCGAGTTTGCCGGATATCAGCTTAGCGACGTCATCGCCTACTTCAAGGCGGTGAACCAGCCGCTCAAAGTCCCGGTGCGGGGCGTTTCGGTGAATGGGGCAAGGCTGAACTGTCCTCCGCAGTCCTGCGACGACAGCGAACAGGCCTTGGATATCGAGATGGCGATCTCGATGGCTCCCGGCCTGAGCCAGGTCGTGGTTTACGTGGGAAACAGCGATCCCGCCATCTTTAATAAGATGGCGTCGGACAATACTTCGAAGCAACTGAGTTGCTCGTGGGGATGGAGCGATAACGAAAGCGTTCTGGACCCGATCTTCAAGGAGTTCGCAGCGCAGGGCCAGAGCCTGTTCGTCGCGACCGGCGACAACGGTTCCGGCACTCCCGGCGACGTGGTGTGGCCGTCGGACGACCCCTACGTGACCGCGGTTGGCGGGACGGACTTGACGACCAACGGGCCGGGCGGGTCGTGGAAATCGGAGACGGGATGGAACGGCAGCGCCGGCTCGCCTTCCAAGAACGGGATTCCGATTCCCAGCTATCAGCAACTTCCGGGCGTCATCAACTCGTCGAATGGCGGCTCGACCACGTTGCGCAATTATCCGGACGTGGCCGCGGAGGCGAATACCAACCAATATAGCTGCTTCGACGGCGGATGTTTTGGCGGCAATGGCGGAACCAGCTATGCCGCTCCGCAGTGGGCGGGGTTAACGGCCATGGCGAATCAGAAGGCCGTCGCGCGCGGCGGAACGGCCCTCGGGTTCCTCAACCCGGCCCTCTATGCGATCGGGGTTGGGTCGAGTTATGACAGCGACTTCCACGACATCGTCAGCGGCAGCAACGGCAAGTATTCGGCTGTGACCGGATATGACCTGGTGACCGGATGGGGCAGTCCCGACGGGCCGAGCTTGATCAATGCACTGCTCGCGTCCGCGGGGGACGAGTAATATCCATCTCGTCCATGATTGATTCCGGCATCGGGAGACTAAGGATTTACTAATCTAGTATTCGCCGAGAAAGATTCGGCAATACCTTGGTGATCTTGTGCGTAACTTTCCCCGAACCTACCCTAATTAGGTTTGAAGTTGAAACTGTCTAGACTTAGCACGAGCATACCTTGCCCGATCATTTTTTTGGTTCTCCACCCGTTGGAAGCATCGAGCGGGCTCTCGCATTCGGGACTCTGATTTTGGCGCTGATGGTGGGGTCTGTTCCGATTTCGGCGGCTCAGAAAGCTCCAAAACCTGAGCGCAAGGTGCTCGTCTTAAAAAAACCTCAATATCCTGAACCTCTGAAGCAAGCTCAAATAGGAGGCTTGGTTCGTCTAAGAGCTACGGTGCTTCCCAACGGGACGGTAAGTAACGTCGACGTTCTAGGGGGTAATCCGATCCTTGCCGAGAGCGCAGTGGCCGCCGTCAAGAAGTGGAAATTCGCGCCTGCCGCATCGCAAACTATCGAAGACATCAGTCTCAATTTCAACCCGCGCGCAGAATAGCCATTTTCTCGGCGCGCTTTGTGCTGCTGCGGTTAGAATTCCTTTAGCCGCGGAACGCTCATCGCGGCGAGGCTGCCATGACTATACTGAGCCAAACTCGCGAAATAGCCGCTGCCAAACGTCTCGATAACGTCCGCTATGCCATTCGAGATCTGGCTTGCGTGGCCGATGAAGTGGTTCAGCAGGGACACAAAGTTCTGCCGCTGAATGTGGGCGATCCGCTCAATTTCGACTTCCAGACTCCGGCGCACATTATTGAGGCTGTCTACAAGGCCATGCGCGACGGGAAGAACGGCTATGCGCCGTCTCCGGGGATTCCGGAAGCGCTGGAGGCGATTCGCGGCGAGGCGGCGCGCAAGGGCATCACGGCGGTGCGCGATGTGTTCGTGACTTCGGGTGTGAGTGAGACTGTCGACTTGTGCATCTCTGCGCTGGTGAATCCTGGCGAGGATATTCTCACGCCGAAGCCGGACTATCCTCTGTATTCGGCCGTGCTGTGCAAGCTGGGCATTGCGCTGAACGCTTACGACCTGAACGAAGACGATGCGTGGCAGCCGGAACTGGCTGACATTGAGCGCAAGCTGACGCGGAGCACCCGAGGGATCGTGCTGATCAACCCGAATAATCCAACGGGTTCGCTGTGCTCGCGGCAAATGCTGGAGCAGGTTGCCGAGATTGCGCGGCGGCATAATCTGGTTGTCTTCTCCGACGAAATCTACGACAAACTGATTCTCGATGGGACTCCACACATTGCGTTTGCCGCGGTTGCGCCGGATGTGCCTTGCATCACGTTCGGCGGCATGTCGAAGAACTATCTGGTTCCGGGCTGGCGCATTGGCTGGGGCATTGTTTCGGGCGATGCGGCGGCAGTGAAGGCTTATACCGAAGGCATTCACCGGCTGCTGCGGGCGCGGTTGTGCGCCAATCATCCGGAGCAATATGCCATTAAGCCGGCGCTCGAAGGTCCGCAGGAGCATCTGGTGGAGGTGCGCCGCAAGCTGCGTTCGCGGCGCGACCTTACGCAGAAGTGGTGCGAAGCGACGCCGCGCGTGAGATGCGTTGCGCCGCGCGGCGCGTTCTATGCGTTTCCGCGCATAGACATTCCGGAGAGCGATGAAGTGTTTGTCAAGGAACTCATTCGGCAGAAACATGTGATGGTTGTGCACGGTTCTGGATTTGGCCAGAAGCCTGGGACGCAGCACTTTCGCATTGTGTTCTTGCCGGATGAGAAGACTTTGAATCGGGCTTACGCTTCCATTGGAGAGTTCATTGCGGAGCGATACGCAGCTTTTAGCTCTTAGCTCCTAGCTTTTAGCTTCTGACTTCCGGATTCGGCTGAGGCCGCGTTCATTCCTGGTGCTTTACGCCGCCCGTTCGACTTCGCTTAGGGCAGGTTCTCCACTCCGCCATCGCTGGCGCTCCGACTCCGGTCGGAATGACAGGATCGGGGACGGGCACGCGATCATCGCGATGCGCGCGAGATCCCTCGCTCCGCCTGAAGAACGGCTGCGCTTGATTGCATAACGACGTTGGCTGGTCGCAGCGAGTAGATTGGTTGCGACAGACAGACCAAGGCTCACTGAGAGGAGCCAACGTCATGCTGATTATAGGCTGTGATTTTCATCCGGGGTT